>JAAUYG010244819.1_pt1 | contig 15857 bp, 18 predicted proteins | sample 7278091 | NCBI WGS metagenome assembly JAAUYG01 (sample SAMN14350201, study PRJNA611818) | marine sediment metagenome | isolation source: surface marine sediment (0.6m) | place: French Polynesia: Moorea | collected 2018-08 | reverse complement strand
CTTGGCAATGGCCCTGCGTCATTGGTCAAACTGCATTTTGGCCAATTTCTGAAACACTCAAACACCCTACCTGAATTCATTGCAGTCAGGATCCAGCTTTGACCTTCTTCGCTTAAAATGAATGATTATGATCTTCTGAGATAGCATCATGTTGTAACAGGGTTTTTGTCACAAGGAACAGAATCCCACATCAAGGAGAGAAGGCTAGTCTCACCAGGCTTCATTTTACATGAAGGCGAAATGTCGAGGTCTTCTTGTTTCAGATTGCAGAGACAGGACATCATTGACCCATGTGGAATAAATACTGCTATCTCACTGATAAAATGTCCGTCAAGGACAATGCAAAGGGAAAACACCTCCGAACTGGTAAACGTGTAAAAAGTCTCTCCCTCCACAAAGCAGGGCTTCCACGTCGTTAAACTATCGACCTTCCGCAAATCAATCTTCAGATTCCCAGTAGAATTGCTGGAATAATAAGCGACCTGTCTGCCATGCGGAGGGGTACTTAGGCAAGCGCTGGAGCGTTCTGAAATGTGTGTTTGTCCACAGGAAACTAAGTTGGCATCCCGGGTTTGAGGAGGCCTGGGTAAACACGAGGGAATCGTAATGAATATAACGATCCAGGTCGGCACTGTATGATTTTGAAACAAGAAGAAAGATTGTCCTGGACCTGGAGCAGGAACACGGCAGCAGACACAACATTGGGAACGGCAGTGTTGTCAAACCAACCAGGAAGATTGTTGTGATTTCAACCCTCCTTGATGGTAAAGTGATCAAAGGCAAAGGATGATATTTCCATTTTGCATTCATAAAAAAACACAAACAGAGAAATAGAGAAGGCTTACATGTGTACCTCTGTTTGAATAGGCAAAATGTCACAGCAGAAATGCTTTCAGTTTGTCAGGATTTGAAATTGCCTGATGAGCCTTTTATGGTGGAAAAGTGAAAAATGATTTAATTCAATTTATATAAATCGAGTTTTGTTTTTACTTCATCGCAACATAACAAATTTGAATCTCTGAGGAAATCACGTTTTCCCTTTGGTTCTGCAAAAAATGTTCATCTCAACTGTGGGACTGGGAAATATGATCTTCGTTTGCAATGTATAAAATTCATGTCTTTCTCCCACCTTTTCCCATTGGAGAGTCCTGCCTCCTGTCCCAAAAGGAAATCCTGTCAGCTTTTCCTCTGACGAGGCATTTTATTGCGAAGAAGGAAACAACTGGAGAAGGGGAGTTGTTCACCTTCTGTCTTATTAATTCCTCTGTCGCTGCTAATATTGAACTGCAGATCAAGCCTCTCTGCCGGAGTTTCAGAACCTCTTTGTTCTGGCTGTTTTCTTTCATTGAGGCTCTTGCCAGAATGATTACAGCGGTCTGTCTGCGGTGCCCATTTTGTGATTACGCTTTGTCAAAGAATCAATGGAATCTGAAAGCCAAGAATTACATGTGCTCAGCAGTAAAAAGCCCAGGCTGTGGTTTGGTACACAGGATTGCGCATTATTCACTTAGGCTTGAAACAACACGTCTGGGTTTCACGGAGAACACAGAACACGGTGGATTTCCCATGTGTGATTCTTCATCCTGGCTCAACACAGGCCTGCTTGGTTTTCTCGTGGTCAGTTCACGTGGGAAATGAATGTTTCATGGTCAGATATGGCTCTGTCCAAGCATCGTACTTTGTTACTTTTTTGCATTTTGCAAATTCAGATTTAGTGGAGGACAAAGGCAAAGAAGGTTTGTTGTGGCAAAAGTCAAGAATCATCAACACCCTTACCATGTACAGGTAGGCCCGGTTAATCCGAACAAACAACAACAAGCAAGAAGAGATAGGAGTGTGATTTCCATAGGACTTCGAATCATTTGGGGTTTCAGATTATCCATATTTGGATAAAGTGGGACCCACCTGTTTTTTCTGAATCTGTGTCTGGTCAACGTGCTGGGGTTTTTTGAAACAAAAGAACACACTCCAGCAAAGGTGGACACACACATATTCAGACACCCGTTTCAACTATCATCTACAAGTCATATCCGTTTTGAATTATCCTCTCCACGTGGCCAGTTTTGCTGCTGAGTCTCAGTGATTCAGATGTCCAATTCCTTCCTTCAATTCAACATAAACCGCACAAGATACTGAACTGGTTTTTAATTAACGGAAGGGATTACAGAATGAAATGAGAGGTCTCAATTAAGACAAACTGGGATTACCAAACAAGCAGCTGCATTTTAGCAGAGATTCCAAAAACACATCCGTCAAAAATTAATCCCCACTGACAACACGGCTTCACTCTCACACTGGTAAAAAGAGGAGGATTTTTTCAAGTTGGTATTCATTTGGAGTTTCTAATTTAAATGCACTGTCGGAATTAAACACATGGGAGCAATCAAGACATTCTTGTTCTCCTGCTCAAGATCCAACTCCACCGGCGCCATGCAGAACACAGATTCAGGAAACAATCTGAGACATCGCACAGACCATGCTTCTGCCACTCAGAACTCTGGCCTTCAGTCAAGGAGAAGGTGTGGTGGGTGGGCGTGAGCGAGAACTGTTGCATCAAGGAGGTGGATGGGTATCAACTTAGTTTGCGACAAGTCAAGGAGTGAACGAAACACCGTGTCTGTTCCCAACTTATTTAAAATGAAATGCTGCACCTGAAACAAAGGCCTTTGTTCCCTTTTGTGAAAAATAAACTGTTTCCGGTTTTGTGACAACTACCTATAGATTAGCCTCATGAGTCCTGTACATGACGAAAACTTCCTGTCGGGTGAAGCCTTTTAACATTTGGAGACATCCAAAACAAAGTTTCACATCAGCGTTCTCTGCTTAGCCATTGGTCTTCAGAAGGGCAAAGACCACCATGTGAAGTCAATCAAATAAGGGCAATTTATTGTTTTGACACCGCATGACTTTTTATGATTCCTGCAGGAGACACTGGACACTTTCGCAGAGCTGTTTTTGGACAGTCCTGAGAATAATGTTTCACAAGCATGTTGGGTGGCTTCTGGTGCATGTGATATGATTTGCCCAAACAGGGCAGACTGACTTTGATCCCCCAGAGTCGTTCTTCTAAACTTCGCTTCTGAACTTCCATTACTCTCTCTCCCTAAGTTAGACCATCCTGAGTCTTGAACGGATTGTGGGGAAAATAACTGCCGCCTCAGGCCAAGCTTTTTGAAGCCAGTTCACAATTGGTCATCGTTGGTGTCGAAGACATTGTCAATTCGTGGAAAACAGTTGCCTGAAAATGGTGGTTGCTTTATGAGCGGACTCCAAGGACCCGGGTTTGTCTTTTTTATGTGTGTGTGTTTCATTTATTTTGATGTAGAACCCAGTTGGGACACAGGTGTGGATCTCCTACCCTCTCATCAGTGCTTTGTTCTGGTGTCACACAACTTGCGTCCAGTTCGCAGAGACAGAGACCAGAACAATTTAGAGCTGCTCTTTGTGGAAAATTCATAGACACAGTTTTTTGCAACGGAGAAACAAAGTCCTGACAAGGGTTGTGTGTGACTTGGGGCCAATTTCTCGAACGTGTGCCAGTGCGTGGGTTTGCTGGCGCTCGCAAGTCTACAAATGTTTTTTTTTGTGTAGTCTGGAGCCTTTGCAAATTTGTGACCACTCGCAAACGCTTTGAGAAATTGGCTCCAGTGTGGAAGCCAAGGATCTGGTCAGTGTCCACTGATTGGTTGCTGGGACGTCCGGATTTCGAGTGCTTCGTTTCATGAGTGTCCATCGCAGCCAGAAACGGACAGCCGAGACTGCTTCACATCGTTCGTCACCTACAACTCCTGCTTGTGCAACTAATTGCACTGATGAACCCAGAAAGACGAATGGGACGGAATCGGGTGAAAAGCGAGCGATAAATCAGCAATAATTACCTTAGTTTTTAGACAAACCACGTGCTTGGGGCCAAAATTTAAGACCATAGTTACCACCCACGTGGAGCAATTACCACGACTTGGTTGCGTCTTTTTAACAAGATGGATGCGACAATTGTCCGTATTACAATCTTGGCACATGTCTGACCTTTATATTCCCAACGGCTCTGACGGAAAACGCGGCTTGCGCCGAAGAAAAAGCCGCGTCCCATAGAGAACGAACACGATTCCGCCCCAGGAAAAAGCACGCGCGTCCCTCCTTCTGCAGGAACCAAACAAAGGTCACCAATAACTGATCCACCTGACATATCAGGACACAGGACACTTGAGAACGCTTTCGCGGTTTGGTAAAAAGTTTCCCAAGTATCAATCATTGCTTCCTGTTGCATCACCATGGTTTCTCTGGGATCTCAGCAAAAATTCGCCCAAAAAGGCCATGCGTCATGCCCAGCATGTGGTCAAGTCTACGAAAAAATGACCGCGCTCGGGTGAAATTTGGAGAGACTGGTTTTCATCCAGTGAAAGAAACTCGGGCTTTTTACGTTTGTGAATCCAGATGCCGTTTTGCCAGAAGAGAGAGCAAACAGCTTCGACCGGAATCAGAACGTACCCGAACACAGAACCTCACCGACAGATGCAGCTTCAGTGGTTGAAAGCTCCAAACACAGAACAGAAAACGAAACTACTCCTTCTGGCTGTGAAGCCATTCGTTTTGATGGTGCAACTGATTCCCTTGATTTGTGCTTCTTGAAAACAGCTTGGAGATGATACTGAAAAGGGAAAATTGCCATAAAAAAGAAACAACAGCTGCAACACAAACGACGTTTTGGCCCTCAGGTCATAGCAATGCTGCAAGAGATGCCGCTTGGGCAGTTTCAGTGATTTCTCTTTTGTGGCTGGAACTTTTCCACCGCACAATTGTGGACATGTGTACGTGTCAGAACAGTGTAGTTGGGAATTCTCCGACTCTTCCCTGTTTTGGACACATCTGGGGTGGCTGAGGTCGCTGTTGTGTCGTGGGACCTCCGTGCGTATTTTCATAGATCTACAAGTGTGAACATATGTCGGTGACACAAGTTTGGCTGTTTGTTCATTGTGGTTGGGAATTCTCTGACTCTTGCCTGTTTCGCGGTGTTTTGCGGTTTCCTGCGGGCCTCCGCGCTCTGTGTGTGGATTCTCGTTTTCATTGTGGTAATGATTCGGAAATAGAACGTCGTGGATGATGAAGTATGTTGGTTCATTGACGGGGAGAGAGACAGTCTGTCCTGAAGGGCTGACCACTGACAATGTATCCGCTAAAAGCCTCATGTATCATCCCACACTGACTCGCTCCGAGGCGTGCGCCAGAGAAAGGAAGGCCTCCATCGGTTTTCAGCAGACAGGAAATCTCTCAATCTGCAGGCCACTTTTTGCTTCGACCAAAAATGTGTATATATGTACGTGGAAATAGTCTGAAAACCAGCAAAATTCTGGACCTTGATGACTTTTTGTGGTTTCGGCACACATGCAGCATGGCACCTGATTTCCGTGCAATTTGTTCAAATTTTTAGCGTTTGGAACAAAATCGTCCCCTGCTGAGAAAATTTTTTATGCTTTTGGCACAGTACCTCAAGGTCTCAGAGAAAAGCGACAGAAGACCTGGAATGAAAAAAGAAAATACGTCCGCAAATGACTGCAGATGTTCCAGATCAGCACCTTGCGTCAGCCTCAGACGATGGGCATCTGTTTTTGGCGGTCTGTTGTCTGGAGTTTGTGTTTCTAGAGCAGATCATGAGATGAGAGTTGAACTACATGTTCAGTCAGGGACGTGTGGTGGAACTGCAACAAACAGCCCCTTAAATTGTCGGGAACATATTTTGTCCCTGAACACCTCTGACACCGAGTGCGGGGATTCTAAAGAACAGACCCCAGTCCACCGGACATCTGCAATTGCAGCAGCATGTGTTGTCCATCCTGGGAGGAGAACCTTGTGGAGTTGATTTGTTGTGATTGCATTTTCTCTCCGCACTGTGCTACGTATCGGAACGACACATTCTGCATTCAATTCAATCAGACGGAAGAAGAACACGAAAATTACGAGCCACCTGGTCCTGCAGGCTGCAGAGGAACAGACGCACCAATTGTGCAGGGGAAATTTACTTGAGACATGCTTTCACAGGATGCTGAACAGGACACTTTTATTGCCCAGCCTCTTTTGCCTTCAGCTGGACCAAAGAAGGAAAAAAACCTCTGCATGAAGGCAAAATTGCTGAAAAGAACCAAGCACTTTACCAGTTTTCAGAGCATGACATGCACGGAGTGAAAGAGGTTGGGTTGTTGGGAGGTGATTTTCGAGTCATCACTTGTGTTCATTTAGCTTTTTGTTCCGACTCTTCTGTTAATTTTGCTGATCGTTTCATCTCTTTTTTTTACGAATTGTTTTGAAATTTTCGTGCAAATCAGAACAAATGGAGCAAGTGTGTTATTTATCTGTAAATCACCGTCGTGCGCGTTTCTGATGCTGGAAAGCTTTCCTTAATGCAAAGGTACTTGCAGCCACACCAGAATTGTTTGATTCTGATCAATGCAAACTCCACGATTCGTGATTTTCTGAAAAGAAAACAGTGTCGTTCTGGCTTTTGCATCGATTTGCAAATTGTTTGAAGGGAAAAGAACCTATCCAGCTATCTCATTTCATGCCCAACAGCCTCTAATGGCTTTATTGGGTCATCAATATTCAGCGTCATGGCTTGTGTTGCCTTGTTTGTGGAACAAGCTTGTTCTTGGGGTTTTACTTCGGTTGCTCAGTCTCAACACGGCATTCCAAGCAGCAAAAGTTCAAAGCCCGAGAATGAGGCGAGTAGATCCTGTGATCACAGTTTTGTGGTTCGAATGATATTTTTTCTGGTCTCTGAAGAAGCAATCAGATCACAACGTCGCCACCTCACCTGGAGATCTGTCTCGAGTGGGAATGAGGAAGGAAGGCTTCAAGGAAGTCTTTACCACTTGAGCTGTGTTCTGCTGATGGGATTGAAAGTTAATGGCAGTTTTAGTTGCTGGCGCAAGTCAGAACCTGAACGTAATGGCGGTGACGCCTTGAGCCCTTGAAGATCACAACCTTTCACTCACAGAACTGGATGTCTTTGTGACCTAGTTTTAATTTCAAACTTTTGTCGTCAGTAAAACACTGCCTCCTGGAGAAAAAATACAAACAAGAACAAACACATTAAACACAGTTGGTGCTCGAAAACCTAGGCACAATGGTCTCTTGTGTAATTTTCTTTGCATTGTTTGATGTTTGTGACCGTTCATCCACACACACACACGCGCGCGCGCGGTTCTTCTCGTCCACATTCAAATGTTCTCAAACAAAAGCTCCACTCAGAAACAGTAGTGATCTTCATTTGATGAAAATGAAAAAGGCAACTCAATTAACATGCAAATGTCGGAATTACTTGATGACAGCCAGAGTGAAATTAAAAGACTTAAAAAGTTTGTTGTTGAGAGCAGAAGACCTAAAGTTAAGACGTCAGCGCATCTGTGTCGAGATCCTCCACATCTGCGAGAGATGGGAAGACGAATGAAGGGGGCCTAAGCAGGAAGAGACCCCACACATAACCTATTACCCAAGGAAGCCATTACAACATTGTGAATGCAGCTTGATGAAAACTCCCAGGAGACATGAAGCTCCGTGAAAAAGCGAATACGAAGCATATTCAGACAGATTTGCTTCGTCAACGTCGAATAAAGGATTCCTTAAATCAGGAAGTTTCCACGGAAAGGTTGAGGCCAAAGACCTGCATTGGCCTGAGTCTTACAGAAATTCTCTTCCATTGAATTTTCGCTCAGTTGCAATTGTACAAATTCAGCGCTGTTGAAAACTTTGCCTGAAGCTGTTTTTCTCCATCCTTCAAAGAGATTTGATTGTAAATGTGATGGATGTGGTCGCAATAAAACTTCATTTCCACAGGTTGCGTTTCAAAGTGCAGTTAACTTGCCCAGTTAATTCCTTATGTTCTGCTTGCAAAAACGTCCAGCTCCCCGTTTTCTTCCCAAATGGATCTTGTATTTTCAGTTGCCTTGAGTTACAGGCTTTTGACACGTGATGTTGTGTTGTGACGAAAAGCATGAAAGGAACAGTACGTTTTTCAGTTCACGAAATCCCACAATGAAGCAGGTGTGATTGTGAATGAACACCAAGATTGATGTTTTCTACTGGGCACTGACAAGGTTTAAACAGTCTGGTTTCTTCGCAAATTTGCAGACCTTCTGGTCTGGGCTGCTTCATTCATAATCGGGCAGGCATCAAAACAGTGCGAGAACAACCAAACAGGCCAGAAAAACAGCGCCTTTGGTTGAGGCAAACTGCTTTTCAATGCAACTAAAGATGACCAACTGGAACATTTGCCAGTCTATTTGCGAATGATAGCTTTTCTGTGAATGCCGTTCTTCATTTCTGGAGTATTCGCAACAAAGGTGAGCACTCGCAAATTGATGGTTTTAGCCACAGGACTTGTCCTTTTTGATGTTCTTCACCCCCACCAGAAACCTTACAGCTGTAACAGAAATGACTTAACGCCTTGACAAAGAAAACTCCGACACAAAGGACTGGTCTCTCAATCAGTGCCCGGACTTTGATGCATGCGTGAGTTTTCAATTCGGGCATCATGAGCAGAATTGGAAATGAATCCGCTTTTGGGCCTGGTCCGAATTAGCTTCAGGGTTCATTAACTCTGGTCTTGTTTTGCTTTGTGGAAGAGTTGTTCTCGGAGAAACGAGAGATGCAGAGCAAAAACGCCGGGCGTGTAATTTGAATGCACAGGCCCCTGGTTAAACTTACGAGATCAACAATCTGTTAAGATGCCCAAGTGAAAGTTTCCCCATTGCCACCTGATGATCAATTGCCAGCAGAGCGCGGGATTTGTCGGAGGATAAAGCTGGTTCGAGTAAAGTTCCGGGGGTCTTATCATTAGACGAAGACCGACGCTCATTTCCAGATTGTCTTTCCTCGTTTGTGATGCTCTACAATGAGAAGAGAACATCTGTTCTCAGCAGAGATCTGTGTACAAATAGGCAAAGGAAGGCGCAACGTTTGAAGGAATTTCACACAGGAAATAATGGCTGCACAATTTGAACCAATCTTTCTCTGAGAAGCAAACAAGAAAATTCTCGTAACATTTTCCACAGAACAAGAATTTGCTTGTGTTTCTTGTTCTTGTGGGTTTTTTTGTTTTTGTTTTTGTTTGTTTGTTTTTTGAAGGCAGAAAAAAGCAACAGTCCTCTTTCAGTTTGTGAGACGTCCAGAAACGGAAGAGTGGGCGAAAGACTTATGTGGATTCAAAGACGTGCAGACCCGGACTCAGTGAATGCCAAGGAAAAAAACTCTCTCAGCATTAAACACAGAATAAAAGAAAGATTTTTCCGAAAGGCAAGTGCGCAGAAAGCCAAAGAAACTGAGTTCAAAGTTGGTGCAGATTTCCTTCTGTCAACATTTTGCCAAGGGGAAAAAAAAGGTGCACGCAAGGCGGCCTTCAGCAGACAACTGAGTTACCCCCATCCATTTGTGCGGTTGAAAAGTCCATTGCTTTTGGTGTATTATTGACCCTTGCATTGCCTCTGCCCGCAGTGAAGCTGCCCACAGCCCACAGTCTCTTGTCACTACGGTTCAGGACGGCAATTGTAACATGTCTTCTCTGCAGGAAGATGTGATCACTTTTCCTGTGCAGCTTTTCTAGTAGATTTGTTGTGGAAAAAGAGAAAATTGCATTTTGCGCCTTCTGCAACGGCATCATTCGGTTCCAATCTCCCTCGACGAGGAGAAGGCCTAACTCCGCACCAACTGCAAACCAAGACAGTTTCTCTGCAATGGATCGTTGAAATCGTCAAGGGGAGAAAATTGTTTCGCTTCTTGGAACCATTTTATATACGTTGGATTTTAAGCAGAATCAGAGACCAACAAAAACATGAAAGGAACCTTGCTTGTACTTTGATTGTTATCTCTGCAAAAAGGGAACTTTTTACCAGAAAGGGGAAATAAATCAGGTACTGTATGCAAATGCTTCAGCGAAGGTGAAGCATATCATGTTCAGTGAAGGCAATTTGGAATGATAATTGGGAAATTCAATACGGTTTGCTCCCTGCAGGTGGAGTGGATTTTGGTCCGCCTTGAGGCAGAGTTTTTTCATTTCTGTCAGACAAGAGAGCACTCTGAAAGTTGACTCTGCATTCTGCTTGTTGGCACTTTCTCCTTGTTTGGTGACTTTAACTTTTGACTCTTTTTTATCTTCACTAGGGGGTTGTTGAGTGTGGAGCTGGACCTGAGAGGACTGTGGTTGAACCAGTGCGCTTTGGGCCCAGCGCCTCCACCAGACGACGACACCCAGGACGAGGACGACGTCCCCAGCAGCAGACGCACCCTGTACCAGGCTCCGGGAGTCGTGGGACACAAGTGTCCAGCAGGCACCCAGGTAAGGTGTCGGTTTAGCCGTTCTGCCTCTGTGTTTTTGACCAGGGAGAATCCATGGCCTTCCTCCAGCGACATCAACAAAAATTGTTTTTCTCAACAATGGTCTTGTTTGGCAAATTAGGATGTTTCTCCCTCCCTTCTCTTCTTGTCCGTCAAACCTTCCTAAGTGCCAGGAACTGTTTTTGCTTTTTATGATATTTTTGATGCCCATGCAAGAAATGAACATGAATCAGAATTTGTTGCGTCTCTGTTGCATGATACATCAGTTCTTATGTGCGTCAAAGTTTGTATGCAGGGGATCAACACATCTCCCAGATACACGATTTGCAGCACAGAAAGCGTCTGTTTTGCATCCACAATATGCAGGAAACACTCCTGTTGTTGATCTCTGTTGAATAGCTGTAATGCCATGTGAGCCCACTGTAGTAATGGCAATAGAGGCCCCTAAATCAATGGTCTCCGGAGATTTGGATGAAACCAGCCGTCAGTGTTACAATAACAAGTCGTATTCTGCTTTTTTGCACCCTGACATCCAAGCAGAGAAAAGCTCACAGAACATCTGTCATTCCTAATGTGAGAGAACAACCAAAGAGTTCTGAGACTGAAAACGCAAGCACACATCCCCACAACCCACAGGCATGTACAAACACACACACACACAAATGTCATAAACAGATTCAGAGAGAGAGACGGAGAGAGACAGAGAGACTGAAAGAGAGTTGGGACGATTTCTACAGCACCGGAACCCAAAACACCAGAAAAGACTGGAGGCCAAACTTTCCACTCCAGAAGGTCGTAAAAACCATAAATGGCCAGCAGACTTGAGTGTCACGCACGAACGCACGTATATATGCCTGACAGTCAGCAACAAAACAGAGAACAATATTCTGGCAACAGTAGAAGACGCGAGAGTCTCTCAGCAGGGACAGCAGATTTAATTAAATGAAGCTGTACAAGTTTGTCTTACACGAGCTCTCTGTTCAAGTGAATAGAACTTCACATTCTTCTTCGGTAATGCCTGTGAATTAGGAAGGGAAGAACCAGAATATTCACGTCTGAAGCTTGAACCTTCACAGAAACGAGACTGCTGCGGATGTTTTGAGGCTTCACAAATCTTTTTTTTTTTGACGATTAGCTATGTTCTCCCAGAAAAGTTCTGTGACGCACACACTTTTGTGTCAAATCAGAAAGAGAAAACACCTTGTCGACGTCTAGTTTAAGTTTTTTCGTTGACACGACATGTATTCCAACAGGGGACACCCCAGATTCATCTTACTCAGCTGCTCCAAGCAGCCAATGAGTTTCATTGCCACTTGACAATCTAGATTCTGCTTTCCTCAGACTTCTCCCCAATCACGAGTGGAGGCTTTACATAATTGCCCGCATCATATTCTGGGCCAGTTCCTGAGCCTGTTTATCCTGTGTAAGCCACGACAGGGACAATGTGTGGCGTGCATCTCAAGGCGGTTGTGAGACAGGTGAGTAAGCACTGACTGCAACTTCAGCAACTCTTCTTTCTTGCTTTCCTTGCAACTTCAGTGGGCACAAAAACTATATACGCGTGATTACAAGTCCAGCTTCACAGATCCATAGTCACGTTCCTGTGCTTTGTCTCTTTGCTTTGTGTGTGTGGACCATGCTTTGACGCTCAAACGAGAAAATGTGCCAAAGCAACCACACATACGGTGTAGACAGCAAAAACAGAAACAATTGCTACAAACAGGGCGATCTTACGATGAGGAAAGGGCATTCAGCAACACTGCATCCTCATGCCGCTCATATTTCATTGCAGAACACCTGAGGTATCCCAGGTCTCAGGTCAAAAGTGTTTATTTTGACAAGACAGGCAATCCTAAACAACAAAAGGGATAACACTGAAACTTGAGTTTCATGGCATTGCATGATGACTGCTGAGCACAAGATATCGGATTACCCCAGCCTACGGACAGTGATTCAGAAATCATTGTCTTCTGCAGTAATGTTCTTAGCCGACACGCGAGTTGGATATTCTCTCTCCGCTTGACTTTCATAGAGTAAAGAGGCCTTGGCATTGTCAAGTTCCTTGTTGGCTGTTGCACAAGGCAACATATTTTGGACATCTGATGGCAAACAACAATGATAACATCTGATCACACATCGACTTTCATATTGACAAACTATTCCAGACAAATTCTGGTTTTTGCATCATCCTGGTCTATCCAAACAGGGAAACGACTTGCTTTCGATTATCATACTGAACAGCGCATTAGGACATATTACCCGTTTTTCACTTGGGGGGAAATGGCTTGTATGTCGCAGTAAAACATCGTTTTTGTCTGGAATAGTGGGAGGACCGTGGCGATTGATATTGATTGGTCAACATTGTATTCCTCTCTGCATCTCAAGGGCGACATTCTTCTTACCGGTGTCAGCTCGACAATTGTGGAGAGAAATTCTACAGACGTGGGGCACCTTGGAGCAAATAGTTATTTGTACTTCTGTCACATCTTCAAGCCACTCAGATATTTAATGTAAATAGGCTGATTGGCAAACTGTCGCCAGCTCTCGGCCATAAGACGCAGAATAATTAGTCAGAAATGTGGTGTTGCAACAGCGAAACTGCCGTGTGTGTTTCTCCTGAGCATCTGTCAGCAGATGCATTTTCTATTTACGGTTGTGCTGCCAAAGTATCTGACCTGTTCTTTGACATCTGCTTTGATGCAACGTGTGCTGGGTCAAGAGCCCATATTTACATTCAAGGAAACTGCACAAATGTCGTGTCAGGTTTGCCAAGGAATTGAGGAGTTCTCACCCTGTGACTACCTTTGACTCAGGGACATTACGTTTCACCAATCTCATCTGAAATGAGATGTTTTGCCTCGAAGAGCAAATGAGCTGTAAAATGTTTCTTTGAAGCCAAAGCATTGGCATGTGACACTCTGGAGGTGTCTTAGAAGGCCAAAAACTGTTTTTCTTTTTCCAGCCAGAAGACTTCTTCTTTCCTTTCAATGTATAAAGCTGTTCAAAGCAGCACTTGTCAGAAGTGCAGTTGTAAGATAATTGACTTCTCAGGGGGCTTCTCCTCTGTTGCAGAAAACACAGATCGTATCTCTTGCCTAAAGTGGGTGGAACGTCATTTTCGTGTGAAGTCACTGTAATGAATTCCCTTTTGGCTCTGTTTCAGTCACGAATTGATTCTTCGTTTCCGAAGCTTTCCAGGCAATCTCAAGGCAAGAAGTTAATTAACTGTCAACAGTATTTCCCGAGCAGAAAAACCAACCTCCACCTGAAAGTTTTCCATCTTTCTTTGCCTTGGTGCTGAAAGGGGCAGCAATCAAAAGTGCGCATGCACGTCAATTGGTGCAATCATCAGGTTTGTTCCCTAAGAATGCCTTGACAGACGAAGAAGATTTGGAACCAGAAACAGAGCTTTCTTTGCACTGACAAAACCCTTCAATTTCATGTATTCGCATTGTTTGTCTCTTTCTTTTCAAGCTACAAAAGCGTTTTTCCTTTGTGGAACCGAACGATATGCGTTTGTTCTTGCGGAATCATAAGGTTTGTCAGTGCCTCGCAGCTTTCAGATTGTTGTAGCTGTGGCTTCCTTGTTATAATGCAGACAGATCATGGTCAAGAACGCGAGATCACGTCATCATCAGGAATCCCAGTGGAGGAGTTTAAGAAGGCGAACAACCATGTAAGATGAGACGGGGAAAGGATAGCAATGGGCCTGAAAGGGAGTGTATCCTGTCACAAGGATTGCACGATGATGAATTGACTTGGCAATGAACGCAAGTAACAGCAATCAGTTGAAACATGACACACGGGGCATAAATGGCTGTTGTAGTATGATGTACGGAACATTTGTGGGTATTAATCTCCAGCATCTGGCCACTGTGGTTTTTCCCTGTCATTGATTGGGCTATCTCGGCTAATCAGACAAAACCTTTGTTCCGCAATGAAGCTGTCGAATTCTTATCATCAGCTTGTTCCCTTCCTGGGAAAAGCCCATAAACGTCTGTCCCTTGTGTCTGCCCAACATGAACTTTTTGTCAAGGAATCGCAGAAGTCTGATTTGTTGCAAAAGAAAACCCAACAGGAACATGTTTCCATTCTGGGCCATTGTTTCTAAAAATTATCATCCGTGGATGATGCCCAATGACCACACCACAAAACTCCTGGTTGTATTTTGTGGCCAGTCTTCTGTTGCAACTTCAGTCCAGAACATGGGACCCCAGGTACCACATTGGCATGAGACCTACTTTCTAACTGCTTGGTAGGGTTCTGTATAGTTGGAAGGCCAGGGTTGTTCTTCTCCAGCAACTATGTTGCATTGCATTGACAAAAAGAAAAAAAAACTTAATGGCAAGGCTTTGACCTACTTCTTCTTGGCACTTGGAATCACAAGAAGAGTGGCATCAGCGCGACTCAAGGAGGATGACAGCTGTAGTACGGATTGCGTAAAAGTGGGAAGAACCCTTGATTTACTGTGTCTACAGATGGGAAGGTTGCGCGCATTTATTTCAGCTTCTGCCGTCCTGTATAATCTCCTTGCGTCAAATAAAGTGACAAGCTCACACAGATACAAGGAGGGATAGCTTCCGTAGAATGTGTGACAACCTCCGCAGAAACGACCTTCTATACCGGATTTTATTCCCCTGGAAAGCCGGAATCTCCCTGTCAGCTGGCTCACATTTATTTACACCAATAGAGACACGTTTTACGTTTTTCTCATTTCAAGTTGATTCGGCTGCGCAGTCTGCTCTGCTGGTTTTCCCGCATGATTTGTAGATGTAGTGCAGGATTTGCATTATGTGATTTGCAGAGGCGAAGATTTGGAATTTGGTCACGTTTGCCCAAACCAGTTTACATTATCCACCGTGGTAATGGCGGCATCCAGATGGCTTCATTGGGGTTAATCATTCGTGCCCGCGACACATGCAGACTGCGATTCCTGCTCACTTCCTCGTCCTCGTAACGAAAGATACGGAAGTGTACTGCGGATATTTGCTGTTCCACACACTGCAACGAGGAACAAAGGAAGCAATTACAGAACAAAAGGTGTTTTTTGCTGTGCAAAGTGTGTTTCTGCTGCATTTGAATGCACTCAACAATGAGGAACGAAGACTGAAAGTCAGAAGAGAATGAAATGTTTATTGCTGTACAAAGTATTTACTGTTTTTCTGTGTCCCACAAAGGACCTATTGAACCGTTTTCTGTTATTTTTTCACTTATATAGATCTTCATAATGTCATGACAAAAAGCTGGCAAATGTTGTTTTGTGTTCTTCAAATGAACACCCTCACTTTCCAGCTTCCCTTTTGAAGTCCACGGCACGTTTTGCCAATTGCCTTTTGCATTCTTTACTTTTGAAATAAGATTTACAAAATGCAATCTTCTTTTTTCCCATTGCTGGCGTAAATGACGAACACAGTTTTGGTTGTCTCGAGGAAGTTGTTTAATGTTCCCGCAGGGCGTGATTTCCTTTGCGTGCTGTATGGGCATTTTGCTGAGAAAATAATGTTCCTCTTAGAAGACTGCTTCTTACAGAGAAT
>JAAUYG010295267.1_pt1 | contig 15861 bp, 15 predicted proteins | sample 7278091 | NCBI WGS metagenome assembly JAAUYG01 (sample SAMN14350201, study PRJNA611818) | marine sediment metagenome | isolation source: surface marine sediment (0.6m) | place: French Polynesia: Moorea | collected 2018-08 | reverse complement strand
CAAACTGGGAAGGACTAGGTATTCAGACACTGATGGACATAACAGAAGGGATTTCATGCCAAGAATGAAGGCTAAAGCCATGACATCACATCTTGAACTTCCCTCTTGTTGTTATCTGTGGAATGAATTTTGTGACCATGTGATCAGAAATTCAATTTGTTCCCACAAAGTTGCTGACACAATTTTTGCCAAGCAACAAGAGATGTGGGTCGGAAGGACAGAGAGGTCACTGCCACCTGTGTTGGCCTGAATTCACAAAGGGATGTAAACAAGGAATGGCCATTGTTTCTCTGCCAATACATTCAAATAAACCCGGAGAAATGAGAACAAACCCGTGTCCAGATGCCAAGAGACCTTGGCACTATTCTAACTGTTGACCCAATTGGTATTGCTTCTGGCCTGCTATATGTTGTACAACGAAGCCCGAGTGGTACACAGTGTGTGTCTCACGAAGCCAAAGCCACTTTGTCGTTTTGCCAGCCATACAGGAACATGGGAAGATATCGTGTACATACTCTAGAAACAACCACAAAGCCAAAAGCAAGAAGGCCACAGCAAAACAACAGGTTCATACACAGTGGTGAGCGTGCAATTGGAGTCGGCTTGCTTTGAAACCCGAACAAACTCCAAAAACAGTTTTCAATGCAAAAGACCTGCTTTGTTGAACTAGAATGCTTGGTAGCAAAGGGCGCGCCTTGCTTCACCCACAGAATTTGAGCACTCAGGATGGCATGAAACATCCAGAAATGCATAAAAAAGTGAAAGTGAGAAAATTTTGAAAAAAAAAGAAGTTTTTTCCAAAAACAAAAATTGCTTAAAATTGCTTGAACTGCCCAGAAGTCACATTTCCAGGGGGGGGGTGGTGTCCTGCCATGGACACCGGACAGATGACATCGACATCATAGAGTCATAAGCTCCTTGCGAGCACCAAGGCTCGACTAAAAACACAATTCGAAGGAATCTGATGTGAAAAACCAGATTAGAATTAAGCGGGGACCACTGTACAGGAAATAGAAATCTCTGAGGCCGAACACGGGAAGATTTACACGACATGTGTCCTTGGTGTGGAACCACCATCACCAGCCCTTGGCTGCGTCGTTAAATATTTTATCTCCAGTGTTTATGATCAATAGACATTACTACTTGGAGTCCCACTGGGGGTACATTTTTCACGGCTAACTACAAGCTCCGGGTGGGTGGCCCTGGAGTTGTGGCCCCCTGGGTGGTTGTGCTGTGACATGCGGTTGGTCTGCAGTGGAATGGCCTTGAGCGAGGTCAGCATTTTATTCTGAGACCAAATCGTACCTATGGGCGTGGGTGTGTATTTTCCATGGCCCAGAAACTGTTGTTTCCTGGTGTGCTGCCCGCAGGTTGGTTAGACAGACAAACACAAGTAAAATGGGTTCTTATGCATAGTGTGTTGAATTTTGATCACGAATTGAAATAGAAAACTTATCTGTGGTTCCTGAACAAAAAACAAAACTGAACAGCAAAACAAGTTTGGAGGTTTGGAGGTGCAGGAGCAATTTAGGAGCAATTGACTGGGTTTCTGTTTTACAGTCCCACAGTATGTTTGAATAGGGCTTTGTGCTAAAAGGAGAAAACAACTCAAGTCATACAGTTCACAGAGAAGTGGATCCGTGACAAAACGGAACACACGTGCTCATCAGCACCAAGGCTGCACTGGTCACGTGGCAGTCACATGATCACCTTGTGCCTGTCATGTGACTGTCAGCTAAAAAGAGGTGCAGTGGTTTGATACCACAACAGTGCTGTGGTCAGCCGCGACAAACCCGTCACAATGACCACAATGATGACCATTCCAGGCCACTCTGCTTCCTGAAGCAGCAGGACCTATTCTGATCATTTTTCTTTTTCTTGGATGCTCCCCAAAGACCAAGGAAGTGAGATAATTTCATGTGATTACCAAATTCATTGGATCTTAATTTCCAGTAAAATGGAAACATTACGCCAAGGAACATGTAATCACCATGAATTATCCGCTTCCATGACATTTAAAAGAAAAGAGAAAAAACAGCAGAGGAGAGTCATTTCCAATTCACTGCTGGCATTTCTTTGTGACGTCAGTGTTCTCTTTTTCTGCAACTGACCCAATTGTCCATCTGAGAAATTGTGTTCTTTGTATATATCCCAAAGGATGTTACGATAGCTCCACCCAAAATGTTTTCCATTCACAGAACGCTTCATTGGGGCGCATTTTAGACCGTAAAGCAACTGCCTGGTATGTCTCATAATGCTCCTACAATGCATACATTTGTCCATTTATTGCTGCGTCGTATTGGAGTCTAAAACAGCAAGCCACATTGGGCCAGTCTTCTGGACACAAATACGGTCAGTTTACTGTCCATCCGTTCAATGCTGGGAGTGGATCCAGGATACAGAACACATGAGCAAAGCCTTTGAATCTTGAATACGTGTATATACCGGAGCGGGATGTGGGACTTCGGTGAAAACCAAACCTCTCTGTTCTTCTTTTCATGTTCCTGAACTCTTTGTTTCTAATTTAAGAGAAACCGGGATTTTTGGGGTCACATACACCTCTGAAAACAAACTTTTTGCCACAAAGGTCAGTGGCAATTTTTTCACCAAAAATCCTGAGAAGAGGTCAGCCGATCTTTTGACAAGAAATCTTCAACATTCACAGGCACAGCTCACACTCCCTTGCCCATACTGGCGCCTCCTCCGTCTCTTTCTTTCGCTCTCTCTCTCTCTCTCTCTCTCTCTTTCCCTCTTTCCCTCACTTGTCTCTCTCTCTGTCTCTGTCTCTCTCTCTCTCTTACTCTCTCTCTCTCTCTCTTACTCTCTCTCTCTCTCTCTTACTCTCTCTCTCCTCCATTTCTCTCTTTCTCTCTCCCTGTCTCCTCTCGTACACTCTCTCTTTCTGTCCCTCGCTCTATCTCTTTCTCTCTATGTCTGTCTTTCTTTATTTCTGTCTCTCTCTGTCACTCTCTCACTCTCTCAGTCTCTCTCTCTCACACACCACTGACAAGGAGGACTAAAGTTTTTAGCAGGACTCCTCGGGAGTGTTTTAGTCCCAGTGCTTCAATGACTCTCTGGGTTCTGGCTCCGCTACCACAGAGTCCAGATGTTGCGGCGACCAAACGGTCAATTAACTGGGGAGGGGGGCGACTGGGAAGCCAATAGCGGCGGAAGCCATGATGGACCGAAGAGACATCTCGGCATCTCCAGCCGGCTTCATCCAGTATTCACGCTCACGGCCAAATCACTCGGCTTAATTCCATCTGTATCGATCATTACCCGACCAGATGTCCTGGACTGAGTTCAGCCAGATATATACATGTTGAATGCTGGATGCATTCGTCCTTCTGTTTTTTTAAGCCGCGCTGCTTCAGAAAGCAGAGAGGCCATTTTGGGTCATCGTTTGTGTTTGGTACCAAGGAACATGGTAGGAATTGACGTGGAGTGGATCAACTCTTTCTAGTGAGTGTCCGAGTCACCCGAGAGCAAGACCTACAAAGTGTCGAGTTCTAAAGGGTGCTAGGTAGTCAGTCTTAGTGAGTGTGTGGTAATATACTCTAGTGGGCTAGCAGTGGCAAGGGTTTTTATAGGCCAGTGGCAGTGGCAGTATAGCTCTGCAAAGTTGCTCAGCTGACACAGTGTTTATCTTGGGTACTCAGTACCTTAACCTTAGGGTACTAAGGTTGCATGCAGGCAAGGTATGCTGTAAACGTACTCGTCAAAAGATCAGCATTCCCATTCCAGACAAGGTTTCCCTGTCCACACGAGGATACACAAAATCTGCAGAGTGAGGATGTGTGACACAGTTATGAACCTATACCTTTCTGTCCTTCAGTCTTTTTGGCAAGCCAAGCCCTGTGCCCCGTCCACAGATCTTGAACGTTTTGGTCAAAACTGCCCTGACAGAGGAAAAGTAAGCTCTGTTCACAGCAACCCTTAGTTTGCCTTTCTACCTTCTCTACCTGTTTGTTGATCTGTGACCCAGCCCTAAACGACATCAAATATCCATTACCTGGTGTATTGAGTCAAAACTTCTGAGTTCCCTCCACCCTACCATCATCACCAACAAAGACAGGGGAAATGGCAACCAGAACACACCAAAGGTGTCGATGCCCTGTGGGCCCAAAACAACAGGATACTGCAGGAAGGATTTGTCTGAAACATTTTTGTTTTTTTTTTCCTGTTATCTTTGTTACACCAACGAATCAGAAAATGCCCAACCATACCAAAACTTGAAGTGATCAAACAACAATTAAACAGAAAAAAATCAGGAAAATACCCAACCACAACGTTCCCTCCGGGCAATGAGCACATGCATCTCATGTTGAGAGCAGAGATCTATGCAACACAATGCAAGCAATATTCTAGTTTTCAGAGATCCGTGGGTGTTTCATGGTCTACAAACTTAGGCACTGTTACGCAGCAGTGGTTGTTCTGCTGTTTCTGAAACTAAATAACAGTTTTCATCCCGTTAAAAATCCATATATCCAATCTGCATTATCAGCTTAAAAATTTCCCCGCAACTTCGGATCTGGCTTGGCAGGGGCGGATGTAGAGTGTCGAGTTAGAGAAGGGACGAGGAAGCCGGGGTGAAGAAATCCCAATTACAAAGCATGAGCGGCAAAACTTTTATATGGGTCTGTGAAGCTGTGTAAAGCTTCTATATATATAGGTTTGTGTAATAGGGGAATAGGTGTTTGTAACCTGTCTGTACTTGGGTGTTTATAGTCCCTGGGTGATGTACTCTTAGGTATGGTTATACATGGAGCCATACTCGTTAAGAGGGACTCCCCTCAATATCCAGGCCCCTGGCATCCAAATTCAGCACTTCTCAGCAAGAGCACTGATCAGTGACACGGCTATGCTGGTTGTGTGCTGATCACCTCATGGCTCTACGGTGCAGAGCCCTGGGAAGAATAACGACACTGACAATGTGACTCAAACAAGCCAATTCTGCTCGAAGGAGAGTGCAATCTAAAGTTGGAGAGGGTGTTTTTCGTGTACAAATCAGCAGTCAGGATACCCCAAATCCGATCACAGCATGTGCGTCTCAAATCTGCGTCCAAATCAAGTATTCTGCGACACAAAAACAGACAGGGGTGTCCAGGGCTTCCCCTGTGGTAAGATATCTGGTTTTAAGGCGTTGATCTCTCTGGCCAAAATCCTGAATCCGCACCTACACTGCATCAAAATGAAGCAAAAATGCCTCTCTCCCCAAGTAGGAGTCAAATGTCTGATTTCCAGCAAAAGATCCTTCTGACAAAAGTCCTGGATCCGCGCCTACAGGCATGGCGTGATATTTAACTGCAACTGTGAAACAGATTTCAGATCTAATTATTTCTTGCAATGAAGTTTCCATTATGCAATTCACACACTGGCATTGACAGCTGTAAAATGCTTGTCACAGTGCACAAGTATTGATGGGCCAGCCTGTAAGTTGAAACTGACAGGAAGGCCATCCATTTTGCTGTTCCAGCCTGTATTTTATGAACTCAGTATTAAAAGCCTGTCAGAACCACCAGGCTGACTTTATTGGTGGATCCAGGGGAAGGCTTCCATGCCCTCTGCTTCTGAATAAAGAAACAATGTTTTTTCAGGCAGAAATTGGGTCGAACAATCCAGTGACTATTCTGAAAGGCATCCGTGATACTTGAACATTCTTGGCTTCAAAGAAGTACTCTGGTGTGGTGAAATGCCACAAACGCCAACGCCCTGTTGCCTTGCATCGAGAAATCTTTGCATCCATCTTTGGCGAACCAGAACGTGCAGGGCCAAAAATGTGAAGGGGACATGAGCAGCCTCAACGTTGTGGAACTACTGACACAAATCCTGGATTTTGGTCAAGGGGGTTCAGAATCTGAGGTCCGGAGTTTCGTCTTGGGCGCCCTGACTCGAGTGCATGATTTTGGGACAAGAATTAGGGTTGGTGGCTCTGGAACGCCCCCATCCCCAGAGCGTGGACCCTGAACAGTTTTCCCTAAAACCAAGGAATCAAGGCTCAGCTCACCAAACCAATGAAGCCAGTTTTCTTTCCGGTCAATACCACTGACTGAATACTGGATCAGCAGAGGGGCAGGTTGTTGAAACGGATTGAAATAGCAACACGGATAAAGTGGCCGTCAGCGATGCGGACTCAGTGACTATTGATTGTGGTAATGAGCCAGAAAGATGGATCGTGTGTGTTTGGAAACCACATGGGGTAGACTTTGTGTTTTGGGTGTTTGTTTCCACAGGCCAGGAAAATCACGCAGAAGCAATCACTGATTGTTTTGCACCTCCACAACAGGTGTTAGCAAAATTTGCAGATTTTTGGCATCATTGCAGAAGGTTTCTCAGTTGGGGGTCCAAGTCTTGGTCAACAGAGGCTTTCTACAGAAAATCTTAGGTCAAAGGGTAAGACAGGCACACCCTCTCATCTCCTCAGAGAGAGTATCTCAGAATTCTGTGTCTTTCCTGATGAGTATGCCCACATACCTCACTGCATATGCAAACCTAAGTACACCAAGGTAAAGGTACTGAGTACCCAAGATAAACAACACTTCAGCTGAGCAGCTTCTCTGAACTATACTGCTACTACTGCTACCTTATAAAAGACCTTGCTACTGCTAGCCTACCAGAGTATGTTGCCACACACTCACACCGGACTGACTACCTTGCGCCATTAAGAACTCGACATTCCCCTCTCAGCAGTGCATACCTGCAGTGGTTGTCCCCAGTCAAAACGGCTCTGAATTGGCCTTTTTTTTACACCCATGTCTTGAGTCAGTCTCAATGGCCTGATGCCCTTGTTTAGTGAAAGATAAGGATAAATGTCCAAGTCACCACAGATGTGCACCAGAGGATCGTTTTCTTGATTCCAGAGACACTCCCAACACCACGTTGCCAGTGCAACACTCTCCTCGACACACAGTTTTCTACCCACGCAAAAATCACTTATCAGTGCGACCCACGCATACAGCGAGTAGCTACGACTATCTATCAAACACAAAGGCCTTGAGATCTGCATGGATTGATAAAGAACAAAAGCAGCGCACAGTGAGATACAGTGCTGGTTAGGGTGGGGTCAATGACCTCAGAATTGCTTCAGAATTCTGTACTTCTCCGTGTGTAGAAAGGGTTTATGGGGCACAAAGTTGGACTTGGGTTTCCATCAAGGTCAGACTTCTGATATTGTGGCCGCACCACGTGCAAATCTACAGCTGAACAACCATTTTCAGTCCTGCATGGTGGTGTCGTTGCCATTCTTCGTGTCGCTTTTTGCCCTGATTGTTCCTGCCCCTCTACCTTCAATGCCAGCACGCAAATGATTTGTTGGTGTCAGGAAAATCAATCTTGCTGGTGTTATGGCCGTTCTTGTTGCAGCTGGTAAACCATATCCCTCTACCCTCCCTGCCAGCACGGCCTCCTCTCTGGCAAACAGCTTTAGTGGGTCTGGGCGCCCCCTGACCACAATCCTGGATCCACGCCTGCGCATAGGTTGCTGGTGTTATGGCCGTTCTTGTTGCAGCGAGCAAACCATACCCCTCTACCCTCCTTTCCAGCACGGCCTCCTCTCCAACAAGCACACTTAATGGGTCTAGGCGCCCCCTGACTGCAATCCTGGATCCACGGCTGCGCATAGGCATGACCAATAAAACACGTGGCGCATTCGGGACCAGTTGTTCCCCCTTTGGCCCAATAAGAAATCAATCTGCAAATGGCGCCATTAGATACATGGCTATTGACGTAATGCTCCACTTGGCTGCGATTTTATTCAGGATGAAGTAGGAATTGGCCTTGCATTACCCTGAGGTCCTTCCGGCTCCATTGCTCATAACGTGTGTCATGTTCAGCATGTTAATTGTGGATGTGTTCTGGGACTCAGGGCCGGATAGATAGAGACGTGCACAAGTATTGGTGGATGCCCAGAACCCATGACTCCACTTGTTTCAAAACCATGCAGCTTTCAGCAAAACGTACAGGTGGGTCCCGTTTAATCCGAATATGGATCATCCGAATTCCCAGTTTATTCGAATTCCCAATTTTTTCCAATTCCCAGTTTATTCGAAGTCCTTCAGAAATCAAATGGAGATCTGATGTGCTGATCTGCACACTTAATTTGACATTTGCCTGTTTTGAAGGATTTTCACTTGGTATTCTTTTTCAAATTGAACGGGAGGCACCTGTGCCTGAAATATATAGATGTGGGGTGAAAATAGGGACAGAACCTCAGGATAAAACACCAGATTTTCAGGTCTGCGGTTCGTTTTCTCACTTGGGCTGAACCTTGACCACTTTCCTGGCCAGAACCTATTGGCCAAAAACAGTGTCTCGTGGTTCTGCTTTTCGTGCGGCCACAAGCAGTGATCAGCAGAAAGGTCTCACTGATGGACCCTCCCAAGAGGTGTTCGCCACGTTTTGGATTGCGTCATGTTTTCTGTCTAAGGGCAAAGCTATGAAGCTCGAAGGAAGCAAGGATGTCTCTAAAGAATCAAGTTGCAAAGTGGAGGCAGACAGGCCGCTGACAAGTATGACCCCGTTCACAACCATATATACTTAAGAATACCCAAGGACCACAAACACCGAAGTACAGGTTATGAACACCTGTACCCATATTTTTCTCAAGACACAGAAGCAAAGAACAGCTTCAGTGACCCCGATAAAATCTCTGTTGCTCATGCCTCCTTGTCGAGATCACTTCAACCTGGCTTCCTATTCCCTTCGCGAACCCGACACTGCTGTGAAACGTCTCCGTACGAAATCCTGGATCTGCGCCTGCGTTCTTGCGCACGTCTAACTCACTGACCAATTAAAACGGCTCAAGCTCTCAGCCCCCGGATGTTGATTGCATGGCGACCTTACAGTTCAGACTCATCGCGTGTTCCAGAGAAAAAAATCCAATTTACGTCGCAGGAGATTGTCTGCACTGCAGGTGAAAACTGCAAATTGTCCCCCAGAGGAGGAGACGTGGCTAAGTGGGTGGGAGTTGCGTGCAGAAAAGCTAGAGGTTGGGACTTCCGTTTCGTAATGATGCCCTCTGTGAGTATTTTTCACCAGAAAGCGCTGACATTAAGCAAGCGCATTGGGGATAAGGTCATATGGTTGCAACACGCACCCATCTGAGTGTGTGGGGTTGCATACAGGAAACCTGGAGCTGGACTTCGTCACATGAAGAAGAGACAAGGCTGCATGTAACGGCGTCCTCTTCGAAATTTTACGGGATTTAAAGTAAAGCAAAGAGCATTGGGGATTTACCGTACGTTTGCAACACGCACAGGTCTGTGAGTGTGTGGGGGTTGCTTCACGTAGCAACGCTGGGGGTGCTCTGTCCATACAAAACTGTCATGATGTCCTTTGCAAGTTTCAGGACAATGCAGAACTTGAGATCATCGGGGACATTGCTACCTTCTTGTGTTGACGTGAAGTGTTCAACACATGCACTCAGCCGAAGTTGGGACAAGTTCTGTCTTCCACCACGGCAGAATTAGAGTTTTAACAACTCATAATTGGCTCCTGGGGGAGGCTTGCAAGGATCTGGTAAAGGCCATCAGGGTACAGTGTGTGCCTTAAGTTTGTTGCCTGGACCCACTCCTAGGATCCCCTCGATCCTACTTTCTGAAGGGGACTTTTGAGAATGTTCTCTTGTGGGAAACATAAAAGCATGTCTTTGCCCTATCTAAAGTGTCACAGCTTGCTGTTCCTGTTCTCTTTGCTACTCTTCAAAAGGACTTCTTTATTTTAGACCTGACGTTGTCGTCTTGGGAAACTAGACGTCTTCAAGCAAGCACACTGGCCTGGTGGGAGGGGGATGCAACCAACGACAAGGACCACACGAGTCTCGCGCGGCCAAAATACCAAAAGCTTCGTGCAGAAAGGTTTTCCTCCTTGCCAGTCTTCAATCTCGGACTATTCAAACAAAAAATCTTGCTTTTTGCTTGGTACGTCTTCAACCAAGGGACTAGCAAGTCTCGAAGACGCGGAGACTATTAACTGAGACATTAATCTATCATTGTCTTTTGCTGTACGGCCCGAAGCGACAGAGGGACGACAAGCAATTTCTCTTAATCTGCCTGCAGGCTTACTGCATTCTCATTGTCAGTCCCTAATAACTCGTGACCCAATTCTTCCTGCCTATTATCTCAGAAGATAATGATTAAAGAAACAGCAATGAAGAAATCAAGATGCCTGAAGAAACAACACACTGCTACAAACGTCATCAGAAGCACTGGAGTTGGTTTTTGAAAGACACAAAACTTGCCCCACGGCCTCTCTGTTGTGTTGTGTGCGAAAATAAAGCTCTGCGTCTGTTTTTCCCAGTCTCAAAATAACATCAAAGGAATTCCAACTGAACCTGTAGGCAAACCTTCCCTTTTGCCCACGATGCATCCTAAATTGCAAGCCTATTTTAGCACCCTGTGTCTATTTTTACAGCCCAAACGGAATTGCCTCAGACAACAGGGAACTTTAATTTCCAGCCAAACTACAGGTGGGTCCCGCTTAATCCGAACAAACAATACCAATTAAAATTCTTTCGAATTGAGCGAATTTTGAATTGAGCGTGCAAAATAGCATTGTGGAGATTGAAAAGTAGTTTCCACGTATGACTTTGTGTGTAACGTTCCATTGACAGACAAACAAGAACAGCAGCAGTGAGGGATTCTTGAACTGCAAGACCCTCACTGATGTGCCACCCCCCCATGCGTAGTGCATGGCAATGGCAGCAGCGAAGTTCCTTGGCCTTTGGGGCCAAATCTTCAGTTTGTTTCTTGATATTTCTGGCTGCGTCGTCATCGTCCTCGTGGACTGCGCGGCCTTGCCGCTCCAACAGCTTGATGTATTGTGAGTGAGGTGGTCGCCTAAGTGGATCTGCCCTGGATTTGTTCTTGCTTTGATTTACTCCCCACCGTTTCTGGGGCCACAGACTCTCAAGTCACAGAAGTTCAAAGGAATATAGAAGTCAGCAAGACCCTTAGGCCCTTTTCAGCCACAGACACAGTCAAGAAATTGGACCTATCAGTTGGAGGATAAAATAATTTCGAGTCAAAAGGAACTCTGTAGAATGCCAAATGACAATGTAGACAAGAAGCCAAATCATGTGTCTGCTCGAATACATCCTCTCCTTTGACTCTAGAATGACCATCGAAGGCTCCAGTACTTTCCGACTGACCAGTCTTGTGTGAGTTCATCTAGATGTTCCAGAAAGCCTAATGGTACAGCTGACAAGAAGCCACACTCTCTGACTAGATACATGCAGTATCTCCTGTGGCGACTGGCGAATGACACCAGAAAGTTCCGACCTATCTGTCCAGGATCTAGATGTTCCACAAAGCTATCCGACACAGCGGACGAGAAACTAAATCCTCTGTTGGCAACTCCAGAGTGCCCCCATGACACCAGAAACCCCCTGGGTGTTCCGACCTACCTGTCGAGGATGAGTTCATCCAGGTGTCCCAGATCGCAGGCGATGTATTCCAGAGCAGCGTCCGTCACACGGGGGCACCACGAGAGGTCCAGACAGCGCAGTTTGCGTAGGTTCTCTGCTATCAACTCGATCCCATCGTCTGTTACCTGGGCAACGATAAAATGTGCTTGGTTACCAAGAGGTTCCAAAAAAAAAAAAAACACACACACACACCCAACAGGAAAGCACAGAGAACTATAGCTGTGTCATTTTTGTGCTTCCTGGGACAGGAACGAGGCTCCAACAGCTGACGCAATTCAGGCCCAGGGTTTTGGTGCTGGCAAAGGGAATAGGAAGCCAGATTGAAGTGATCTCGAAAAAACAACAAGGAGAGAGGGGTCTATGAAACTGCACCAAAGCTTCTAGAGACTGCAAAGGGGAATTGCGTACACCCTACCTTTATGCACTTGTCTGTTACAATCCTAAGGTCATCTGGGTACGTTATTTACGGAGTTTTTACATGTACTTGTCAGTACGTACCTTGGAGCATCCGGAGAGGCTGAGCACGGACAGGTTAGGCAAGGAGTGCACCACGTTGACGATGCCGTGGTTCGTGATCTCCCAGCAGGACTGAAGGCGCAGGATGCAGAGCGTGTAGCTCTGTTTGGCACTGCAATGGGAAGCATGAAATATGGATTATGGATCATGACCTGCCCACAGAGAGAGAGAGAGAGACAGAGGATGCAAAGCGTAGGTCTGTTTGGAACTGCAATGTGAAACACAAAATGGGAAGCACGAAATGTGAAACCAGAAATTGTCAATGTGAACATTACCCCACCCCTATATACGCAGAAACACAAAGGATGCAGGGTGTGTAGCTCTGTTTGGCACTGCAATGGGAAGCACGAAATGTGAAGCACACAACGCGAACCCAGAAAAAGGAAAGGCTGCAATGAGAGAGAGAGAGAGAGAAGTGAAGGTACAGTGTGTTTGCGTTTGGCTCTGCAATGTGCAGGCGCAAAATGTAAAGCAAAAAATGTGAAGGATTTATGTGAATAAAGAATGAGTGTAAACCTCCAAACAGACACAGAAATAGAGCAGAGGGTGTATAGCTCTGTTTGGCACTGCAACCAAAGGTACAAAATGGGAATCCATGAGAGACAAAGTGTGAATCGTGAAACGTAAACCATGCCACACGCACCCACACCCATGGAATCAAGAAATGTTGTGCGCACAAATTAGCACAAAGAGAGAACCTGCAGTCATTCATTTCACGCAGCATCGGAGCGATTAATTCAATGCTCACTGACGCTCTGCAGGGTTTGCCTGCAACAGGGGCACAAGCAATGGCAGGGGACGCAGAGGACTCCAGCGAACAGCAACGTTTTCTCTGATTGTGGACGTTTTGAAGTTTTGACTTTGTGCCACATGTGGTCAAAGCACACCAAGCCAATTTTTTTTTGGGAGGGGGGTTCTCTGTATCCGAGTTTCCTATCTCCAATCACAACCCCAAAAACTGGAATGGGGACCCAAAAATCGGCTTGATGTGTTTGGCCATCACCATCATGGTTTCAGCATGGTTCTGAACCTGGGAAATTTATTGGCAGGGTTTTCAAGGCAGAATTGGTTTCCTTCCTCTAATTTTTTTGGTGATTGGGGATGATTGGTAATGAAAACTATCAAACTCTCACTGAAACACAAAATGCTTTGTTGCGTGTTATGGTTATCACCAAACAATGAGAGAGAGAGAGGCCTGCTGTACTGGAACAGCGGGAATCATGTGGATACCAGAAAATAGCACCGAATCCAAAGGGAGGGAAGGATATAAGTGTCGGGCCCCACTTGATTGCAGAAAATCACGAACTGTGGCAAATTTTGAGACAAAAAGAGGGGAAAACCATGACAAAATGTGCACATGCGTGGCTTGTCCGAAAGGCAGACCCATTTTGGACCAAGATTGAGGTTCGGGTGCATGAGGTTACTTCTGGGAACAAAGGGGAGCTCAGACCCATCTGATAAACCCATCCATGTGGCAACTTCCAAAAGTTGGGGCTACTTCTGGGAACAAAGGCGCTTATCAGCGACAAAGCCATTCTGATCACATGACTAACTCAAGTCATGCACAGGTGGGTGTGGGATGAGAAGGACACCAGCATTGCTGAACTTAGCCTGAACAGGTGGGTCCCGCCTGACCGGAACATGGATAACTATTCCAATTCCTAGCAATTCAAATTCCTATGGAAATCACATGTAGATCCCTCATGTGTTAATCTGTCTGCTTAATCCAAAAATTCGCCAATATGAAAGGGTTTTTACTTTGTATTACTTTTTGAATTAAGCGGGGGGAACCTGTATGCTTGCTGGAGAAGCGGCCTGAAAACCTGTAGTCAAGCCTGATGTTGGTGCAACTGCTGCAAATGACACGGAAACACCTCGGTTTCCTTCGCAGGAATCATCAAGGAGATAAAAAGCAGCAAGGTGCTCGTGTGAAGGCATTTGAAGCGGTGGTGTTGTTTGACTGCAGGTTATTTTTAGACACCTGCAGAATTTTGCGCACTGCACTGCATGGTGTGTTGACAAGGAATCTTCCTTCAGGTTCAGTTCCCGCTGTGATATCGGGACAATTGTGACACCATGCTGCCTGCCACTGATGGCGCTTGCCCCGGATTTGTCGAGCAACTTCACCAAGAACTTTGATGGCACCGATGGTGTTGAGACATGCTTTCTCAGGAAAAGTTGAAAGATCTTAATTTTTTAGGTCAGACGATGACAACGACAACCACCACCAGGACGCTGAGAAAGGCCACTCACTTACAGCCGCGCGACCTAAAACCACAAAAGAAACAGAGAGAGAGAGAGAGAGAGAGAGAGAGAGATGGACACAGAGGGACAGAGAGAGACAGACATAAAGACAGAGACATAAAGAGGGACAGAAACAGAGAGACACAGAGACAGAGAGAGGAACAGAGACAGAGAGACAGAGACATAGACAGAGTTGGATACAGAGCAAAAAGCAGGAGGCACAGACAGACAGACAGACAGACAGACATACAGACAGAAAGAAAGGAAGACAGACAGACGGACAGAATGAATGACGTATTGACGTACCTGAAGAAAGAGAGGGCGGCGTCGGTCACGTGATAAGCCTGCAGGTTCAGTTCGTACAGAGAGGGCAGCAGCTGTGCTATGGCGCCCACGGAATCATCCGCGACGTTAATACAATCACTGATACTCAGCGACACGATCTTAGAGTTCAAGCTCGACCACAGTCCGGCTTCCGTCAGTTCGTTACAACCCGATAATTCCAAGCGGTACACGCAGATCATCTTCTCCAGGAGATTTTCTAAACCCGCGTCCGTGACATTTGAGCAGCGCAAACTCAGAGAACGCATGCTTTTCCGTCCCGAGGGGAAATCCGTCACGAATTCGTTTATGTCATTGTCCGTAGCACCGAAGAGGCAGATGGAGTCAAAGCCGCGCAGCTGGAGACTAACGAAGAATTTCTTCAAGCCGTCACTGTCCTTGGCCCATTCCTTGTAGTTGAGAATGGGCGTGATGCCTGTCCAGTATTGGGGTTGGTAAAGGAGGTCTTTCCACTGGTGACACACTTGAGCAAGGACGCATCGTTCACACGGGGAGAAATAGTAGAAGAAATTCTGCAGGAATTTATCATCCTCCCACAGTTTGGGTTGCGGCATTCTCTTCGGGGGCGGAGTGTTGGTCACCGTGGTCATGTGACCGTTTCTGTCGAAACTCCGCACCCGATTGGTCGCTGACTTGAGCGCGCGCGAAATCGAGGCTGTGACGGTTGCTGCGGTCCTGTAATTGCTGCTCACCGTACTGCTTCCGGTTGTGTTGTTGTTGGCGTTTGCCGCGTCCGAAGACTGGGACTGAGACCGAGACAGTCTGAGTCCCTTGATGCTATTGGACAGCTCCAAGCATGCTTTACTTATAGACGACATGACGTCACAATTACTCAGCTGCTTTCCAATTGGCTCAAACGGGCGGGCGTCACGATTGTTTTCAGGAGATTGCTGTCCTGATGTCCAGAGAAATGTTAAACTTCATGATGAAAACACAAAAAGTCCAATTCCTCTATGATGCGAGTCTCTTCAGGCAGCCATGTTGGTGACCTACTTTTGCCACTGTTGTGTTCTGGAACTTCAGTCCTGACAATTGCAATGGAATCAACCTCAGTGAATGGAAAACGCCAAGTCAGTCGTTTTTCCCACCTTGTGCAGCTCTCCTCGTGACAATTGACTTCTCTATTGACAGACACAGATCAGATTTCAGGCTGTGCCTGGAGGTGAGCTCTGGTGTCGTTTGGTTCTTGCTTGCGAAGCTGTACAGGCAATTTCACCTTCGTGTGGGTTGATCTTAATTCTGAGTCTGTGTTTAGGAAAGCAGAAATAGTGAACACTTTTTCTCAGTTTGCGTTGTGGGGGAGGCTTTAATTACGCACTGAACGCAGAATGGACACT
>JAAUYG010065253.1_pt1 | contig 15862 bp, 11 predicted proteins | sample 7278091 | NCBI WGS metagenome assembly JAAUYG01 (sample SAMN14350201, study PRJNA611818) | marine sediment metagenome | isolation source: surface marine sediment (0.6m) | place: French Polynesia: Moorea | collected 2018-08 | reverse complement strand
ATTTTGCCAAAAGTCTGCCGAATGACGAACTGCTTCAGAAAAGATAATTAAAGATCCCGCAGGACAGCTGTAACTTTCCCAAAGTCCTGAATCTCTAGCATCGATACTGGCGATCGGATTAGTGCGTATATTATAGTTAGCTTTGTGACTGCCTGGAATAAAACAAGTTCCACCTTTGTCTTCTAACACTTCGTTTAATTCCCAAACTACCCGTGTCATACCTGCATAGATACGCCCATCGTGAAAATTGTAGGCGTAGTTAGGATTAGTAGTGAGTCCACCAGCATGGGGTTTCCATTCTCCTTCTCCCATTTCACGGTAGCTGAGGAAGACATTTTCTAAGCGAATCTTTTCCCTATCTGGATCGATTACATCTAACAACACATTCATCACCGCAGGATGATCGATTAGTTTAGCAAAAGCACCTCCAGGCAAATAACGTTCGTGTGGTGGTAGTGACTCAGGTTCATTCTTCTGACGTAAAACTAAATCTTTGAGAACTTTTACTTCATTCTCGTTGAGTACAGCTGGCTTAACGATGTAACCTTTAAGATCGAAAACAACACGGTCATGCTCGTTCACGTTCCCTCCTGAGAAAGCAGAGTGATTTTTAATCAGGTTTGTCGCTTTCTTAGCGGCTTTCTTGGCTTTATTTTTGATTTTGTCTTGAAGTCGAGATAAATGGCTCATTAATTCAGAGGCAATATCTAAAGATAACCGATAACAACCTTAATACAGTATAGTTTTAAGGCAATCACATGGGAATAAACTCATCAATTAAAATTAATCTTATGATTGATTGAATTCCAGAAAATAATTCCAGAAAAGTTTAGCAACAGAATTAAATTGCATTTTTATGGTTGTTTGAGATGAGATTATAGTAGATTCACACTATTAACAAGTCTCCAGTTGAATTGTAGCGTGTACTAAGCCATACTTTTCCCGAATTTTACGTTTTACTGTTTCTACAATTTCGTAGGCTGCGTTAATTTCTTGGGGTATTACAACCAAATACATCTCAATAAATATTTCTTGACCGATTACTCCCCTAGAACTGATGGAATGACAGTTAAGCACGCCATAGACATCCATGACAATTTCCATGATTTCTCTAGCTGGAATTACTGAGCGATCGCTTAAAAAGGGATCATAATTTCTAATTACTTTCCACGCTCTCCAAAATACTATACTCGTCAAGATCAAAGCCAAAACAATATCTAGCCACAAACATCCGAAACGAATCCCTAACATCCCAATGATAGGAAATATTGTTACCCAAACTTTACTTAAAGTATTTTGGGCATCAGATTGTAGTAATTTACTCTGAAGAACTTTAGCATTTTTGGCTTCGTACACTGCAATGCTTACGTTGATGAGCAACACGCCAATCATTATGATGAAATTGAGGTTGTTCACTCTTAGGGATTCTACATCCCATGATAGAAAAATAAATTTTAAAGCAGAACTTACGATTTCAATACCCGCTACAATTAAGAAACCAGCAATCCCTAATGCACTCAAAGATTCAAACTTAGAATATCCGTAGGGACGATCCCAATCTGGTTTGAAGTTAGTAAGGTGCTTCGCAATTAAACCCAAAACATTTTTGGCACTATCTGAAAAAGAGTGTAAGGCATCAGCCAGCAAGCTGAGTAAACCTATTCCTAAACCCAAGCTAAATTTTGCTTCTAAGACCAGTAAATTCAAACCCAAGACTATGTAAAACACATTTTGAATTGAATTTTGTCTTTGAGATAGCTGATCATCAAGTTGTTTTTTAGAGTTATCCATTTTGATAGCTCAGCAAGTTTCTTTTAGTTGATTTTTACTTTGAATAATTTCTTCTACTGTGGATAATTCTATGGAGAATTAAATAGCAAAAACACCGTAATTTTACGGAAAAATTATGGCTTTGATGAACTTACAATCTTGAATTTCACTACAAATCTTATCTAGTAAATAAATTTAGTTACAACTATACCAAACAAACTATTCAAAACCAAAATTCTTACTAGGCATAATAACTTTTAATCACAGGATAAGTTTATCTAATTTGGTATAAATTGTACTTGACAAAGAAAAAAAAGATGGTGATAAATATTTGGAAAAGAGTGAGATAGCCCTCAAAGCTAACTGTCACTTAACTATCTTTTTGTAGTTTAATTTATAGTTAAATTGAGGTTAAATTTAGAGAATTAACTTACTTAATAGAGATCGGTTTAGAGAGTGTGGTGCAAATCAACAAACCGATTCATAAATTTACGGTCAATATAATCTTTGAGTTGCCACAATAAAGCAGAACGCCAGCCAAATGAACCCCAGGAAGCGATCGCCTGACGATCGCCTGTCCCGATTAATGCTAAATATCTATTCTGGGGAATATAGTCTTGTAAAGATTCCCCTGTAAGTATACGTCGCCAATTATCTAGCAATGGTTCTCCTTGGCGTACAGCAAATACTCCTGCTTTCGGACGCTTATGCTTAGTCATGGTAGCAATATCTCCTGCGGCAAATACCTGAGGATGAGACACAGACTGGAGAGTATCCCTAACTAAAATAAAGCCTTGAGCATCGGTAGTTAGTTGAGATTCTTTAATCCAATCTGGAGCAGCAGCTTGAGTTACCCAAAAGACGCGATCGCACTTGATACTCAATCCTGATTGACAATTAACTCGATCTGGTAAGACTTCTGAGACGCTTTGTTGTAGATGCAATTTAATACCGCGCTTAATGATAATTTTGGCTAGGGAGTTGCTTACCCAGTTATTATGAGCGGAAAGTAGCTGTTCACCACGATGAATTAAACGAATTTGTAAGTTATTCTCTATTTGATCTTTTAAGATCTGCTGTAACCCAGCTTGCATATTTAAAGCCAATTCAACCCCACCAGCACCACCTCCGACAATCACTAGAGATAGAGACTGATCTCGATTAGATATCACTTGTTGTTTTAGTTGCTCCCAAGCCTGTAAAAAATCGGGGACAGGTTTAGCTGGGATGGCATATTCTTTTGCACCAGGTATGTTGATAGTCTGAGGCGTACTGCCAATATCGAGAGATAAATAATCAAACTCAATACTTGAATGTCGATTTAACTTCTTACAGACTACATTATTGTGAACCAAGTCTAGACCAATTGCCCGATCAATAATTAACTTTGCTCCAGCAAATTGAGCTAAACTAGGTAAATCAATATGAGTTTCAGCATAACTATAAAAACCCGCAACATGACCAGGTAGCATTCCTGAATAGGGTGTTTGTTCTACGTCGCTAATTAAAGTTAGCTCTACTCCTGGTATGGGATTTAATCCCCATAGTTTCAAGGCGATCGCATGAGAATGACCACCACCAATTAAGACTAACCTTTGATTCATGTAATTCAATAAAAATTTAGCAACAGATCAACAGAATTAAATTGTATTCTTCTTATGGTTGCTTAAGCTGAGTGAACCCATCACTAAACCTAATAGCTCACTTCTGTTTGAATTGATGGGTTGAGGCAGGACAAAGAAGACAAGGGAGACAAGGGGACAAGGAAGAGAATTTCAATAGTTTTACCCATCATTAATTAATTGACACAACACTAAGCTAAATTTTGTCCTCTACTAAGCTCTTTGATATACTTTTTACACTGCAATCGCTGTCTGAACCCTGAATCCTATCGGCTTCTAGCCGTGGGAGTGGGTCAACACAAGTATCCAGCAAAGCATGGCTATTTAACAATTTCGGTTGTGTTGTAGTAATTTCCTTGTCAATTTTACCGACAAATCTTTGAGAAAAAAAATCCAATACTACAGGTTGCAAAGTAAAACCTAGTTTGTTTTTTTCAACTAAGCTACGTTGTTTTAAAGACTGAATTTCTGTTAATAGTTGATTGGGGGAAACATCGCCTAAAATTTTCTCTTGTAACTCAGAAATTGCGATGGATTCTCTTGAGGAAGCCAAGCAATACATAATATCTTTTTCTAAATTAGACAGGCGATCGCATTGTTGTTGGAGTAGCTCATTAATATCCCCCAATAAACCATCATCAGTTTGCCAAAATTCTGTTAAATTACCATTGAAAAGCTCGCGAATACTAGCAGTGACAATTTTTAAAGCCAACGGGTTACCAGCATAATAATTAATTAGCTTATCGCGATCGCGATCGCTTCCTTGTAGATCTCCTTGATGTTGTAAAAGTTTTTTAGCTTCAGTAATATCTAATCCCGTTAATTGCAGATAGCGAGTAGCAGAATTCTCCCCACTGCGACTCCAAAAACTAATAGGAATTTCCCTACCTATAACCAACAAGCAACTTTGATGTTCCGTATCAGCAACAATTTCTAATAATTGTCTATAACCACCATAACCATCTCGATAACATCCTTCTCTCCCATCAGAACTACCAGCACAACTTTGTAGAATTGATTCCAAATTATCTAAGACAATTAAACATTTATTATTTCGCAAATATGATAATAATTTTCGCAATTTACCATCAAGATCTTCGGGTAAACTTAACTCTATTTCCTGCTGATTAGAGAGAAATCCTATAATATCAATTAACGTACTTTCAATAGTCGGAGCATTCCGCACACTACGCCAAATCAGATAATCAAACTCTCCTGCAATTTCCCTGACTAGTTTTGCAGCAAAAGCCGTTTTTCCCACACCCCCAATTCCAAATACCCCTACCAAACGACAACTATCATCCACAATCCTTTTAGCAACTGATTCTAATTCTGCACCACGTCCATTAAAAACCTTAGTATCAACCGCTTCTCCCCAGTCGCGAAACTGCTGACGAGCAAGCATAACTTGTTCTTGAAGACTTTTTTCTCTTGCTTCAAGATGATGAATTGCATAGTCAGTCAAAACCGAGTGAATATTCTTCTTCGTTACCTTAATCCCCAACTTCTGAGACAAACTACGCCACAAACGAAACCCAATATCACGAATATAGTCGTCATCGTAATCCGACTCTTCTGCAATCTGCTGATAAGTCTTACCCTGCCACGATAAGCGAAACACCAACTCCTGCACATCATTTACTTTTTCGATCTCTAGTAGCTGATGCAACAAAGAGATTGCACGTTCTTCATTCATTTTTTTGGCAATAACACTGTGTTTTTACAATTATTCTAAATACTTATCTTAAGATTAAGTTGCCCAAATACCTGATATTTTCTGATTTTTTCCCACAAAACTACAAGTTTGCTTTACTTTTGGGTGAACTATCATCAATTATTTTTTACATTATCCAAATTCTTATCTAACTCTCTTTTGTCACTCTAGGAGATTTTTACGAAAGTACGCCATTTTAGCTCACGAAAAATCAAGGTTTTGACCCAGTTTGACAGAAAAGGGCTAAATAGGCTTTACTGAATCTGTTGCTGTAGCTCAATTGTGCTTTTAAAGATTTTCTTAAGTTTCTCCCCTCAAATACCAGATTTTTCCCCACAGTACTTTTTCGACCAGCTGAATAAGATGGAGTTAAGAAGGAGGAAGGGAAAAAGAAAATATCTAATTATTCTGAATAAGGAGACAACTCCGAGCTCGCAAACAACGAATACTTTCTTCAAGTTTATCAATACTCTGGGGACACCAGCTACGACCTCAGTATGAGCTTTGAATCGACTCTAGGTTGACCTTATTCGCTTTAAGTATAACCTTTCAAGCAGAGAGGTGGAAAAATGACTATAGATAATTTGGGCATTAACCAACTTTTACAAGCTCACAATGAGTATCGTTCGGATGTAGGGGTTTCACCACTAACATGGTCTCAGACTTTAGCTAATTCGGCTCAGAATTGGTCAAATCATCTGGCTAACGTAGGTCGATTGGAACACAGTGGTAGTGAATTTGGAGAAAACATCTGGATGGGTACATCAGAATTTTACTCTTTTCCAGAGATGGTAGATAGTTGGGGCGAAGAGAAAGAGTATTTCATTCCTGGCTCTTTGTTTCCTAATGTGAGTACTACTAGCAATTGGTCGGATGTCGGTCACTACACCCAAATAGTCTGGGAAGATACAACAGAATTAGGTTGTGGTTTGAGTACTGGAGGTGGAAATGACTACCTAACTTGTCAATACGATCCAGCAGGAAATATTTTTGGACAAAGAGTCTATGATCCGAACGTTGGTGATGCTGGAGATGAAACCATCTCTGTGGGAGTTGCACCTAACTATCCCCCTTATAGCGACAGCAACTACCTCAATGAAGATTTAACTGAACGTGTCTACACTTTTGAGATTGACGAAACTAGTAGCATTAATTTGAACCTCCATGATATTACTACTAGTAACGATGCCGATCTTTATTTGTATCGGGACGATGGCGATGGTGTGTTCGATCTAATACAAGACCAAGAGCTGGCAAGCTCTCGTCGTGCAGGCAACGCTGATGACTCAATTAACTATCTTGCCGAACCTGCTAGCTACTTTGCCCGAGTCGAGCGTTATGCTCCTGGTAGCCAAGGTAGTTTAGACTACGAACTAGACTTATCTGCTACTCTGGATACTCCGTCTTCAACAGAGGCTCCTAACCTCCTTCCAAGGGAGATTGATCTGGGTGATATTGCCCTGAATAGCCTCGGTAACCAAACCATTACTCGAAGTGGCGGGGTAGGCGGCTCTGATACTGCTGATACCTACCAGTTCTCAGCAAGTGGTGGTAACGACGGGGTAGAGATCGATGTGTCTCTGACTGGTTTGAGTAGTGATGCTGACATCCGACTAATTCAGGATAGGAACAGAGATCAAATAGTCGATCTAGATGAGATTATTGAGAGTTCTACTTTGGGCAGTACCTCTAATGAATCATTTAGCACATACTTAGACAACTCCGAACTCGCAAACTACGATTACTTCGTCCAGGTTTATCAGTACTCTGGCGACACCAGTTACGACCTCAACATGACCTTTCAATCGACTATCGGTTGATCTTATTGCAAGAACATCTGACAATTGAACGCTTGTTACTACCCTGATTGACAGTAAGCAGTGCTAGCGATCGATGTACTAGTTAACAGCTCCGCTTCCCACCGAAAGTCTAAATATCCCAGAAGACTTCTTTCTCCTGTCACTATCTTGCTGACTAGATAGTTTCAATCATTGGAGGTAGGCAGATATGACTACTTTAAAACTCGGCGATCGCCTTCTCTCGTCTGAGGAAGTTATTCCCCTACTAGCTCGTTACAAACTAATTCCCCAACTGTTGTGCGAGATGATTATCGATCGGGCAATTGCCCCAATTAACTGCACTCCAGAAGAGAAGGAGCAGGCTTGCCAACAATTTTATCAACATTGGGGTCTAACTTCAGAAGTCCAAAGGCAGGATTGGCGGGAGCAGTATCATCTCAGCCAACAACAATTAGAAGACTTGGCAACCCGCAGGCTGAGAGTGGAGAGATTCAAACAAGCTACTTGGGGACATCAACTGCAATCTTATTTCTTCCAACGGACAAGACAGCTAACTCAAGTGATTTATTCTTTGATTCGCACTACAGATCGAGGGATTGCCAACGAAATGTATTTCCGCCTACAAGAAGAGGAGCAGTCTTTTGCAGAAATTGCTCGCACCTACTCGGAAGGACCAGAAGCGGCGACAGGAGGACTTATGGGTCCGGTTGAACTTGGTACACTTCATCCCATACTGGCGCAGTTGCTCTATACCAGCCAAGTTGGCGTAATCAGACCACCTGTACTCTTAGGAGAATGGCTAGTGATTATTCGCCTTGAAAAGTTCATTCCTGCTGAGTTCAATGAGTTCGTGCGCCGAAGATTACTCCAGGAAAAGTTTGAAGCTTGGTTTCAACAGCAGCTCGAGCAACTCTCCTCCCAAGATAGAATTTGGATGGGAGCAGCAACCAATCAGCAGCCTCACACAAGAGGCAAGTTAGCAGCAGCCTCATAACGCTCTTTTGGGACTCTAGGCAGAAGAGAAATAGAAAATAGTGATGGCGCGGGGGTTGGGTGTTGGGTGTTGGGAAAAAATTTAACGCTCGGGTTTTATAAAATATTTTGCCTACCTACTTATGCCGTTATCCTCTTAGTTCACTTAATTAAACAACAAGCGGAAAAACGAACTACAAGATCGTGGGATGTTTCGATTAATAATTCAGTTAGAGAGATTAAGCGTACTAATAAACGTCGTAAATCTGGCGGCTACTATGCGAGTGAAGATGAATTAATGGAAACCATTGAGGAAGCCTTTGAAGCTGCCATTGAAAGAGCAGCAGTGGAAGCTTTTGAGGGTAGACACGATAATGATGAATTAAAGCAAATGATTGATTTAGAAAAAGTCAAAGAAATTGCTTTAAATTTAATTAATTCTAATTAGTGCGATCGCGAAAAGGATAAGGAATTTACCTTGTTTCAGCCTTCTCCCTTACAATAAAAGCAGTACCTTGAGAGTCTGAGCCATCAAGGCGCGACTTCTTCAATCTAAGTCTCAAAACCCTCAATGTATAATTATACTAAATCCGCTTGGCAAAGGTAGTGTTAAATTTCTCGATCAAAGTCTTGCCTAGTACTTGTTACTCGTTACTTGTTACTCAATTTTTTAAGTAACCTATACGAAACGGATTTAGTATTACTTGGTTGAGCTTGAGAAGTTTATGAACAAGTTCAGAAGTAGGGGCGTATTGCTATATGTCCTTAGAGAAGTTCAATAATTTTCGTGGCATTGCTGATTTGGAGTATGAATTATTGCCATCGGCAAATAAAAGAAAGAAATCTCCTTTATCTCTCTTTTCAACCTTGTCCCCCCATCAACCCTATCAACACCTTGACTCAGCAACGCGGTTTTTGTTATGGGAGGTAACTAAATATGACTACAACTTTACCACTCGGCGATAGCATGGGAATGACCACCACCAATTAATACTAACCTTTGATTCATATGATTGAGTTGATAGGCAAAGTTAAATCTCTTATCTCCTACTCTCCTATATCGTGATGATGCTAAGCCTTAGAATCATATGGTTGCTCCAGATGAGCCTCTAATAATTGTATGTTCTCGTAAGGCTCTAGCTGAATTGTAGCGTGGACTGAACCATACTTTTCTTGAAGTTTACGTTCTACTGTTTCGACAATTTTGTAGGCTGAGCTAATTTCTCTTGGTGCAACAACCAAATGCATCTCAATAAATACTTCTTGATCGATTACTCCTCTCGAAGTGATCGAATGACAGTTAAGCACGCCATAGACATCCATGACAATGTCCATAATTTCTTTAGCAGGAATTGCCACGCGATCGCTTAAGAAAGGAACATTTTCCTGGATTACTTCCCACGCACTCCAGAATACTAAACCCGCCACCATAAATGCTAAGACAAGATCTAGCCAGAGCAATCCGAGACGAACTCCCCACATTCCAACCAAAATAACTACTGTTACCCAAACATCACTTAGAGTATGACGGGCATCAGCTTGCAATAACTTACTATTAAGAGCTTTACCTCTTTGAGCCTCATACACTGCAATAAAAATGTTAATGATTAACACCCCAATCATCATCATTAAATTGAGGTTACTAACTGTAAGAGATTCTGCATCCAAGGGGGTAAAAATACGTTTTACGGCAGAACTTAAGATTTCAATCCCCGCTACAATCAAAAAACCGGCAATCCCTAATGCACCTAAGGATTCAAATTTGGAATGTCCGTAAGGATGATCCCAGTCTGGTTTCGGGTTAGCAAGGCGCATTGCAATCAAACCCAAAATATTGCTAGCACTGTCTGAAAAAGAGTGTAAGGCATCAGCTAGTAGGCTAAGTGAACCCATAGCTAAACCCAAGCTGAATTTTGTTTCTAAAACCAGTAAATTCAACCCTAATGTTATGTAAAGTACATTTTGAATTGAATTTTGTCTTTGTGATAGTTGATGATCGAGTTTTTGCTGAGAGTCATCCATCTTAATAGCCAAGTTTATTCTAGTTACTTTCTACTCTTATTTTCTAGGATATTGAGACAAAAATCATAATGTAATTTTACAGAGTAATTTTAGAGAAAAACTATTGCAGCTACATTAACTTGTTACTCTTTTAAACTTTAAACCTTTGATTTTCTGAATAAGCTTGGGCTGGCGTTTGTTGCCTATAATCACCCGATTCATTAATATTTGGCAATTGTGAAGATAAACACAGCCAACTAGAGGCACTTACTTCTACTTTTGACTTTAACTGGTATAAAACTTCCTCAAGCTCTGACTGATTATTATTACTATCGCAGACAAAATCAACCTCTATTTCTACCTCAGGCAAACTCTGGTTATTAGCTAATTTTTTAGTGCTAATACCAATTACTACTAATTTTTGTTCTTTGCTTAACTGAACTAATAAGGCTAATACCTCAATTTCGTTTTCTGCTGGGCAAATTACCTGACAGCGATAATAGACTTCTTGAGGAATGTTTTCTATTGACTGTTCTGCAATTTCAGGATTGGACTTTTCTTCTGCTAAGCTTGATGAAGCATCATTATGCAATTCTTCTTCTAGGCTAGGGATAAATTCCCTTTCTGTTACTGGGAAGAGTAGATTTGCCAGAATAATTGCCAAAATACCAATATAAGCAGGAAGAAAAAGACCGTATCCTACTAGAGAACCTACCGAACCTGCGCACCAAAGTTTAATTGCTGCATTGATACTTGGAGGTTCAACTTGTTTTTGGAGCAAAATGCCAGCACAAATTATACTAATGCCTAAAATTAACTGAGAAAAAATTGTCGTTTCTGAAGTTAAGTTAGTAAGCATCGCAAACATAGCTGCACCTAAAGCTATCTGAGTGTTAGATTTAATTGATTTTCTAGTTTGATACCATTTTGTTTCGATCGCAGTAGCACCTCCCAGAATAAAGGCAAATAATAAACGTACTGTGACTTCTTGCCAACTGATTGTGTCCATTAGTTACGTGGGCTTTCCTCTAATTTATGTTTAACATGAGAAATTAAGACATTAGTCCCGAGACAAATCTCTCAAGTTGCCGCAATGATATACTTATTGCAAAATAATAGCAATAACTTATTTGCGCAGTAAAGATACTTATCCAAAATAGAACCAGAATTGCACCCGTCTCAGCATCTTGTATTTTATTTTAAGATCTAGATCGAATACATTATAAATACACTATATATTAAAATAAATAAATTCTGATAAGTAAGTTTACTTACATTAAACATCATAAAATAACCAGAAACATCAATCATTTTGCTACTGCCAACGATCTCGATCTTGTACTTCTTGTCTATAGAAAATATCGTTTTTTTTATTAGTTGAATCCAAAGATAAATATAGCCAACTAGCAGAATTTACTTCGACTTTTGATTTGAGAATACTTAATACTTGCTGTAATTGATGATAATTATTGTTAGCATCAAAGACAAAATCAACCTCTATTTCTACTTCAGGCAAAGTGTGATTATTGGCTAAATTTTTACTACTAATACCAGTGGGCATTATTTTCTGTTCTTTGAGCAATTGAACTAATAAAGCTAATACCTCGATTTCGTTTTCTGCTAGACAAATTACTTGATAGCGATATTTAGTTTTTTGCGGAGTGATAGGTATTAAGCGTTCAGCAATTTCTTCTATCTCTGGCTTGATTGGTAAGCTTAATCTAGGATTATCATTTAATTCTGCTTCTATATTAGGGATAAACTCTCTTTCTGTTGGTTGAAACAGTAAATTAGTAAGAACAATTGCTAATATACCAAAATAAGCAGGAAGAAAAAAACCGTATCCTACTAGGGAACCTGCCGCTCCTGCACACCAAAGTTTAATTGCTGTATTGACACTCGAAGTATCAGCTTGTTTTTGGAGCAAAATGCCAGCACAAATTATACTGATACCTAAAATTAAATGAGAAGAAAATATAGTTTTTGAAGTCAAGCTAGTGAGCATTGCAAACATAGCCGCGCTCAAAGCCATCTGAGTATTGGATTTAATCAATTTTCTGGTTAGATGCCATCTTTTCTCGATCGCAGTAGCACCACCAAGAACAAAAGTGAATAATAAACGTATTGCGATCTCCGACCAACTTATGGTATCCATTAGTTATATTGGCTTTTCTCTAATTATTTTTTTAAGATTAGACATGAGAGATTGATCCCCAAGTAAATCTCTCATGTTCCTGCCATAATATCCTTGTTACTATTAAACAGCAATAAACTCTGTGTCGGGTCTTTGTTGAGCGAAATATTAATAAAATATATAAAATTACTTTGCTGGAGTAATATTCAAAGATTTAAACATTTCATTTTCTACAGTTTCCGCAAAATTATCATACTGCTCTACATCTGCTTGATAAGTTACAGTGTAAACGCGATCGCTATTTATAGTCCAAATTTGCAAGTATTTTAATTCTAAATTGTTATCTAGGTTACTTGCGGTATAAATAACTTGATGAGCTTGTTTTTCATTAATCTCAATGGGACGAGAATCAATAATTTTTACTTTAGGTAATTGAGTAATTTGATAAACAGCATTAGTTGTATATTCATCTAATGAGTTAAATTGGGGAGATTTCTCGACTTTAATAGTAACTTCAGGGACAACCAAATAAGACTGACTTTTCTGGGGAATAAATATCGCTATAGTGCCCCAATCTTGGCTCGATTGATTTAATTCCCAACTAAAAGGATATTTCATCTCAATGCCATGAGTAATATTGCGATAGAGAAAAGGAACTTGGGTTTGATCTTGGGCGTAAGAATCAGTAGTTGATGTTTGGTTGAGAGAATTTTCTAATCGCCAATAATAATATCCAGCCCCCAAAACAGCTAATAATAAAACACTTGCACCAATGATGGTTTTAAAATCCAATAGTTTACTACCTAATTTAAACTTTTTGAATGTTTTAAAAGCCTCACTTGCAGATGTATAGCGTTGATTAAATTCTGGAGACACCATGCGCTCTAAAACTTGAGCTAATTTCTCGTCTACTTGTACGAGATCGCGCCATTGAACTTTTTCTGTCTGATGATCTTGGGGAATATTTTTTGGCTCTATTCCCGTTAGAGCATAAATACCGATCATGCCTACTGCATAAACATCGCTAGCAAGCCTGGGTCTAATACTCCGTTGCTCTGGAGCCATATAACCATCAGTACCTATGGGTACGGTAAGGCTCGTGTTCCCATCAGCGTTCGCCATCTGATTATAAATTTTTTTAACTGACCCGAAATCAATCAAAATTAATCTGCCATCAGATTTACGCCTAATAATATTAGAAGGCTTAATATCTTGATGAATTACTTGTTCTCGGTGGGCTAAGTCAACAATTTCTAAAATTTCCCTTAATAAAGCTACTACCTGAGCTTCTGTCCATTGCTGACCAGATTTTAATTCTTGAGCAAGATCGGTGCCGTCGATAAATTCGTGGACTAAGTAAAATTTTTCTGACTCTTGAAAATAATCTAGAAGATTGGGAATGCGATCGGATTTGCCTAAAATCTTCAAAATTTTGACTTCTCTGGCAAACAGATATTTTGCTTTGCGTAAACTGAGATCATCTTTTGCCTGTGGCTCAAATTGTTTAATTACACAGCGAGGATCTCCTTTAGCTTGAATGTCTTCAGCTAAATAAGTTTGACCACACCTTCCAGTTCCCAGAAGGCTGAGAAGACGATAACGTCTGTTAAGAGTTTCTCCAATCATATTTCTATTTTTCTACTCCTTAACCGACAACTTAATCGCCAAATTATCAGCCCAAACCAATACGACTAGCTAAGCTAGAACTAAGAGGAATCAAAGTTGCCAACATCAAAAACAGTGCTAATAATGCCCAGGCTGCTCTAGTATCATCAGGTTCGGTTAATTCATTTTTTACTGGGCGTTCTAAATCTCGTTGCAGAAATAAAATTAACACTGCCCAATAGAGAGGAATGGGGTTAGTTGGATTAAATAAAGCAACAAAACCTAAGATGATGAGAGTTATCAAAGTAGTGCGCCGAGCAGTTTTACGTCCATAAATTGCGTGAACAATTCTTCCGCCATCCAATTTTCCTGCGGGCAATAGGTTTAATGCCGTAATCACCAAACCCAACCAACCAATTACCACCAAAGGATGAATATCGACTACCGAAGCTTCTAAAGACGAACCCAAAATTACTCTAGCTAAAGTACCAACTAAAACTGAGCCTCGAAAGAATTCTGTTGGCAATTGAAACATACTGCCAGAGTGAGACAAAGTCAAACCACAGACTAATAGTAATAAAGAAATAATTCCTGCTGTAGCTGGTCCAGCAAAAGAAATATCAAATAAAGTAGTACGATTGGGTAATAAAGATTCAAAACGAGTAATTGCCCCAAAAGAACCAATTTGCCAGGTGGGTAAAAAGAAAGGAATACTCAGACGAATATTATAACGATTAGCAACAACTCGATGACCAATTTCATGAGCTATTAAAATAGTCCATAGTCCCAGACTAAGAGGAATAGCTTCGCCATAGCGTCCAAAGTCACTAAATAGATCAAAACCCTGCAATAAGCTGCCTGCTTCTAAACTAGTAAGAATTGTGCCAATAAATAAAATTAGGGCTAAGTTTTTTTGTGCCAGAGTAGTAGGCTGTGGGTCATTGGTCTTGGGTAAAATAACGACTACGGGCTTTTGTTCAGGACTTTCTACTAAGAATAAACGATATTTATCTTGAAAAATATCCTCTAACTTTTGATTCATTTTCGAGTGTGCGATGTCTGGTTCACCACGGAGATTACCTTTAAAAATTGCTCCATCTTGGTAAGGTATAGTTTCGGTGGCAAAAAAGGTATCAATGCCAAAAATTCCCTTCAATTCGGCTAAATCTTCATCAGGAATGGGTGATATTTCCGACGCTGTATTATTTTCAAATTCTGTAGATTCTGTGGATTGAGATGATTCTTCTGAAGCTTCTGCTTCTTGTTTAATTCTTTCTGCCGCTTTTTGTTGTAGTAAGGCTTCTTGTCCTGCGCCTCTAAGTTGTTTACCTAACCAAATATAAACAGCGATCGAAGTTACTAATAAAAATAATATACCCACTAAATTGAGATATATGCCGATCGCAAATAGACCAAAGAATAACAGCCAGGGACCCATAAGTACAATTGACTGTAACCAAGCTAGAATTCCCAACCTACCATAACCTTTGGCTCTGTTATATCCCCAAATTAGTATGGCAAAAGCAGCTGCAATAATTATTAAAGTGGCAATAGATTCTGATCCATTCAACATTAGTTATTTATGTATTTATTAATAAAGTAGATTAAGTTAACTATCAAAAACAGTGCTTAATATATTGTGTTTAGTATTTTAATACAGCTACCGAAGCAAAAGTTAAGACACTTACCTAGAGTGAAGAAGCCTAAAGCTTAAAACCTAGAGCCTATCTAACAATTAATGTTCGTGTTCTCTAGTTCCCTTGGTATACCTAAATAGTTGTTTATTATTATTTTAATTATTATCTTAGACTTACTCTCTGAAGGATTGGGTATTAAGTATTAATTGATATTAACGTTGGTTGGGTGCTGGGGAATTGTAAAAGTTAGATCGACTTGTTACTGTTGACTGATTAGCGATCGCAAGTCTCCTTGGTGTTTTGCTAACAAAGCTTCCCCAGCGGTAGCATCCAAACCCGTCCAATGCATCAACAGAGCTAATTTTACCTTTTTATTGCTTTTTTCTAGTAATATGCTAGCTTGTTGACGGTTAAGCTCAGTTAAATCTCCAATAATACGTAAAGCGCGATCGCGTAATTTGTCATTGGTCCCCGCCACATCGATCATCCGATTGCCGTACACTTTGCCATAGCGCACCATCGCCCCTGTAGAAATAATATTTAACGCCATTTTGGTCACTGTTCCCGCTTTGAGTCTGGTTGAACCCGCCAGAATTTCTGCACCTACT
>JAAUYG010082056.1_pt1 | contig 15864 bp, 10 predicted proteins | sample 7278091 | NCBI WGS metagenome assembly JAAUYG01 (sample SAMN14350201, study PRJNA611818) | marine sediment metagenome | isolation source: surface marine sediment (0.6m) | place: French Polynesia: Moorea | collected 2018-08 | reverse complement strand
TTTTGAAAAAATATCGCTATTACAGCTGCTTACAGAAAACGAATACAGAAACCAAATGACTACCGGACATATGCAACTGAATTTATTCGATTCTTAACCGGACACTACTGATGCAATATAAAAGAATTTTACTACGGGATTATAGAAAGCCCCCTGCGGCCTTCTACGGCCTGCGATTTCCATCCTTTTCCGCATAAGATCCTGTCAAGAATGAAGACCTGAACCCTCCCTGTTTTTCTAGAAGTTGATCTCACAATTAGGATTTTGGTTCCAGATCTCCCGTTGAACTTCCGGGACGCGAAGGCGACCGCGAGTTTCCCCGCCAGAGCGGGATTCCCCTCCAGGTCGATTATTGCTTGTGGGTCCGAACCGGAGGAATACATCGGTATTTCGAGGATGTAAACGAGCGCCCAACACAGATATGGGAGCAAAAGACATTTTTGAGATCAGCTTCTAGTAAGCGGAGTCACTTCTACAGAGCTCGGCAAACGCGGTGATTTCGCCGTGGATATCGTCGGCATCGCGGAGGTCCTTGCCACGCGCCTTCATCGTTTCGGGGTCGACGGCGCCGACGAGAAGTCCGAGTACCATCCCCCGATGAACGTTGTCGCCACCCGCATTCGCATCCGCGATCAATGCCTCGAAGGGGCGTTCGGCGTTGTTCCAGGCGTGGAACATCGCGAGCGGAAGCCCATGCTCGGGGTAGCATGCCGTGGCAAAGGCACCCATCACAACCCGATCGGCCCCGGGATCTTTGGCCAGTGACGCCGGATCGAATCGCGCTTCGCTTCGATCCATGTGAATGCGCCACATGCGATCTTTCGATATATTCCCGGGGCCGTCGTTGTCTCGATACTCGGCGAAGAGCTCGCGTCCGGTAAGGGCGGGCATGCGAATACGGGGCGCAGAAGACGTGACGGCTTCGCGTAGTTCCATTCCACGAAGCAGGTCGTGGAGGAGTGGCACCGATACCGCGAGTGCACTCGAAACGATCTCCGATCGATGCGTGATGACTTGATGATCGAGCGCCGCACCGGTGGCCAACGTGGTATCGTCGGGAATCAGCATCGAAAGAACCATCGGCCGAATCATTCCGCCGTGCGAGCCGATCGACCAGACGTTTCGCTGATGCTCCGCAGCACTCAGAGGATCCGCGCCGTGCGTGTAATTTTCAAACCACCTTCGGAGATAGATTTCCGTATACGGATCGCGATTGAGCCCGGGGGTCGTCATAAACGATACCATCGCGTCTACGAAGCGCACCGGATCGTAATGTCCGGCATTGACGATCTGCCGTATCAACACGCGTACGAGGTGCGCGGCAACCGTGTTGTCTCCGGCGTTGAGCCCGTGGTGGTAGTGGTACCTTTCGGCGGCGGCGGCAACAGCGTTCCCATGGGATCCCTCGCGATCGCGCAATGCGAACCCTAATTCAGAATAGGTCGTATCGTAAAACCGGGCTTGTTCGTGCAGGATATCGTACGGACGCCCCAGTTTTTGGGCCGTCTGGACATCGGGATGATAACGCATCCCGATCATAAACGCCTCGGGATGCGGGTGGCGCGGCGCTTCGAATCGCGTTACGCCGCCGGGGAAGTCGGACAAAATGTTTTTGCGATCATAGTACCAGTGAATCGGCATTGCGAGTGCGTCGGCCACGAAAAGCCCCCACAGCGCGCCCTCGATTCGATCCTTTACAGAGTGCTCCATGCAATCCTCCCTGCGTTCGGTCGGCGCGTGTCGATCAATTAGAACCTATCGAAAAAGGCGAAGCGCCCCTGGCAGCGTCATGCATCGGCATTTAACAGATCCGCAGGGTCTTTGCCCTCACGAAACTGCATACATGTTACGTGTATGCTCCGCTTTCTCGCCGCCCCACGCCTTGCCATGGACACAAGTTTTAATATTAAGATGCCGTTTCATATGCGTAACCATACGAGAGCCGATCGCAAGGTCCTACTTTTAAATTATCATTTTTGAAATTGGACGGGTTTCGGGCAACAGAAGATTATCGAAACGTTCATTGATAAGTAAGAAAGGATTCAACGCCGAAACCAGGGTCTACTGAAGACCACTATTTAATGGTGTTAACGACGTGGTTGACCGAGGGTTGGGAAAGATTGAACCGTTTGGCCGGATCGGCGGTTCGATTACCATTTAGGCAATACGGTGAATTTATATTTCGATGGACGCTCTAAGTTCCTTCAAGCCGCAACTGCAGAGACAGGGGCTAATCAGTGGCGTCGGCCCACTGCCCCGCCAGCCAAACCCTCATGGCCGCCGCCGATCGGTCGTCCAATGGCACGCCCTGGGATTCGGCTCGCGAAATGATCGACTCGGCATAGCCTTCGCGTATCTGTTCCGCAGACGGTGGCGGATCGGCCTTTAATGATACACCTCCCATTAGTGCGCCTTTTACGACATTCCCCACGGACTGCCGCCCCACCCGGACCGATTCCTCGCGCAATGTATCCCGCACCCAAGCGGTGCATTCGGTCAGGTTGAATCGATGGCCTTGGGCGTATTGAGCCAGTTTTCCGAACAACTTGGGCCAATTTTCAGCAGGCAATCGTGGCATTTCCGTCGCCTGGCAGATGCCCTCTATGATCACCGGCAACTTTATCGAGGATAAAGTGTACACCGCCGAAGTTTGCTCCAGCGGGGAATCATGCCGATTCGGGTCCCATACATAAGCGCCGCGGACCTGCAGGCCAGCGCCTGGCACCGACCTTAAAAAGCCGTTGAGCGCGGAGTGGCCAAACCAATTTGTCGCCTGGATCTGTTTGCCGAAATTATCGTGCAGCGATGAGCCAAGATCGGACAAATACACGGGTTTATCCGACCTGGCCAGATATTTGAGCACGTGCGCGACAGCGTCACCGACGGACGACTCCGTATCGGATTTTGCCGGCTCGACCGTTGCGACTTGTTCTGTCATGGGTTTTGGACTGAGGCCACAATCAAGTTCATCCTCGTCATCAACCGGTTCGTCGAGACCGCGCACCAACGAAATAAGTTGTTCCGCGCCGACAAAAAGGTGGGCTACGCTCCGATACGCAGCTGAAACCTCGCCTGCCGAAAGAAGGCCGATTCGAAAATCCTTGGCCCTTAAAACATGCAGCAACGGTGTGAAATCAGAATCGCTCGATGCAATCAGCACTTCATCGTACCGCACATTGCCTTCCAAGGCTAACATCACATCGATGACGATACGAATGTCGGCCGCATTCTTCTGCTGACGCGTAACCGCCGGGCAGTCAATAACTTCAAAACCGGCCCGCATGAGGATTGGGCGAAAACGCTGTAGATATAACCGGCCATAGTCGTTCCCAAGTTCAGCATCTTCAATCCAGCCGTTTGGATTCAGATAGGCGCGTTGAACAAGCAGATCCCGCCGCATACCAGACGGCAGCTGAAACTGCCGAAACCTCTCCAGCCAATGGGTGACGTCATTGGCAAAAGCCAGTGCGGCCTCACGATCCAGCTCGATCAGACCACTGAATATGTTATCGAAATCCACATAAAGCGCAGATCGAATACGTTTTGGCATTGCACGTTCCATTTTTCTGATTCGCAGATATTCAATATGCCCGCAATTCCTACGTTGAATATAGAAACCGCCACCCACAAATTAATGCAGGTTTCGATCGAATGGTTGTGGAGACCAGACCTTATTACCGATCTTATCGGCTTTGATTGTGCAGCCGAACGGCTGGCGGGGTTTTACCACTCGATTTAAGCAGCTGGTTTTGGCGAAAGCAATCGGTATATCCGTTTACCCTCAAATTGCATCAAAAGGGCAGACTTGGCCCCGTTTCGATCTTCGCTTCGGTTTTTACGAGTTAGGGGGGCATTTGTTGCGCGCGTTCAATTCCACCCACTGGTCCTCCGGTGGCTTGAGGATGTGCGGTAATTCTTTTTCAATTTGCTCGAGCAACAATGGGTCCAGGATGGCATGATATAGCGTTTTCACCTCTCTGAGCATCTCGACCGATAAATTTCTTGCATCTGCCAGATCGGCACACCGCAAATCGGCGCCCTTTAAATCGGCTTCATTTAAATCGGCTCCACCGAAATGGGCTAGCCCCAGATTGGCTTTTTGGAGCTGGGCACCAACCAGATCGGCGTCTGTCAGATCTGCCTCCCTCAGGTCTGCCGTTTTTAAATTAGCGCCCCGAAGGTCGGTATTTTGGAGATTGGCGCCTCTGACGTCCGCATCTTGCAGGTTGACTTTTCTCAGCCGGGCGCCTTTCAGATCGGCATTGCGCAGAATCGCCTTGACAAGAAAAGCGCGAAACATATCAGCATATCTCAGGTCTTTTCTTTTCAAAAAGGCCCCTTTTACAGAATCGATTCGGTCCTGTTCATCTTTGATCCTCCAGAAATCCGCCGGTTTCGTGGAGACATCGATCTCTCTTAGATCCGCAAACACGCCATACCCCACCTTGTCAAACAGCCACGGCACCACCATAACGACATTGGCCATGTTTGGATCGCTGTCAGCGCGTACGCCGTTAATCGCGCCGTGAGATAGCATCCACAGCAGCAAACCGATGATGAGCATGTATAATATTAGGAGAAGATTGTGATGGTTGCGGAATAGTTGCCGATCGCGCGATTTATGCGTTTCCAGCCTCAGCGTTTTTCCCACCGAACGGTAGAAGACAACCGCCAGCGATACGGATATGACGATAAATCCCACATGTAACCCTGTTCCAACCCAATCGCGGCTGGGCAGGTACCTTATCCAGAAGCCCACAAGCGTTATTGGAACGACCCACCATGCGAGCAAGATTGTCCCGCACCCTTCAATTCTGTCCATCAGTGACTGATTTTCCGACAACCATTTATTGTGGCGGCGAACGATCGCGTTGACAAGCCACGGATAGGATCTCTCATCCAAGGTTCTTCCATCAGGGAAAATAGCGGGTAATTTGGCCAAAGCCATCCATAGACGACGAAGGTAGAAGTGAAAATAGATGAACACCCCGATCAAGACCAGGGGTGCGGCAACGTAGAATGATACAATTGGAATCTCGGTCCCGATTATTGGCAGGGGTAAGGAGGCCGAGTCCGTCACCAGTCTGGCATCTATGGTGGTGGCGATCGTGAGCCATGAGTAGACACATGCAACCAGCAGGACAAAAAAGGTATTGCGTGCATTTTTTGAAATTTCTTCAACCACCTTGAGTGGTTGGTCGATTCGACTCTCATCCGAAAGCTTCGACCCGCTCATGTCGGCGCCGGCAAATTCCGTTCCCAGAAATTCGGCTTTCAGAATAATGGTATCTCTGAGACTTGCTCCCACCAATTTGGCTTTTTTGAGATTGGCGCCGGTGAGATCGGCACCTTCAAAGTCGGCGTCATTCAAACTGGAAAAAGAGATATCGGCGTTCTTGAGGTTTGAGCCCCGTAGGATTGCCCTGGCAAGGTTTTTATTCTTCAGGTCAGCCCCTGTCAGATCGGTGCAACTGAGATTGGCGCGCCAGCCTTCATTTTCGTTTGATGCGACCCATCTTTTGTGCGCAGCAAGCGTTTCTTCAAGTTGATTATCCGACAGCGTTCGCAATTCACTTGGGCAGTCGTTACCGTCTGGAGGCGTGACAGAGGTATCTGTCGGTATGTCATGTTTTTGGCTCACTCGATTAACCTGCGGTCGTCTTGACAATCGGCTGGTGTCTTATAAAGTTATTTATAAACATCAAATAGTTGAAAAATATATCCGTTAAAATTTTTGTAAAGGACAGATGATACAATGGCGATACGCACCGTGCTGTTGGCCTTCATTGTTTCGGGTTTGATTTGGCAAGTCACGCTTTCGGGTCTGGTTTCGGCGCAGCCAATCATGCTTCCCACACTAAACGAGGACCAGGTGACCTGGACCGGACTCGCCTATCGCGCCAAAAACCTATGGGTCGATGTTTCCACGGAGGTGCATCTAACATCTTCTTCGGAAGCGGAGATGAAAACAGAAATGATTGAGGGTCGTCAAGGTTCGCCGATCCAAATCCCAGCCTCGGGTGCCTATCAGCTGTTCAACCATACCATCATCGATTCTATATTTCAGTCACCTGTAAAGATCGTGAACCAGACCTGGTTCGATTCGAAGACGGCCACAGTATTTGGAAGGAATCGCGTTCGTCGGGGAGACGATGACTTTAAGAAAGTGTACCGATTCGCTCATGAGGGTGTTTTTCGGCATCGACGCGAACCCAAAGATAAGAATGAAGCCCGACAGGAACCCGAAAAGTGGACGGATGTCAGAGACACATTCTATTCATACGACCTGGACCGATTGGGATGCCCAAACGTTTCCGAGCGCTTGGCTTTAATTTACATCGTTTCCGCCATCGACAGGGTGGAAAGCGACATGCCTTATGTATTTTGTGTTTTCGGGAAAAGGCAATTGTTCCAAGTACAGCTTAAATCCGCCGGTGTGCAGGCGGTTGAGACAGATTACGCCATCGATCAACAAGGAAGCAAACATCACCGTCAAGAAGAGATAAGCGCCCAGGTAATTGAAATGGATGCCCGACCATTGGAATCGGATCTTGAAGAAACGGAAAACTTTTCATTCCTTGGGATGCATAAGAACATCGTCTTCTATATTGACCCGGCGTCAAACCTACCGGTCCAGATAAGCGGTGAAATTCGTACGGCCGGCCAGGCGATCTTGAAATTGCATTCAGCCCAGTTGAAATAGACTCAATCGCGCCCTAACTGCCAAGCAAAGGGGGCAATATTGAACTTTTTATATTTTTTGCGTCCCCTTTAATACATCTAATGATCAAGCCCCGCCCTTTAGTTTGCAGCCCGTTCACTTTCGGTTAAGAGCGTACAGCCATACCCCACATCATGGGTGACCCCATATTCGTGCTATCCCATATTCGCCCTATAAGGTATACGTGTTGACATCAGCGTGATAATCGAGCATATGCTCGATGGACTTTCCATTGAACATCTCGCTAAAGACTGATTTTAATTTTTCATTTTCCCTAACGGACTCACCTTTAAAATATGTATGCTCAGAACCGACGTTTTTGGCGTCCGTCACATCGATGTATGTTGCGTTGGAACTGTTGAGCTTTTTGAGATAGTGCCCCAGTCGGGCCTTTTGTTCCTCTCCAGGTTTTATTCGAGAAGCCTTTAGCGCTGAGTCATTTTCATTAATAACAATATATACCCTTTTGCGAACATCGACTTTCTCAACCCATTTACTATGGTACTCGTTATTTGCATCAGCAGCGACAAGACAAACATTATCAAAAACCAATTTTGATGTGGCATTTTCACTGGTTGACAATGTATGCTTAAGCACATAATTCCCCATACTGTGACAAAGTAGACTTATTTTTACAGAGCAGTCTTTTTCCAAAAGCGTTGCGTAAAGAGAGCCGGCTGCATTTGGATTGTCAGGATGTTTATCATAAGCAATCTTTTGATACTTTATTTGCAGAGAACGGATTAACATCATGTGCATTTTCTGTATAATACCTACCGCGCGGTTTAGTGCTCCCGCCGAGACTCGGGCATCGGCTTTGTCACTTAGATATGCAGCCGTTCCTGAAATCGCGCCGCCGCCATTGGCGGGCCACGTAAAGGGAACAACAATCAAATCGTAAAGCGATTCTAATTGGTGGGCGGCTTTCAATACGTCAGAAACGTCATTGTTATAACCATGTACGAAAATTAATATGGATTTGTTATCGGTTCGCGCACGTTCAAAAAGTTCACAGGCTACTTTGAGACTTCCATACCAATTTTCCTTACTGTCAATATCAAGCGAATATTTTGATTTCAGTTTTTCGACTGCAGCGGCGGATAGTTTATCATCTACAGGATCCACTTTCCATCCTCGTCCGGATTTCTCAACTTTGACCAGTCTCAATTCATTAGGCCCCTTGGGGTTCGGTGTTTTCCCAAAGGCTTTTAAACTTTTTGCATTCGTCAATTTGCGATTCGTAATAAGGTACATTTCATCCTCCTTTGGCATGTTTATGGCGCAATTGGTAACAGCGGCCGTTTGAAAACCTATCCGCATCAAGCGGCAAGCGTGTGAAACAAACTCTTCCGAAATAATATGTTATCTCAGATTATTTTTGCGGTTTAAGATGGCAAATTGACTTTGCTGCCTGAATAATATGTCGCGGAATAGTTATGCCAATCAATTTTAGGTCAACTCGCAGGAAAATTGAAAAATTCAAGGCTACACCGATTACATTTTGTTCTCTCGCTTTTTCAATTACGGCAATCAAACAGGCAAACTGCCATCGTTTCAAACCCAATCATAATCTGTCAGCGGTGTAGTGCCGACCCCGCTGTTTTCTGACCCCTTTGTTTCCAATAAGCATTCATCGGATTTGGCTGCCTGGTTGCGATCAATTCCCTGATGCGATCACGGCGCACGAAAATGACCGTTGCCGAAATGCTGACGAAGAGGGCCGTGTATTGAATCAGGGGTATTAAGGCCATCTCGATGAAGTGCGAAATAATCGCCGTCAGGATTCCAGCAAAGTATATGAAGTCTTTTTTTTGCGTTTCCAACATGCGAATCAAGCCCAAACCCGAAACAATGCCCGCGATCACTGTGGCTAAAACAAGGGTGTCGTCCGGTGGTTGGATATGCGAGGCAATGCCGAAAACGAGGATGCCGCCAAGCACGAACCAGGGAGAACGCTGGACGGCCTTGACGGCGGCCTGCCGGATCGACGCCTCGTCAGGCTTCTCAGCTTGATCGGCCGTTCGACGGCCGATCTCGTTGGACAGTTCGAGGGCCTCATGAGGTACCGCATTCTTGTCGATGGCATCCCGCCGCAGCCGCAGTTCGTCCAGGTTCAGGTTCGAGAGGTCCATGCTGGCTCCAGAGCTCGGATTCGGGAAATTGTATTTGTCTGGTCTCAACAGTATACAGAATTATGCCCTCATTTACACGGAAGTCTGTCAATTGTTTAGACTTGCCCCCTATGTGTGTCTCATCGACTTCGATATGTCCAGCCAAACATCAGGTTGGATTTTACGATTTGATTTAAGCTGGTGGTTTTGGCCAAAACATTCAGTAAATCTATTTTCGCTCGAAATTGGTCTAGCGAGTAGACCCCTTCGCGGCGCTTTTCCCTGAGGGGGGCGTACCAAGACGTACATCAAACTTCCCTCCAATTCCCGTCACACTGAAAACACGAATCATTTTGGTGAACCCGCGAGGCTTAATCTCTGTACTTGATGATGTTTCGACAATTGGACCACAGGTGTCCGTTGTTGCCTCCGAAACCAGTATTTCTCCGCCACCGGCCGCGGATACAATTCGGGAAGTAAGATTGATGTTGGTTCCCACCGCCCCGTACTTTGCCCTTTTAAAAGAACCGATATTGCCCACAACCACACTTCCCGTATGAATCCCGATTCCCTGTTGAAGCTCCGGATATCCTCTCTCAAGACAGTCAGCATTCACTGCCGCCATCGCCTGCTCCATCTCGATGGCACAGGCAACAGCAACTGCAGCGTGGTCATCCTTGGAAATGGGCGCTCCAAAAAACGCTAAAACCGCGTCTCCAATAAACTCGTTAATGGTGCCGCCATATCTAATGATAACATCTGTCATTGCAGACAAATAAATATTGATAATACCAACCACGTCCTCAGGTGCCATTCTTTCGCTTAAGGCCGTGAATCCTCTCAGGTCACTCATGAGAATCGTAATAACCCGATTTTCACCCCCAATGGCAAGACCGTCGGGCGACGCCAGTAATGTCTGGACAATATCGTCCGTAATATAGCGACCAAATATTTTGCGGATAAGAATGTTGGTTTTCGTAAGCAGCGCATTTTTTTCTTCGCTGGCGATGCGACGCTGCTCTTCGGCTATTACCTCCGCTTTTATCTCGCCAATACGGTTTGAAAGAATGTTGGAAAAAACGGCCATTTGAAGGACCGTACCGATTTGCACACCATAGTTGGTAAAAAAATTGGTTGGAAGAATACCCAGAAATTTCAAAACCACCAGCATTCCACCAACAATTATGAAGCACCAGGACACAAGGTACTCACCTGCATGGGGAACGCCTTTTATGTAAAGATATACCGACGCACAAAATAAAAAGGCTCCTAGCACACCAAAGGAGGCTGTGGACAAAAACACAATCAACGCATAATTGGGCAGAAACACGGCGATCGCGCCAAGGCCACAAGCCAAAAGCCAGAGCCGTAGGATCACCTCCAGAACAGGGGCGGCCGTCTTTAAATTCAGGACTTCCAGTGTGAACAGGATGCCGGCGCAACAGGTGGTGAACACAAAAAACGCGAGACTTCGGTCTCCCCAGAAATAAGAATCGGGCCACAGCATCTGATAGGCGAGCCCGTGAACGCTTAGCTGGTAGAAAAGAGATGAAACCAGAAACACGATGTAATACAGATAGGACCGATCTTTTAGCGGGAAATACAGAAAACCGTTGTAGATGATGAGCATCAGAAATATGCCGGCCATAATGCCCAGGGCATACCGATTACGCCCAATGTGGCTGATGAGCTCATCCTGTTCCCACAAAACGAGAGGGATGAGGCTTGAGCTGAACGAGAAGAATCGAATATAAACCGTGATAATTTCCTGAGGGGGAATATCGATATCGAAGAGAAAATGGTGATAATCGTAGTCGCGCTGAGCAAACCCCTTTGCCATGCCGGAGGAGATGTGCCGCAAACTACCGCCATCTCGGTCAATATAAACGTCGAGCTCGTTAACCGTTGGATATGCCAGCTCCAAAACTTTTTTTATGGATTTGTCGGTGGCATTGTGCAGTTTGAACCGTACCCAGAACGACTCGTCTGTGTAACCGAAACTCGGAACACCGGATGTGTTTTTGACAAAGCGGTCTTGCAGCTTCGCTGAGCGAACCTCGTCAATATCCAAATTTTTCGTGGGGTCTCTCAGTATTTCCAAATGAGATGAAAGAGGATATTCATCATCTATTTTATCGACGGGAACCTGTCCCCGTGCAGAAACCGTTACACTGGCGAAGCCCAGTACAATCGCCAGAACCACTGCGGACCTTGTAAAAAAAGAGGTGGGCATATCACCGCGCTGGAGCTTGCTTTAATTGAACATCTTTTTCCTGAACGAGAGTACAAACGGTATTTACACGGATATATTCATTGTGAGGAAATGCGCCGATAGAAGCCAGGTGCATCACCGCAGGCAACATATTGTTTTGAATTTTTCCGGGGGCTGCCACCGGGATGCGCCGGGCATCCTCAATATCCTTTTCGATGCGCATACAATATTTTTCGTACGCAACTTCAGGCGACAATGGCGGCGCTTTAATGATGGATTCCCAGTTTTTCACTACATCCCACAGTGCCCATCCGGCAGCAAAAGCAGCCGCTGATTCTTTGCCACTTATTTCCAGAAGCTGACGATAGTCGCCACTGTCCACGATCCCTTCGATAATTTCTTCAATATTTTTCGCCGGATTGCCGGAGCCGCCGAACGCATTGAAAAGCGCAACAAAAGTTCTCACCAAGTAATTCTCGGGATCTTTGCTGGCGTTTACCTGTGCGTCCGCAACCATCATTTTTTTCAAGATTGGCATGGCGAATTTTAAATATTCCAGTTCGCTGATTCCCATACGGTCATCGATTGCATCTTTAAAGCCGAGCACAACCGCCGCACTCGCAATTGCGCCAGCATCGAGCAAACTGGCATAGGTGGAAACAAAATTGATCACCAAATCAGCATTGTAAAACGGACCCCACGCCGTGCCCTGAGTCGGCTCCAAAGGCTTTGGACCGGCATAATTCGATAGTTTACCGTCATTTCGCATCGACTCGTAGGCCAGATAATCCGAGAGAGGCAGCGGCCGGATCTCTTCGGGCGAAAGCCCCTCCTTTTTCCAAAGCGGTTCAAAGTCGGTTTCATCGTCAGTTGTAAAATCAAACCCCATGATATTGTAATACCTGACCTTGAATTTCTGGAAGATTCCCTTGCCTTCTTTTTCGCCGTATACCTCACAGAATGCCCCTTCGTTATGGGGCAAATTGAGCATGACGTTGGTCACTATCGATTTATGCACCATGCAATAGGTAAACCACGACTGATCGGTCATGAGGTAGGATTCACGCCTGAGCCAGTCCCTGTAAAACATGAACACCGTATTCAAATCCACAATGCGAAACCGCGCCTGCTCGTAGTTCAGCGGAAAGTTCACCCCATGGTTGAGAATGCTGTCCGCCAGCAGTCCATTTGCATTGAGTACCTTTTGAGAAACCCCCTCAAGCGAAACATAAAAAACATGAGCGGGATATCCATCCAAATTGTTCGAATGACCATCCAGCTCGAACTGATGCCGATGGTAGGCCACCGGTGAATTGGAAGTAACCCCCCTGCCGATGTAGGTTCCGGTATGGGTGATGCCAAGTTCCAGTTTTGTGGTGTCTTTTGACATCAGGAGTTCGGCCAGATCGCCTTCATTCTGTTCCGGGTGAAAATAGCTGAGATACGCAAACACGGGATCTTTTTCATCCAGATCCATTGCACTACGAAGATGTTCATCCACGAGCTGATAACCTGGAACGATTCGACCATCCGCCGCCTCAATCACCTTCACGTCGCTGGCAGGAACGATTCGCATCCCGACAACCCCATCTTCCACCTCGTAAGGAAAATCTTTAACTACATAGTGTCGACCGTCAGGCAAATTAACCCGCGTGTTTCCGAACTGCTCCCTGGCGACGTTGTAGCGAGCCAGCGCCGCATCCGTCATTTCGTATTCGCCGACAAACACATTCGGCCCCACATCATGCATGATTTTATTTCGATATTTGCCCATAGGTTCTTATGCCCCCTTTGCGAAATCCTTTGTGACAACAATATCCCGCATTGCTGCGTTTCAGCACATGTAGGACTTCCTGCGTCGGCTTTTTTGCTCTCCGGGGCGCCCAGACAGCGGCGAGGAGGCGACCACACCGGATGCAACCGCCTTGTGGGCCAATAGGCCCTCTGCGCCCAACGCCTGTCCTTCAAGTGCCCGCGAGGTCGCCGCCAACATGGTTACCGCCTCGCGCATCGCCTCAAGCAGCATGATCAGTTTTTCCCGGGAGACCACCTGTTGCACCACAATCCGCAACACTTCGATACCCTTCGTATCCTCGGGCGTTTCCCGGGGGATATGATAGGCTGGAACACTCCAGCCGCTCTGGCTCAAACGGAGAGAGAGATCCTGCAGTGTCCAGTGTATTTCCGGTTTCGACCGCCAGGTCAGCGCTATTGTGGGCAGGAAGATTTCGTTTGCGCCGTCAATGCCCTGGTTGCTGATATTTACCAGGTACTGATTCAGCAACCCATCGGCTTCAAGCTGTTCGACGAACCAGCGGGCATTTTCGACACAATTGTCCATGATAGACCGATATCCCTCGCGACCAAATCTTAAAAAATTGTAATACTGCATCTGGATCATGCTGGACCCTCTTGAAAAATTCACCGTATAGTCGGTAAAGCTCCCCCCCAGGTAAGCAATATCATAAACGAGAGATTGATCGACGACTTTATCGTTTTTAAAAATCACGCTACCCATGCCGGTAAATGTCATTCCATATTTATGATTGGAAATATTCATCGACCGCAACCGTTTGGGACAATCGTTGAAATTGAACTTCAGCCGCTTGCCATTGCTCGAAAACATCAGCACAAACCCGGAGGCGGCTGCATCCACATGAATAGGGATATCGACTATGTCAGGGATCGTTGTAGGTCCTTCAGGATACTCCCCCGCAAATCGGTGTCTGTAATAATCGACATAAAATGTGGAGAATTTCTGTTTCTTTGAATCATCGAATCTGCTGTTCTGTGCCACACAGTACGCATCGACCGCATCATCGATTGCCGGCGCATTATCGAAATTCCCGGTGAACGTGGTCCCCATAGCCACCCCAACACACATGACCAGCTCACCAATCGTGCGTTCTCCCTGGCTGGTGGTATACCCCATCGCATCGCGGATTCTTTCCGCATAGATTGAGTTGGGGTCCTCAATTTGTGTTTCAAGAATCTTTTTCATGATATCGCCGTCGTGCAGCGCAAACGGCGCGTCCTCGATTTCGACGTACAGGGCGACGGCGTCGTAGTAGCGACAGAACTTGTCCCAGCACCCGTGCATGTGCGCGCTCATCAGCACGACCGGACGATCCCTGGGATCAACCGGTATGCCCAGCACACGCTGATGATCAAGGAGAACCCGTTGCTTCATGTTCCAAATAAACTTGTGCGCAATGAGACCGAGCATCACCGCCTCTGAAGAGCCAATGGTGGCAGAGCCTAAAAACTGTTTGCCCGGTGGGCTGTCTTCGCAAACCTCAGCCCCCAGCTCCCGGGCCATCATGACAATGGAACGCGCTTCACTTAAATTGGTGCCCGGATATTCAGTGTGGTCGATAAAGTTCTTTTTGATACTGTCCATTACCACGCGTTCCCCAAAGGGATCCGTGTACGCCTCGTTGCAAAAAGTCGCCAGGTTCAGTTCCGGTCTGGCGTCAAGGAGCACCTGGTTTCGAATTATTTCATACACCGTATCCGGTGGTGTCGGCCTCTCTGGCAATATAGCCTTTGAGAGCTGAAGGTCGCCTCTAAACGCGCCTCTCCCATAGACGGGCGTATCCCGTCCTTCATGGGTTTCCGCTTTGCCGCCGTTGATTTTAGGTTCATTTTCCCAGGTTGTCTTTGCCATCGCCTATCTCCTGATGGTTAAAATAACGGGATGGTCACGAAATGGGGCCAAGTCGCATCGTTTTCCTGCCAATTCAATTACCCCTAACGTTGCAAAAGCCGGAGGGTTTCAGAGCCAAGGCGCCAAGGGTGCCGCCGTAGTCCATCTACTGCAAGCCTTTGGCAACGCTGGGTCTGGAGTCCTCCGGCTTTCCCGAAGGGTAAATAAGATGGCCTAAAATCGGCCCGATCCTTAAGTTTACCAATGGATTATTCCTTCTACGGCGCTTCGATCGGCTGCTTGTTCCTTACCCATGAGGTTTTCCAAACCTTTGGCCATCTTTTTTATGCAAAATTGGGGTTACCGCTATCAAACAGATATTTCTCTATCGTTTCAAACCCCTTCATATTCTGTCAGAATTTTAGAATTGGTCCCGTTGTTTCCTGGCCCCTTTGTTTTCGCCAGGCGTACATCGGATTTGGGTACTTTGTTGCTATCAACTCCCTGATGCGATCACGGCGCACAAAAATGACTGTTGCCGAAATGCTGACGAAGAGGGCCGTGTATTGAATCAGGGGTATTAAGGAAGTCCCGATAAAGTGCGAGACAATCGCTGTCAGGATTCCAGCAAAGTATAAGAAATCTTTTTTTTTGCGTTTCCAACATGCGAATCAAGCCCAGACCCGAAACAATGCCCGCGATCACTGTGGCTAAAACAAAGATGTCGTCCAGTGGGTGGAAATGCGAGGTAATGCCGAAAACGAGGATACCGCCAAGTACGAACCAGGGAGAGCGCTGGACGGCCTTGACGGTGGCCTGCCGGATCGACGCCTCGTCAGGCTCCTCGGCTTGATCGGCCGTGCGGCGGCCGATCTCGTTGGACAGTTCGAGGGCTTCATGAGGTGCTGCATTCTTGTCGATGGCATTCAGTCGCAGCCGCAGTTCGCCCAGGTTCAGGTTTGAGAGGTCCATGGTGGCTCTAAGGCTTGGATTCGGGAAATCATATGGGAATAGTCTCAACAGTTGGCAGACTTCCGTATAAATGTCGGCGAAATTATGTCAATTAGTGAGACCATCCTCCGATATATTTTTTCATGCTCCCGCGAAGTTCTGAAAGCGGAAATACTCTGGATTATGGATCGAATTTAAGCGTGACGGCACAAGTTAAGGGCGT
>JAAUYG010209230.1_pt1 | contig 15870 bp, 9 predicted proteins | sample 7278091 | NCBI WGS metagenome assembly JAAUYG01 (sample SAMN14350201, study PRJNA611818) | marine sediment metagenome | isolation source: surface marine sediment (0.6m) | place: French Polynesia: Moorea | collected 2018-08 | reverse complement strand
TCTCTTTTGAATCCTTTCCAACTTTTTCTGAATTTTCTTCTCAGTAGTCCTGACAAAAGTACTGTTTGGGATTTTTGAAATTTTAAGTTTCCGATTTTTAACGAATTTTTTAATATCACCATTGCACACTATGGGGAAACCAAAAACCTCAATTATCTGGGAATGACCGTAGAACGAAAAAGAGTGAAATTTGGGCCTCGGGGGGTGAGTATTCAGTGTACACAGGGTACTTTTGACACTTCAGTGATTAAGGTCATTCTGGGATCATTTGGTGTATTTCAGATTTTCAAAAACTTTGTGTCTCGAAAACGGCAGGTTTTAGAGTAAAAGATACATCTAGATCTCTGTGTTATCCAGTTTATGTAGTCATTGTCTTCCATCTTGACAAGCAGAGCACCAAGCCCCTGGGCTTCTTGTTTGTGATTATGATATTGCAAGAGTACTACACTGAGGAATCTACATAAAAACGACGTCTGACGTTGGCTAATAACAAGGTATAGAACAGTACGTGGGCTCTTTAAAACTATTGTAGGATCCACGTGGAAGTATTATAGATAGTGACGTGCAAGGTGGAATTGATATAAAACCAGACATAAAAAGGAAACTTAAGGTTATAGAAGAGTGAAGTAAAATCAATATTTAAGTCTTCTGTAGCACTTTGTGGTAGAACAGTTAGACTCAATCGACAGACATTATAGGTATAAAATATAATTGCGTCTTTAAAATTAGCACTTTTAGCCCTATTACCTTATATAGATTTGCTCATAATTCTATTCACGACATAATCACTGTAGGATGCGTGAATTTTGTTTTAAGGGGGTACGGTAATTCTTTGATTTCTTAAAGTGAAACCCGCTGACGCATTACTCTTCAGGAAGTGTACCGAGAGTGAACGATGCTCTAGTGATGTTTGGCCAGATGAGGACAACTGAACTAACAGTTCCATGTAAAAAAGAAAATACAATGTACGTATAATGAAATCTAGACCAAAAAAGGTTAACAATATTGAGGCTCATAGCTGCCTCACAATGTTCCGAATGCCCCACACCACACAACACCCCACCACCCCACCACACCACACCACACCACACCACATCCACACCACCACACCACACCACGCCACACCACCACACAAGACCACACCACCCCACCTCACCACACCACACCACCACACCACACCACACCACACCACACCACCACACAACACCACCACCACACCACACCACACCACACCAAACCACCACACCACACCACACTACACCACACCACACCACCACAACACACCACACTACACCACACCACACCACCACAACACACCACCACACCACACCACACCACACCACACCACCACACTACACCACCGGGTGGAAGGCCCATGGCACCCATGGATCCGGAATGTCCACACTTTCAGCAAAAAGTGTCCAAAGCTGTGGCCTAAACTTAACATTCCACCGCTATGTACAACCTCACAAATAGCACCACCTTGCCATGAGTACGGTTTTCTTCAAAGGTGAAAACATTTCTGCCTACGTCTTACGATACACTGATACAGAATTTCAACATGTCTTTTGCCTTGTCGATGATTAACTCAGACTGACACCTGTTGACACAGAGAGCTTGTTAGAAACCAATACGCTTACAGATTTGTTTACACAAACTGGACAAGAGGAATATTTTGAGTTGAACGAAGTTTAAGGAAATGCAAATAAATAAATAAATAAATAAAGTCTTGCCTCACAGTGTGGGTTGACACCCGTATCCCACTAATGAATAATTAATGACTCTCATAGCAACAGGGAAATCACACCGATACAACAAATGGGTTTGGCAGTATTAGTTTGAACTGCATGTGTACGTGTTGAAACAAAATGCACATGTGATAGTTGATGCATCCACAAAAAAGTAGCGCTGGCACTGGTTGGGTTGTGATTTGTAGATTCATGAAAGAATTATCAAGTATTAGTGGAACCATTGAAAAAAAAAGCCATTTATGTAACCCCCCCCCCCCCCGTCTAAATACTCCGAGTTAAACTCACCTCTTGTTTATGGTTACATGTACATCGAGTGACAGAACGTTTATCATTTCCAAAATATACGCATACATGTTACATCATTGGCATTCTGATCTGTCAGGCCATGTACACCCATTAGGTCCGAGGTTTACAAAGATACATGCTGGGATACTAGCAAACGTTGGGCATTGAATATCCGACGCTTGATTAACCGCCGAGTAACACAACGCGTGAAAACTCTTAGAACGGGACAGATATTTTGGTGTTTACGTTAGGCCTACAATGTCAAGTGTATCTGCATGTCTGGTTGGTTGCAAAGGTAACGCCCCTGGGAAAATGAGTTCGGCAGTAACGTCAGTATAGCATTTACATGTGTGGGTGAACTACATGTATCTGTTAGGGGCCAACAGGAGACCGTTGGGGGAATGGTGAAGCCACTATATACACTCAAATCGACCGCTTTCAATCCATGCATGGACATGATGGAAAGATACTTTTACGATAAAAAGTGACATTATACTCTGAAATTTCATCGTAACAGCGCTGTACCTGTACTTTGCGAAAAAGAAAATCCCATATACGCGTACATGTACATGAACATCCATGCATTACTGTAATGTCTCTAATTAATGAAGTTGCCGTCTGAAATTCAAGTAACACTGGTAACATTTGGGTTAGCTAGTTATCTGGCACATGTCTTGGCATCTGAAATGGTTGCTCAGCCATTCTCAGCTGCCGTTCTGTTCTACAAGAGACACTATAAAAGACCAAAACATGGTGTATTGTGTCCTGCCATTGGCAGCAACAACTAAAGACCCGTTGTTTGTGAGCGCCATTGGTTGATTTCCGCCTTGTTCTTTCTATTGCCGGAGCTGCCTCCTGGCGATATAGAGTTCCGTTCTACAAACGGACGGAAGCGTCCTGGTTTATGACGCCTCTGACCAGAGACGCCGGTCCCCGCTAACGGCAGTCTCCCAGGGAAGTGTGTGACAGAGCCGGGAAACGTTCCGGCGTCCGCCATCTGTCATCTGGCTAAGTGACGGTCTAGAGACAGAAAGCTTGCCGGCGTTACCGGTCTTAACGTGCTGCTTCCCATCAGGGGCGGCCATGCCGGAATGGGAGGTTATATGGCGGGATGGGGGAGCATGCCCGCCGGTTCTACTGCTTTTCCATAACAACTAAATGACCGTCTGGACTTGTCAGCCGGATATATCGCATAACCCGTACCCGCTCCCTGCTCTCTGGAGAGTATGTACAGAGTAGTGTTGTCATCTGGTATGTACACAAGTCCACACTGGGCGGCATTGTTTGGAGACAGCAGGAGGTCACTTTGCCTCAGGTCGTGCACCTGACGCCTGTTTCTCCGCTGTCGAACGCTAGTTATATATGTAACAACCCTCTCTGTTCTGTGGTACCACTTTTTACCGATATACCTATGGCCCATGTCCGATATATTAATTGCCCTATACTGCGTTTGATTTACGTATCCTGTTATGTGGACACCCCGTCATCATTTTGCCATGTTTACCTGTCTGGTCTTTTAGAAAGGGTATATGATAGGCGACGTACAGTCTAGTCAGCTCCCTACACTATTATGTTACGCCGTGTATAATTCAGGGATCCACACCATAAAGACAGCAATTCTTGCCCTAAAGGCAGAGTGGTAAATATTAAACTGATAATTCGCATCCGCTGGTAACTCTAACTGAAGCTTCTTGATGCTCCAGGGTGGTTTCAAACGAGCTAGATTAATGGAATCGTGTTGAAGGTCGGTGCACAGGGGATGCGTTTATTCCGGAAAAAAAACAGCTACCTGTAAGTCACATCAAGTGTACTGGGGTCACTAGACTTTCATTCTTTACTCAAATAGATGTTACCGAATCGTTGGACTTCTGCCACAGAACATACATTTTCAGATGTGGTGATATGTGAGTTCTTGGATGTGAAATCTCGTTAAACAGTCAAACTTTCGACTCCTTGTGTCAGACACGAAAAACCAGGCAACAAAAACTGATTCCATCACGCTTTATAATCATTCGAAAATTCGTCTCTATTTCACCCGAGGCCTCATGGCTATAATTCCCCAAATAGAAATATAATAAATTCCTTTGCCCTTGGTGTCATGTGCTCTGTGATTTCGTGGTCAGAGCACTATGATGGATGGCGACATATCGCTTTCAGTCAGTTTAAAGTTTTCTGCTCTGTCTAGATTTAATTGGAACCCGGCGGTTCTTCACTCTGCACGGCTTAAAGAAAACGACGCCTAGGCGGCTTGGCTAGAGAAAACGTCTGTTTGTTTTTTTTTTTTTTTTGTTTTGTTTTGTTTTGTTTTGTTTTTTTTTCAGAATATGTTATAAGCAAGGATGGCCCAACTGGGGTTATCCAAATCTAATTAATGCGGATTGATGCTGAGAGGTCATCCATACATGAAAATGAATGATACATGGAGATTTAATACGTACATGTAGCTTGTTTTTTTATTCTGTGAGATGTGAGAAGAAATATTTGAATTAGTACCGACCATGGTTCTGCCGTCGTGTTATTGTAAAGACAGTCACTGTCACTATGACAGATTCTGGTCCCTACAAGTCATGGCCACCCTTAATACGCAGTCACAGCACGGTCCGGCATCGCCAATAGTATGTCTTGGGATGGCCCGAATCGATACCCCGATGTAGAGTACATTTAAGTATAGGGATGTGGTATACACAGAGGAAGGGAAACGCGACGGGGGTCGCGCTCTGTTATTTCCATTCTCAAAACGACCGTCACCTTGCATTATGCATAGTGGGGCGAGGGGAGGAGACGCGCTATTCTTTCGCTAATGAAGGGACAACTATGAATAATATATACTTACAAGGACATTTGCCCACTGGTGGTTGACCATAGACCTCAGACAATGGACGCAATAGCCCGATATAATAAGGTTCATATGGCGTGTACAACTTTTCTTTATCGTGCTTGGGTGTCATACATAGCGGAAATGGATGATTTATATTCCAGTTCGCTATCCCGGTGGCACTGTCGGCACAGCGACTGGCGCTAATTGAAACCCCTCATTAGGCAACACCATTGGCTTTGTCTTGGCCGATATCTCGTTGAACGAGCTCTGCCTAAATGTTTCAGGGAAGCTTGGAATGTATCCCGGGTCCAATGGCGAGGGGTGTGGTTGACAGTGAAAGCTAGCCTGGGCTACTCTATGACTATGGACCAGGTCATAGGCCAAAATATTATTCACCGAATACTTGTGCAGTCTGCAGAGACCAAACATTTTTAGCTCTGCCCGACTTTGTCAACGGAATTACTGTCGTGGCATGGGCGCGTTTTGTGGAAAGGTACTTATCCACCACATCTCCGTACCAAAAATATCCAATTTTGAATTTTAAAGATTTGGCCTATGACCAGGTCATAGGCCAAAATATTATTCACCGAATACTTGTGCAGTCTACAGAGACCAAACATTTTTAGCTCTGCCCGACTTTGTCAACGGAATTACTGTCGTGGCATGGGCGCGTTTTGCGGAAAGGTACTTATCCACCACATCTCCGTACCAAAAATATCCAATTTTGAATTTTAAAGATTTGCTTTGAATTTCGTTATCATATCCATGTATCACTCTATGGGAACGAAAATTTTAAAACGCTACTCCTCTGACAAATCGCATTCAAAATATTTCAAACTTCTCCTGAATATTCATTTCATTTGTCCCTAAAAGTACTGTTTGGATTCTTATTTGCGAAGTTAAAGACTTAATGAATATATTCGATTTCTCCTACAGATACGAAAATTTCAAAACGCTACATGTACGACTACAAATCAATTCAGAATGATTTGAAAACGCTATTCAAGTTTTATCCTGACTATCCTCACAAAGTATTGTTTTGCATTTTTTAAATTTTTATAATTTAAGTGGAAAAATTCAAACGTTATGGAAAGTTTAAAATTTTGCCATACTGCCTATGGGAGGTGTCCAATTTGTATAAGAGCTTGTATAAGAGCTTTTAAAAGAGTCGAGTTAAGCCATATAGAGGCACTGTTAAACTGATACTCATAACATTGGGAGTCCATCCCAAGCATTAGGTTTGATATTGATTGTTGTCCTTGAAAGGTCAAAGTCAAGGTCACTCAGATTTGACTGCTTGCATCGCACAGTAGTCGAGTTAGACTATTTGTTACATGGGACACTAATAGGAATTCGTATATAACTGCCCCCGTACATTTCAACTTAAGAAACATTTGGAGGTCAAATTGAAGCTCTTAGATTTTAATGGCTTATACCTTGTGGAGGACCTGATCTAGGCCATATGTTACCATTAGACACACTATCAGTAAGTCATATATAACTAGTTCAGCAGCACTATCACATTTTTCCTTGAGTGGCTTTAAAAGGTTTTAGTTCTAGGTCACTCATGTTTCACGCTCATACTTTCAGAAAAGAGAAGTTTAAGAGCATGTGTTACTCTCGACCACTAATAGTAAGTTATGCATGGGGCACGAACCATGAGATTTGGGATGCAGTGAGCCTGAAAGGCCAAAGTTAAGGTCACTTACATTTCCAGGCCTTACGTTAATTTTTAAAACTATTGAAATTTAAAATTGTGTCTAAAGGGAAAGTAACATTAATGATCATCTTAAAAAATGTAATGGGACGCAATTATTGCTCATTGTTTTTTGATAAGCATCCGAACAGAGTGCTACGATCCGTGGACCTCATGTTACATATACCGTCAAAATCGATGGTTCAGTCTTAGGTTTAAAACTTTTCTCCTTTGTTATTACAGTGGAACTTAGGAATTGGGGACACCCAAGGGACCGCCAAAACTGTCCTGAATTCTAAGGTGGTCTTATTTCTCAGGTTCATTTCTATGTATTAAATAGACCTAGGGACTGAAGTAGGTGTCCTTAATTCTCAGGTTGTCCCTATTTCTTAGGTGGTCTTAAGGACAGGTTTCGCTGTACTTTGTTCCATTCGAACCTAGCATGTGAGTGCCAAGCCAGTGTAAGTTCTGGATGTGACATTGAAGAGCTTATCTCTGAGCCTGTGTCCCGATGCTATTTATGGTAACCGTTTGCAGGTGTGCCTATAGGAGATTACACCCACGTCTTTACTTGCTTCTTTTTGGGACGTGCTTAGTCTTAATGTCCTCCCCATGCAATGACGTTAGGATGACAGGTATAATGGCGCTAATAGCGCTCCCCGAGCTGGGAGAAAACGAGGACTTCAACGATAATCCGGCTATGCTGGATTGCGGCTATAAATTGTCGCCTGGCGGCCTTTATTGACACGTCGCTGATCAGCCACGGTGTCAGGTGTATCTAAGCGCTTAGTCTTCTCCCCTGCTAAGACACCCCCATTACTCGTCAATCCAGGCCAAGGTATGCAATAAAGACGGTGTCAGAGTCAGGTTTCCGACGCTACCCGGGCAATTTCCACAATTCTTTAGATTCAAAGCGAAAGGGTATCTGAACACTAATCATCCGCCGACCTGCACAGGTCCCCAAATAGGTCGTCTGGCCTGGGGTATATAAGTGTTTTGCTTCAATCTTCAAGAGTGCATACCCCAAAGCCATGGCCTTCATCTGGGGAAGAGACACTACACGCCTAGGGAATCCCTGTTAGTAGCGTTCTGTTCTCAAAGAGCGCCCATGCCGGGAACGCCCCGTATTTGGAGATAGCCATTTAGGAAGTGTCCAATTAGTGGCTGGAAGGTCAAGTTGAGTCGCTGACCGAGACGGACTGACGTGACGAGTGACGTGGACAATGATACATCGGGGGCCTTTGGCTGTATATTCTTGCAATATAACGTGACGGACTCTGCCTGATAATTAGCGGAATCCCCCGGAGACAGGTCAGGTGGAACAACTGCCACTCAGACGACATCAATCAAGCTTGTTTATTGCTGGGCTTATGCTAAAACCAAACCTTTACCACAGCAACAAAGGCATATGGAGTTGTTTTGCCATAAATGCTGTGGTTGCATAAATGGAGGCGATTACCTATTTCGGTACATTGACTTGAGATGTGATAGAAGGTAACAAACATTTTCAGTGGCTGTCTTCTCCTTGATATATTGTTCATTTTCGTAGCCCCTGTTGCATAGCAAGACCATTTATTGCTCCCCAAAGCCTTCATGTATCATGCGGTATTAAAATTCCGTGTCTCATACTACCACGAAGTAAGTACACATACGTAAGTTTTATGGCAGCAGTATTACCCCAGTGAGCATGGCTTGTGCCGTGCTCCGTTTTGCAGGGATGCATTTGTTGGGCTCGACTGCGTATCAAATTGATTGGTTACGTGTTTGCGTTTTGTCTAGAACAGATACACCCCTGATCTCAACGCTGGTTTAGATGCACCCCTCATCTCAACACTCCAGGGAGTTCTACAGCCAGTATGCATCACACCACATGTTATCATGCATATATCGATTTGTTTCTTTGAACAGAGACAAATGAGAGAAATAAAGGTTTTTCTCGACGGGTCATGCTTAAGTTCAACACGAGGAATTTTGTTTTAATAATTAGATTCGTTACCAAGCAGAGCCGTGTAGACAAGTCATACAAGAATTGGACTGATTTAAAGTATGGACCTGTACACGTGGGTTAAAGAAGCTTCAATATTATATTCAAAGCGTTATTAACTTGCACATATATATACAACCATATACATGTGCTTATTAATGAATGTCTGTCAATAGCCTACTAGCTAAGACTTTGGCGGTACTATTAAAGCTACGGAAAGTACTGTTTTACATTGTACTTGCTTAATACAACTATTGTAGATGACGAATATAATGACCTATTACTTATGCCCAAGACCGACAGACAGACCCTATTCAAAAGAACATAAATATTATGATTCAAGATAAACACCCTGTATTCCAGCGTCATGCATGTAGGGTCCTCACCGTGCTGGCTACTCAATATTGAATGAACGAAACAACGACAGGGAGATATTAGCTTCGGCATTGTAAACACCAATGACGTATAGCACACAGTTCTAGCCTACATGTATTTTCAACGATATTTTCCCAACTAGTGTAACTGACTCGGGGCATCACCCCCCACACTGGTTGATGACGCTAGAATCGGGAATCTACGATGGCGCAAAGGTGACAACGCATATACGCACATTCATGCATCAACCCAGACAAGCGCATGCGTTGGTGGTGGTGAACCCGCATGGCGTAGAACTATCTCACACGGACTAAATGTCACAAAAACAAAACGGTGTGGGGCGTGCGAAACGTACATATTTCTTTATAACTGTAAACCCATTAGCGTGAACACAGCCTTAGTTTTACATGAGGACATTTGCTTTCAATTGAGAACTGTTTTTGTATGTGTCAGTTAAGGCAAGCACGCATGTCTGTATTTAAATTAAGTCATTATTTGTATTTGTGTTATGTGCTTTTTATGTTTAGTGTTCTCCGGCTATCTTCAGACCCTGATGATAGTTTACAGCCGTCTGGCTAAGGAGAAACACCACAGTATGTACATTACAATGAAAAAAAAAACATTATGTAGGTTTGTGTGCTTTTGTACATACTGAAATAAATTCTAATTCTAATTCTTGGATATTAAATCAACAAGGTTCTTATTTGTTAAAGACATCGGCTGTTTTGCACCTAGTATAAGGTATTTCACTATCCCACAAACATGTAGAGGATGGGTCACGCAGGTGGAAGTAGCCCAACCCCACAGAGGTCTGTGATGCTTAAACCGTTATCTCCATTTGCAAACACAACGCTGGGCAACCTACAAATGTACATATAATGTACATGTACATGTAAGTGCATCGTTATCTAAGTGTATTCTGTTCGTCTGCTGAAGATGCGAACACACACCCGAAACGTAGTCTTCCACTGGGCTGTGATATATCACGGCATCACAAGATATGTCCCAACCAAAACGATTCACGGTAACGCTAATTTGCTGATTTAATACACTGGTATTGTATATCTTTGTGGCCTTTAATGCACCAGAAATAAGTAAAAATATATAATATAGCTCACTACACAATGAAATGATAAAACATGAAAACATGAAATGATAAACATTGTAGTGCTCTGAATAGTAACCCAATTGGGTAAACGTACATGTATGTTCACCACTTCGAAACCGGGCAGGCACACGAAAGGGACAATTCGTGAAAAATGCATGTTTACATAGATCCCCAGTGTATATTTTTATTGCAATTGAGATGTTCTCAAAAATGCTCTATAATCTAATCAAGGTACAAAAACATGTCAGTACATTGTTCTGGTTAATAAACAGACAGAAATGTTATTATTAAAACATTTGTGTCTGCCATTTTAAATAGTAGATATCCTTGCTATATATAGAATATGCGTTTAGTGTGTGTAATAAATATTAGATATGTAGACACCTATAGCCTAGACTATACTTGTAGCACAAATCATTTGTTATCCGTGCCTCAAACCCTCTGAACGGTGGTGATTCCCCACGACAATACACACCCCATGTCTCTTTCGTTGGCTATACAATGGAGTCATATGCATCACCAAAGCATGGCTGAATTTATCTGTTCTACGTACCTATTGATTTGGTGCTCAATCACGGAATCCGTTGAAGTCCTGCCAGGCAATCGTTCCTGTTATGTCTGCTGTCTATGATTATCCGGCGTTTCTGAGCTTCCTATCTTGAATCCGCCTAATTAGTTAGAACAGATACGGCCTCCCGCCGTGGTGTCCACCTTGTGCTAGTATCCCAGGGCTGCCTAAGGTTTCACCGGGCGAGCCTAGCAGAGTGTGCCCGCATCCGCGTCCGGCTGCCGGGCAGGCAGGGCTATTGAAGCCATTAAAACCTTTGGGAGTTCCTTTATAAGCCTAAAGTCTACCACAGTCCATCTTTCAAAATTGCGTTCAGGCGTTTATACCCAGCAACGTCCAAACCTCATCACCCCACTGGAATTAACCGTTAGTCTCTGCAGCAACAGCAGCACTCACGTTGATGGCCCTAATTGATGTATACTTGACGTTTAATATGCATACAGTAACTTTACGTGAATAATAGCAGCTCGGGGTCCAAAGATCAAGGTTAACGGGGGAGCGATGTCTTGATAATTGCGCTTTATCTCGTATATATGTTCCGCAGCTAGACAACTGGCCAAATGTTTTCAGGTGAATTGCCACTTGGAAAGAAATAGTTCCCTTTATGTCTGAAATGGTCCGTTATTTGAAAAAAATGGAGAAAAAATGAGACAAATTTGGTTCATTAGAATATACCATGCAATGCAAAATTGTAGGCGTGGGTGGTGTTCGTACTTATTAGGCGAAGACGCTAGCATCCATGTACCCGGTTATCATATCTCGAGACCCGATACACATACTACATGTACATGGACAATGCTGAAAGATTATCCTGTATCCGAGATCATTATAAATCTCAGTCCCCCCCCCCCCCCGACACACACACACCTACATATGGTTGTTTTATGTTTTGTTTTTGCTTTTGTTTTTCATTTTACATGCCAAGACCTGTTCTGGTCCTATTTGTTAAGCATAAGCATTCAGTGTTAGTTTTGTCTTTGTATTCGCGCCTTCTCTGTTCAGCCACTTTGTTCATTTGTCTTAGAATTTGAGCTGTCGTGTTAGGAGTGGGTTTTTCAAATGTTCCAAATCACCATCCACCCCCTTTCTCCAGCGGCCACTTCATAATTTGTTGCGGGTTGGGTTCGCTTTTGCTTTGCTGCCTTCTTTTCGATATTATTCTGTTACATCAGTTTATTTCATAATTTGATCTAATGATTCTTTTATGCACTACATATACAACGTTAAAAGGTGTGTATTGGTCTATGTATATGTTATATGGTCTTACTTCACATGCACTTCCCATAATTACTCCCAAGTCTCTCTTTCTCTAATCATAATGTTTGGCTCTGTTGTTTTATCCCAGATTGCTAGTTTATGTGCTAATCGCATAACTATGCCACGCAATTATTTTTAATGCTTTCTTAAAGTGTTTCACTTTCCGTCAAGTGCAACCTAACATCTTACTTCCTATCCCTTCAATGTCATTTCAGCCATTATTTTCTCGGTGTTTGCCCTGCAGCCGACTTTTGTTTGTTTTTTTCGTCTGTTTCGATGCAGGCTGATTGAAAAGTCTTAGCCCTTTCTAAAGAGAGCTTAAGGGTAGTTTCCCGTTGTGTAACCACCTTTGTTTTCACTGCCATGTTTCCCACCCCACCTTCACATTTCAGTATCGTGTTCTATCAGGTTGATATTTTTGTTTTTCGGGTAGCAATACTTTATATTTGGTCTCCATTTTGTCATTTCCATAAATAAACCTTCCAACAGTCTCTGAGTTATTTAATTCTCCTACGTTTCCTATCTCAGCAAATAGAAGAGGTGTATTGCTGACTTAAACTCACGTTATTCATGTACTATGTGAATTTAGTCCTTTATGTGCCACTAGAGTGAACATGTTCTGGACAATGTTTGCTTCGTTAAAAAGCAACTCCAGACTTAGTACAGGTGCTATCACTGGTAACACATAATGACAGATGAAACTGGTTCTTATAACGTTCTTCATACTGCAGGAGAGCGACTGGTCAATCCAAAAGCCCACCACGTTTTTTCTGTCCGAACTCCTCCATACGTTTAGGCTGTACTGGCGTCATCAAGTAAAGGCTGGACACGTTTTGCATGCTATGACCATACATACATTAATGCACTTCAATCTGAGAAATAGCCCCTTGTGTCAGGTTATCACAGTGATAATTGTGTATTTTCATTGGATTGCGATTATTATCTGATGCAAAATTAGAGGCAAGTACACGTGTAAGTAACTCGGCAACTTTATTTTCAAACTGCGTGTTCAATGAGACCGTTATTGTAATACAGCGACATACAACAACAGCCCAGTCTATGGTCATTTGCCAAAAGCTGCTACTGCATAAAAAATCAATCAAACAATATTAACTTTGTACAGTTGGCAAATGCCAGTTTTTATGGTCGATGTCATACCGCTGTGTTCTATTACAATTGCGACCTTCTAAAAAATAAGGCAAGTACTATGATAATGCCTAAATCAAACTAACAAGAAAGACCGCTGGGACAGCGGAAAACCCGCCCGCCCACAAACTAGTACCTTAGGTGGTGACCTATTGATGTTCACCTTAAATTCAAGTACTATCGCTATGTATAACTAACAGATGTGCCAACAAGACATGATTTAACCATGACTTTGACCTTTTAAGGTCACTCAAGGTCAAATGCTAAGGCGCCATTGAACTCCCCATGTAAAGTTATCTATTAATATTTAATAGTAACATAGGGCCTAACTAGGCTCTTTACAAGCAATAAGCCTTCAAAATCTGAGTGACCTTGAATTTGACCTTTCAATGTCACTCAAGGTCAAATCTAATGGTGCAGTTAAACTCCCCATATATGGATTCATGTTAGTGTCTAACGGTAACTACATGTCTATCTCTAACCGTTTAGGAGTTATAGCCACTCGAAAAATGTTCTTCTATCTCTTATCATTAGGACCAAATTTCGATCCCCACCTCCACCCAAACTTTACTCCGGGGCGATTTTTTTTCAAAATAGAAATCCTTTCCTCCCTGAATCAGAGGGAAGTCCTCCACCAAAAATGAAGTTAATCGCTGCAATATTTTTGAGATACTTTGCAGACGGACACACAAGCACACGCACACGCACAAAAAGTGAAAGTCAGACCCCCCCCCTCCCATGCAAAGCATTGGCGAGGTTTAATAAACTATTTACGTGTATTATGGTATGCAATTATGAAAAGTATTGTGTCTTAATTTGTGAATTACAAAGTATATAAGATTTCTCATAACAATACAATCACAAAACAGCATACAAAAAATTGCACATTAGGACACTTAGGCTCACTATTGGTTTGTTTACGCAGCCCACCGGATGGTTTTCATAACAATAACATGGACTTCTGGAGTGCATGGGTATCCTAAAGTCAATGTCAAACGCGTGAATATGCCACAGAAGAGCTGCGAGTCTAGGTCCTTAAACGAGGTACTGTCCTTGGATTTTCTGACTCTTATACACAATGTACACCAGGATGGTTTCTGTACAGCAGGTGCTTCGTTTCCATGAAGACGCAAGGAAGCACTCACTGAATTGCCACCGTGATTCCTTTACAGCAGGCGTGTTACAACCGATTAGGTATCACCAACGCATAATGTTACACCTGTAACATTATCGCGAAAGTGCAACATTATATGTGAGGCGACGCATTAAAATCTTGGTGGCGTTTCGGTATTCCACGTCAGGAAACCCGAAATACACTGGAGTTCCCTCTATTCCAGACTGATCAAAGCCTCAATCACCAAATATGTGATACTTACAGCAATCCTTATCCTAATACTTATCAACTCTCTAGACAGGTCAACAAAGCTAAGGATTTCAGTCGTCAACTTCAGGTTGCTGCAATCATAGATCTAAGTGGCGGAGGCCACCACTAAGATTTTGGACCGTATGAACTCAAGACAGTCCCCGTTGATCTCCATGCATGACCACCTTTTGGCGCCATTTGTGTCTATGGCCTTGATGGGTAATGGTCAAGATCATGGGTCTAAAAATATGGGAAATCTCTGGCATAAACCACCTAGATCCATGGTCAAATGAACTTTAAGTCTTTGTTCTCCAGAACCAACTTTTTTTGACTCAGTTTTTGCCGATGACCTTGATTAGTCGTGGTCAAGGTCATGGTGCAAAATCTTGGTGTTAATCCATGGTCAAATGACGACGATCCCTCGTGGTCCCAAACAATGTGAAATTTAAATGAGGAAATTGAAAATAGAAATCTGCACTGGAATAAGCAAATGGAATTATGTTTTTATGTACCACAAACGAACATAAATTATTGGCAATCTAATTTATTGCGACACAATGTACGGAGAGAAAGGTATATAAAAATGTTTTGGAAATGGGAAACCGGAAACGGGAAAAAGTAAACTTCACAGACTTCACATTCCTGACGTATTATGTATAAGTTAACAGACAAATACATGATTAACCGTTTAGGTACCCAACCATAATAATAATATGAACATTCACGACTTTGAATTTTGATTAAGGCATTTGATTAATCCAGAAGACACGTGTTGTAGAAACTGATTTAACACTTTATATTGGTTACGGGGTACGATCGTGTCAGTGCAAAGGGAATCACGCTGACCCATTTAAGACTTACTAAGCCTATGTCCATGATGTCTGCAGCATTAACAACTCATTCTGGCCAACTCTCCCTTGGTGTCTGTGACCATGTATCTTGTAGTATAATAAATATTAGAAACTGGCCAAGCCAGAATGTGTATTATTATTATTGTGCAAAAGCATAATATTAATATGAAGCTGATGGTTTAACGGTGATTGCTAGTTTGCGAGGGATGTTCGTTTTCATGTCATTTCTAAATCTTGCCTCTGGAAAAATATAGGTAGCTGTACCCATGTTGCCACATTACGAATGTTAGACCGTTTCCTCGAACAAGTACAGCACACATAACGGATCCTTTTAATAATTGCAATTACCAACACCCCACCCAGCGTGCACGGACTGCTTAATAATGAATGAAGGTATTCGTATAGTAATTTCGTGATCGTTCCTAGCCAGTGGTGCCAAAGTGCATGCATTTCAAGCATTCCAACTGGACAACCCCAGTCTCTCTCTCTCTCTCTCTCTCTCTCTCTCTCTCTGTCGCTCTCTCTCTCTCTCTGTGTGTCTCTCTCTGTCTCTCTCTCTATGTCTCTCTCTCTGAGTCTCTCTCTCTCGCGCTGTCGCTCGCTCTCTGAGGCTCTCACCCCCTCTCTGGGTGTCTCTCGGTCTCTGGCGGTGACTGGCTCTGGGGGTG
>JAAUYG010210751.1_pt1 | contig 15874 bp, 13 predicted proteins | sample 7278091 | NCBI WGS metagenome assembly JAAUYG01 (sample SAMN14350201, study PRJNA611818) | marine sediment metagenome | isolation source: surface marine sediment (0.6m) | place: French Polynesia: Moorea | collected 2018-08 | reverse complement strand
TAGGCAATCCCAAGGCGATCGAGGGCTTAATTAAAGTAATTGATTCTACTACTGATGAATTGACTCGTCGGCAAGCAGCGGAGAGTTTAGGAGAAATTTTAACAAAACCTTTGATGCCAAAAGCCATTAGCATTTTGAAAGATTCCCAACAACAAGAAGCTGTAAAAGTTCTTTGGGATTGCGCTCAAAATCTAACTTATTCAGAATTCTATCAAGCTTGGAATCATTTACAAATTTTTGTCACTTCTATCGAACAAGAATTAATCGAACTAACCAAACCAGTTCGGTTAATCTATATTAATTGCCATCAATTCAGTAACTCTTATAATGCTGTAGTCAACAGTTACGATCGGATGCTTGCTCAAAACTTTCCTAAGTCTTTACATGGATTACCATACACAATAGAGAAATTTAAAAACTACTGGTATGGTTTGCAAAGTAATAGTGATAAAGAATTAGTTTTAATATTCTACGATCCATTAAACAAACTTTCTCCAGCATTCCTCGCTGCTTGTAGTAAATTTGATGGCAAAATTTGTATTGTTAGTGATTCTGCTACTTCCAATTTGCAACATTTCTTCGTCAGTCAAGATAATTTGAGCGAAGCAATTATCGATTGGATAGAGAACCAAGATTGAAAGGTAAATTCACAAAGTTTGCAAACTGGACAACCTTTCAAAAACATACCCTGTTGCCCAAATCGTAAATAAAGGCAGACAAATACCATGAGAAATTAAGACTACGTGAGTTGGGAGTTCGGGGTTCGGAGTTTGGAGTTATGATTTTTTTCTCGAACTATGGGAGATAAACCTCGAACTATGGGAGATAAACAACGAGAGAATGCGCAATTCAGACATTTGTAAATCAGAATATTACTGAGTTTTTAGTTTTTTGACCCTTTGTCGAACTCACGTTAAGACTGCTGCTGCTACCCCTTGACTTTGCCAGAAGACTCCCAGAAATAGTGCGATCGCCAATAAACCTGTAAATAAAATATTCCAAATTAAATCGATTTCTGGTTTATTGACAGCTAATAATAATTGGGAAGCAGAATTGACAAAGATACAAGGAATGGCGGATAAACAGATTAACATCAGTACAGGAATCGCATTAATCCACTTATCCCCAAAGACGATGGGGACGTAAATCGGTGCCAAACTCGATTGCAACAGTACCATCCATTTAGCATGAAATAGCCCTGGATTAATAAGTGTCAGGCAAATTCAGCAAAAAAAACAGAAAAAACCGAAATTTGCTGGCATCTTAGTTGATTATTAATGCAGATGCCTGCATTGAACATATTTGAACATATATTATAGTAATCCCCGATAGAATATAAAAAATAGGTATTTTACTAGTCTCTAAATTATTACCCATTATTATTTCCAATCAAAGAAAACTATAATAATCTCCCTTGGTATTTATATATGTCTATGTCGCTTTTTCAGCTTAAAACTTGTAAAAAATAGACATGATACTTACTTTGTTTAATTAAATTAAACTGTATTCAATGTAAGCTTCACTTGAATTGACAATTTCCAAAGTTCCCCAAGATTCTAGATCTTTGAGATACATCAAATTCTGCTTAGTGTTCTTGATTTTGCCTAATAGTTTATTCCTAGTTTTTTTCGCGTTGTTTCTCAGAAAGTAGATATTCATAAATTCCAATGTACAGACTATATATTGATTACTTACCTTGATAGTGAATAGTATAAATAGCAATGGTAAAGTAACAGAAAAAAGTAACAGAAAATTTTAGTTCTTTGGTTGAGCTCAACTTAATCCCATGGCGTTGATGAATCAGAGGATGAAAAGTCAATTTATTACTTCTATTGAAATTAATCGATTAACTATTTTCTATATTTTGGTGGGGAGGAAAATAAAGGTTAAAAGATAACAATAAAATGATTAGAGCAACACTCAAGCAAATCGCTATACCTGAGATCATCATCTTATCAGAATTTTTAATAGCGATCGCTATTAAAGCCCAAATAAAAACACTGGCATAGGGTAAATCAAATCGAGGAATGCATACCAAGTTAGTAATTAAAGCAGCGATTAGTAACATGATAATTGTCCATGCATCTCCACTTATCCCCCAGTAATTCCATTGCCAAGATTCTAAAACACTTGCCCCATTAACTATGGTTGCTACACTAATCCAAGCTAAATAGATACTAATAGGGGTGCGAATCAACCACCTGTGCCATGTAGAAATACGAGTGTTAAAGGGCAAACATAAATAAGCAGCAATTAAGGGCAATAATATACTCAACATTGCCACAAAAGACCAAGCATACTGTCGATAAAGAAAACAAAAAACCCAAATAATCTGGGCAATGGATGATAATGCTAGTTTATAGCCAATTCGTCTTAATAAGGGATTAGATCTTTGGCTGGGAAAAACTTGATAGATAGCTAAGCTAAGTAATCCTATATAAATTACTCCCCAAATGGCGAAAGCATAGTTGGCAGGGGTAATTAGAATATTGTTAAAAACCTGATTAGAAATTTCACCAATAGTTAGACCATTTGGAGGATTAACATTGGCTAAAATATTTATTCCAAAGGCAGCAAAAATTGAAATTAGAGTTACTATTTGCCTGATTATAACGGGCTTATTGTTTACTGTATAGCGATCGTGCATGAGTTAGCAGTAATTGCTTTTATTAAGTAGTCGTGCTATTTCATTTTAAATATTCTGGCTGTTAAAAAACAGAAACTCGTGAATTTTTCAAGTTTTATTTTTACTACATAAATAATTAGAACAAGATTATGTATGATTTTTCTGCTGAAATTTTGATGCATTGTAGCTATAGTGAGTGCTTTACTTGACGATCTCACCAAAAAACTATTGCTAATAATTCTGCTGAAATTTGTATTTCACCAATAAGAAACTGATATAGACAGAAAATTAATCCTGATATTATTACCAAAAAAGTCATACTAAGCCAAAAATTTAATTCTGCTGATGTTTTGGGGTCACGCATTAAAATTTACACTCAATTATTTTTGATTAATGTGTTTTCAATTAACTATCTAGATGAAATTAAATATGAAATGCTTAAAGCGATTAACTTCGATTGAATTCAATTTAATTTTACACCCTAGAAGCTAGTTGATAGCGAATATTTACTAGTCACATTAACTTTCTTCTACGGTTATTATAAATAACTATGCCTAGCTACTTACTTTGGTTTGCCAAATAATATGCAATTCAAATATACGATAGTTAATTATTAAGCAATGCTTGAAACTGTTGTTTTTAATGGGAGTAGATTTGAAATACTATTACTAATTGTTTCTTGGCGATCGGTGATTTCTCTCGCTTGTTGTGTTATTTGCTTATTAATTAGGGGCATTTCTTGCCAACATTTTCGACAAAACCAATAATCTCTATGATTGCTTATATGATGAATCAATTTATTAGAACAACAGGGGCAAGTTGCATAAGTATTCATGGTAAAGTCCGCCTCGATATAACAATATGAAAAAATCAGTCTACTTTTATTACTAAAGGAAGTTGCTTTCCTCTATATTGTTCACCACTTAATTTTTAAGCAGTAACTAAAGAAAAACTGTTTTTCTGGTTAACTATCGATAAACAAAATTAAACAAAATTAGCTTGAGCTGCCTAATTATTGTTTCAGAATTTTGAGTAAATCAGTTTTTTGATTAAAATTTTTCTCTTAATCGACTAGGCAATAGAATATTGCTCTCGCCTTTAATTGTTAAGGAGTTAAAACTTACCAAGGTATTAACTAAAATTAATCACTTAAATATCTTGTAAAGTTTTACTCTATTTTCATTATAGTTATATAAAGTTATTAGTCTGTAAAGTGTTGTTAACAGAATCAACAAATAAGATAATTTATTTCTCGCACTTGTTGCTCAAATCGACAAGATTCAAGCGTTTTTGAGAACTAAGTTCAATAACACAAAGATGCCCAAAAAATAATGTAAAGAAATAATACGAGTTATTTTAGATCTTCTAATTCTTCAATTTTCTGTAGTACGTATCTATACAAAGCCTGGTTATTTTGTTCTTGAAATAACTCTGCGGCTATTTGCAAATTTTCCATCGCTGGGATCTTTTCTCCCAAAGTTTTATAAACTAAACCTAGATTACCGTAGGCTTCAGCATAGTTAGGATTAAGACGGATAGCAACCTGATGATCGGCGATCGCCTGTTGGTGTTGCTGAATTTTATTGTAGGCAATTGCCCGATTGTAATAAGCTTCAGCATAGTTAGGATTAAGATAAATGGCTTGAGCAAAATCAGCGATCGCTGGTAAATACTGTTGAGCAGCTAAATAAGTTGTTCCCCGATTATAATAGGTGGGTGCATGGCGAGAATTGTAGCTAATTACCTGAGTATAGTCAGCGACTGCTTCTTGATAAGCCTGGATTTTATTGTAAACATTGGCTCGAGTATAATAAGCTTCTATATCTTGAGGATTGAGCCAAATTGTCTGATTGTAGTCGGCTAATGCTTGCTCGTATTGTTGAACCTTATTGTAAGTATTGGCTCGATTATAGTAAGCTTTAGCATCATCTGGATTTAGGCGAATAACTTGAGTATAATCAGCGATCGCATTTTGATATTGATTTAACTTGTTATGGGAAATCCCACGATTATAATAAGCTTCAGTATAATCAGGATTTAAATCAATTGCCCGATCGTAGTCGGCGATCGCTTCTGGATACTGAGCTAGTTGATTATATATTGTGCCGCGATTGTAATAAATCTTGGCATAATTAGGACAAAGACTAATAGCGGCAGTGTAGTCAGAAATTGCTTGTTGGAGGTTTTTGAGTTGCCCATAACCATAACCCCGCAGCACATAAGCCATGATTTCCTGAGAATTGCGCTGCAAAATAGCATCTAAGTCTTTAATTCCCGCATTATATTTGCCAACATTATAGTAAAGCTCGCTTCTATTATAGTAAGCTGCTATATCATCAGGATTTTGTTCTAAAGCAATATTTAATTTTGCCAACTGCTCCTGATAATCTGAGAATCCCAATTCCAATTTATCCATAAGCCGTACGTAAATATACTGAAATATTTATTGTAAAACCTTGTGGTTATCAAATAGCTTTTGGATTTTTTCTCGAGTTTTCTGTGCCACATTCAATTTGCCCTGTTTTTGAAATAAATCTGCGGCTAAAGCCAAATCTTTAATCGATTTTTTCTGTTCTTGCAGACTGTGATAAACTAACCCTCGATTATAATAAGCATCTGCATAATCAGGATCGAAAAAAATAGCCTGAGTGTAATCGGCGAGCGCACTTTGATATTCATTCCGTTCTTGGTGAATATTACCCCGATTGTTATAAATTACAGCAGATTTGGGATTAATTGCCAGGGCTTGATTATAGTCGGAGATCGCCGACCTATATTGTCGGAGACAACTATAAGCTATGCCTCGATTATAATAGACATTGCTCTGAGTAAAATTCAAGCTGATTGCCCTAGTGTAATCAATAATTGCCTGTTGATATTCTCGCAGAAAGTTATAGGCATTGCCGCGATGGTAGTAAGCTTCGGCATGATCGGGGTTTAAATCAATAGCTGTGGAGTAATCAGCAATCACCTGAGGATAATCTTTGAACTTGCCATATATGTTAGCTCGATCCCGATAAACCGAGGATAATTCAGGCTGAATACGAATCACCTCGTTATACCTATCCAGAGCATTACGATAATCCTTAAGCTGGTAATAAGCTTTACCCTGATTGTAAATTGAATGTAAATCCTGAGGATTGAGCAAAATTGCCTGACTATAATCAATAATGGCACTGTGAAGACATTTGAGCTTCAAATTCACATTTCCCCTACTGCGATATGCTTTAGCTTTGTCTGGGTTAAGACGAATCACCTCAGTAAAGTCAGCGATCGCTTTTTGATATTCTTGTCTGACGTTATAAATATTAGCTCGGCGATAATAGGCAGCTGCGTTATGAGGATCGAGACGAATCACCTCAGTAAAGTCAGCGATCGCTTTTGGGTATTCTGAGAGAATATTGTAAATACAGGCACGATTATAGTAAGCCTGAGTATAGTCAGGATTAAGATCTAGGGCTTGATTAAAATCAGCGATTGCTTCGGCATAATTTTGCAAAATACCTTGAGTAAAACCACGGCTGCGATAAGCTTTTGCTAGTCTGGGCTCAAGACGAATCGCTGCGGTATAGTCAGCAATTTCTTGTTGATAGTTTTTTAGCTCACCATAAGCATAACCACGAACTAAATAAACTCTGGTGTCGCGAGGATTGAGTTTTAGAATAGTATTAAAATCTTGAATAGCTTCAATGTAATCTTTTAACTTGAGATAAGTTTTGCCCCGTTTATAGTAGGTTTCAATGATATCTCGATCGAACTTAGCAATTGCATCGCGATAAATCTGCTGAGAGTTTTTGTTTCTCGCCTTCATAATGCCTGACAATCCAAAAAATTAACCAAACAAATGATCGTTTAAAATTTAAAATCTTTCCTGATAGAAAAGAGCAAAAATTAATTTTCTTCATTCTTTAAGGACACCTGAAAAGTTATATCCACTAAATTTCTACTAGTTTTTGCCCCCTAGTCTCTAAGTTTGAAAGTCTTCCAACCTCTTTTCATCTTGCCTATGAAGGGAGACATTAGTTGTCCTTCCTGCAAGGAGAAATTAAGGGAGATGAAAGATTTAGAAAGTTGGGGATTTAGCGGGCTTTAATGTAATGTAGTGAACTAGACTTCTCAAAAATTTATAAGGGAGAAATAACTATGTATAATCCATTGTTAACTTTCGATTAAGATATGATTAGGTAATATGGAAGCCAAGTAATTCCTGTTCTCCAAGCACCGAACTATTTATCGATTGATGATTCAGTTGGGGAACTAAAAAATCTAAAGTAATTAGCCACCCCAAACTCTTTAATTGGGAACAAGATAAAAGTTATGGGATTGATGGTAACAACGATATTACGAATATCTCTTTTTGCCAAGTTAATTATTTGTTTCGCTACCCAGTTGGCAGACATCACACCAACGGGATTAAGCTGACTTTTAAAAGGCCCTAAAATTAGCTTACGCACCACACAAGGAGCATCTAAGCGACGCATTGTCACTAAGTCTCCCAGAGCTCTTTTGCTTAGTTCATACAAAGGGCTAAAAGCGGGATTGACTTCTGCTTCAGAAGTGTTTACCCAAACTTCTTTTCTAATCATATCGCGATCGCTTGTAATAGTTTTAAAAAACAATTCCATTAATCGCAAGCTAGAAAAAGTATTAATTTCATAAGATTTAGCGATCGCTGCTGCGTCTCTTTGTCCGTGAACATTAACCCCATGATTAATAATTAAAATATCAATTTTGTTTAGCTCGTTAATTAACTCCGCTTCTTGTCCAATTTGCCAAGATAAAGTTGTAATTGCTAAGGGGCTTCCTTCAATATCTAAAACAACAGTGCTATTAGAAGAAGTCAGGGCGATAACTTTTGCCCCTGCTAAATGTAGCTGGGTTAACAATGCCTTACCCAAAGTACCCGATGCTCCAGTAACAGCAATGCGTTTATTTTTTAAAGATAGTGCTGTACCAAGCAATTTATCTACCAAAGAAAAAGTGCCAGAAAAATAAGCATCTTGATTATCAAAATGGTGTCGCCAATGATAGGGACGATTAACAAACCAACGGGAAGGCAAATTAGTAAACTCTCCTGGGCGATGAGTTACGTCAGTCAGCTCATCTACTAGAGGAATTCCTAAGCCCCGAGCGATCGCACTGAATAAAAAACTCAGTGTATACACAAAACCCGTCCACGCTGTCCATTGAGGAGATATATTCCAAGTATGAACAACGCCCCAGGGTAAAATGCTGAGGAACAACATAACTAAAGATTCAGGAACATCATTGTACCAATGTGCCTGACGATAAATTGTATCGCTGACGACGGATAAATCTCGCCGAAATACCCGATGATGCCAAACATGAAGACGATATAAAGGCTGCCAAAGATGAGACAAAGTATGATATAAATCTCTGACTAATTCTACCCAAAGCACTGAAGCCAAAGCGATCGCCAATCCTGTTACTAAGCTAATCATCATTCAAAAAAATTGTTATAAGTTTAACTAAATTTAAAATTATTAAAATATTGCTCCTGCTGATCAATCTAACCAAAAAAAGGGAAAATCAACCAAACAACAGTAAAATGCAGTTAGTTAAATATTAAATTTAGCTAAGAAAGTTTACAATTTTAGATACAATTGAGCCAGTGCGATTTTATTGAATAAACTGTTAAATTCAGCTTAAGTCGCTCTGATTATCGATTAAAGTGCAAAACAACAATTATGGCAGAGAATTATTGGCGAAAAAAAGAATCAGCGGAAGAATTCGACCCCATTAACTCTCTCCTATCTGAATTATCCGATCCAGAAGCAGCGGAAGAAGAATTTAGAAGCGACTTTTTTCAAGGTTTAGCAGGGCGTAGGCAGAAAGCTGCGTTTCTACTAATGGCGATCTGGATCGTTACGATATCTCTTCATTTAGTCAGTTGGGGAAAATGGCTAGTCCTAGGTGTTACTATTTTAGCGACTATGCAAGTATTACGTTATCTTTTCACACAACCAGAAGCGATCCCTCCAGCTTTGACTAAGGATAATTTAGCCTCTATTCCCAAGGTTTCTTTATTGATTGCGGCAAAAAATGAAGAAGCTGTAATTGGTAATCTAGTTAAAATGCTCTGTAGCCTCAATTATCCTGCGGATAAATATGAAGTCTGGGCAATTGACGATCGCAGTACTGACAATACTCCCGCCATCTTAGATAAGCTAGCGGTAGAATACCCTCAACTCCAAGTAGTTCATCGCGCCGCTAATGCTGGCGGTGGTAAATCAGGAGCATTAAATCAAGTATTACCCCAAACTTTTGGCGATATTATTGGTGTGTTTGATGCCGATGCCAAAGTCACCCCAGACTTATTAAACAGAGTTGTTCCCCTGTTTAGCAATAAGAAAATAGGTGCAGTTCAAGTTAGAAAAGCGATCGCCAATGATACCGACAACTTCTGGACAAAAGGACAAGCAGCAGAAATGGCTCTTGATAGCTATGTCCAACAACAGAGGATCGCCGTTGACGGTATTGGTGAGTTGAGAGGGAATGGTCAGTTTGTTAGTCGCGTTGCTTTAAATAGCTGTGGTGGCTGGAATGAAGAAACGATTACTGACGATTTAGATTTAACAATTCGTCTACATTTAGATAACTGGAAGATTGGCTTTCTGCTAACTCCTCCAGTACTGGAAGAAGGAGTAACCAAAGCTACTTCCCTGTGGCATCAACGTAACCGTTGGGCAGAAGGCGGTTATCAACGTTATCTTGACTATTGGCGTTATATTTTTCGTACACCAATGGGTTTTGGGAAAAGAATCGACCTAATCTGTTGGATGTTTCTACAGTATATTGTTCCTGCGGCTAATGTACCCGATATCATGATGGCGATCGCCCGTCACCGTTTTCCCTTACTTAGCCCTCTGACTATTTTGTTGTTTGCCTGGGGGTTTTGGGGGATGTTTCAGGGTTTAATCCGTATCCGTGTCTCAGAAGGCAAGCAACTTGATGTTACTGCTGTTGCTACTATCGTTTGGCAATCTATACGGGGCTTGGTTTACATGATTCACTGGCAAATTGTCATGCTTAGTATCACTGCTAGAATGTCTGTGCGCCCCAAACGCCTCAAGTGGGTTAAAACCATCCATGAAGGCACATTGTCAGTGAGCAGTGAGCAGTGAGCAGTGAGCAGTGAGCAGTGAGGAAGCTACCAAAATTTGGCTACTTTTGATGATTTAAATTCCATTAAAAACATGACAGCATGGATTTATCTTCACGGTTTTGCTTCTAGTCCCCAATCTAACAAAGCACAATATTTGCGCGATCGCTTTGCTGAAATCGACCTCAATCTTAATGTTCTCGATCTAAACCAGGGGGACTTTACCCACCTAACTCTAACTCGACAGATTGAACAAACTGTTGCTGCTTTTCCCGACTACGATATTCCTCTTACTTTAATTGGTTCTAGTTTTGGCGGGCTAACTGCGGCGTGGGTAGCGGAAAAATATCCCCAGGTAAAAAAACTGATCCTTCTAGCACCTGCTTTTGGTTTTCCGACTAGTTGGTTATCTCGCTTAGAACCTTCTCAAATCAAACAATGGCAGGATTCTGGCTATTTGGCTGTGTATCATTACGGCGAAGACAAACAAATTCACTTACATTATCAATTTCTTCAAGATGCAGATAACTATCCTCTATCGGGATTAAAGCGATCGCTTGATACGTTAATCTTACATGGTATTAATGATGATGTTGTGCCGATCCAAGTCAGTAGAGATTATGCCAATCAACATTCTAGGGTTAAGTTAATCGAACTAGAGAGCGATCATGGATTAAACGATATGAAAGCCAGAATTTGGCAGGAAATTCAGACTTTTATCGGCAATAATTAGATTTTAAATAACTATAATTTAATGACCAAGCCGACAAACTAATTTGTTACTAGCTGCAGAATGGTTATCTTGAGCTACTAATTCGATTTTTCCTTGAGAATTAATGATCCAGGTGTTTGCTTCAGTTATGAGTTGATAATCTGAATCTAATTCTTGTAAGATGCGGCGATGGTCTTTGGGAGTTTGTTTTGATATCCTATTAGAAAATATCTTAGTAGAAGATGTTCCCAAATCGCCCAATGTTTCTTCTGTGGTTATTTCTCTCATTAGATTATTGGGTATACCACCGCGACCAATATTACGAAACTGATTTTTAGTAAAATCTTCTCCCACACCACAACCTGTAGAAATATAATTTTCAGCTTCTAAGGGAGATTGCTCTTGATATTCAGTCTGAATTTTAGAACTATTATCTAGGGTAATAATTTCTACTATGCCTTTTTTGGTTTCTACTTGTGAACTAGCAGTAATGCGACTCTCAGGAGCGGTAAAAAATCCTTGGGTATTAATTGTAATATTGCCGCCACTACCCTGTTGAGCATCTGCACTAATGCGATCTGATTCTAATAAGACTAAATTATTCGTTGTTAGAGCAATATTCCCACCATCACCATTTTGCTGGGCGGTGGTAGAAATTTCACTGTTATTATTTAAAATAACCAACTCTTGGGCTGTTAGATTAATTGAGCCTCCTGTACCTGAGGCGGTATTGGCGATGATCTTACCTTTAGTATCTAAGTTAAGGGTATTGGTACTAATTGTAATATCCCCTGCATTAGATAAACCAAAATTGCTCACCGAGATTTGTGCTTCATCTACGATCTCTAGATTAGGAGTATTAATAATCAGATTGCCACTGTCTCCCTGGGGTTGTTGCTCAAAAGGTAAATTTTCAATTCCTGAAGAAGCAGAAATACCGCTAATTAGTTTTGTTTCTAATATGTTGCCATCCAAGTCTGGAGTTTGCAATATTCCTGTACCATAAATTTCTATGGACTCTGCTGCATTAATTGTGATTGTTCCTCCTTTACCTTCCCCTGCTAAGGCTTGAATCTGACTACCATCCTTAATAATTAATTTGTTAGTATTAACGTCTATTTGACCGCCATCCCCTGCCCTTTGAGTGGAAGTACTCACAACTGAAGGATTATTGCCTGCATTACCAGATAATTCCATAATTTCGGCAGCATCAATAGTAATATCTCCTCCTGCACCTTGACTCAAAGTGCCAGCAGAAACAGCAGAGCCATTTTGAAAGAAAATTTGGGGAGCTTTGAGTAGAATATCTCCTCCTGCACCTAAGATCGCCTGTTCGATGTTTGAGCTTAGTTGTCCTACCTGAGTAAATAAAAAACTGCGATCTAAATTGATTGATTCGGTGGCTTCTAGATTGATGATGCCTCCTTCTCCCTTAAGATCGGTAAAATTACTTACCCCAGAAGTAGATAAGTTGATTGTATTGCCTTGAAAATTTACTATTCCACTATTATTGACCAAAGCTCCAGTTGCTAAATTTATCTCGCCAAATTTGCTAACGTTAGCATAATTAAACTGCCAACTATAGTCGCTATTTTCTAGGGCAATTTTTCCTGAGGCAATACTACTAATTTCGATATTGCTGGCAATACCATTAAGACTATTTCTGGTTATGGATATATTACCCCCCAGTAAAGCCAAAGTTTTATTGGGCTGAATGCTTAAACCATTAATCGAATTACTTCCCGCACGATTAGCATTAGGCAAGATGGTAATCTCTCCTGGGTTAGTGCCATACTGTAAACCAATGGGAGAACTAATCGTTAATATTGCCTCAGTTTTAGGCGCGACGGCACTAAACTCAAATCCATCTTCAAAGATCAGGCGATCGCCAGTAGTGGCAATAAACGATCCTCCGATGTTTAGTTGAGCATTAGCACCAAAGATAATTCCCGCAGGATTTAATAAAAACAAGTTGGCATTGCCGTTAGCTTGGATTAAGCCGTCTATGGTTGAGAATGTTCCCCCTGTAACACGGCTAAAGATATTGTTGATGTCTGCGGTATTGTCAAAATTAACTACTTCTCCTGTGGGTAAAGAGAACTGTTGAAAACTATGAAAGAGATTTTGACCAGCCTGAATACCCCCTGTGATGTTAGAGATATTGCCATTAATATTAACTTGAGTATTGGTTGTACTATCAGTAGCTATCTGTGCCTGAACGCTGCCATGACTAATCACTAAACCTAAAGTGGCAACTGTCGCCGTAGCATTGACTTTAAATCCATAGCCACCAAAATTAGTAGATAGCATGATAACAATCCCAAAAAGAAACCCTACGCAATCTTAACTTATTTAAATTTAATAAAAAATATCAGCAGGATCGGCGGTACGGAGCTTTTTAATAGCGATCGCACCAGAGATTATACACATTAAAATGTTAAGAGCAAAAACTTTAAGAGCAATCCCCATACTCATACTTACAGGGAGTTCAATAAAGTTTGTCATTAAGTAATAAATGCCGTAAGAAGCCAAATAACCAGGAATAAAACCCATAATTGCTAAGATTAGGGACTCTTGTAACACTACTAGAGATAAATCACGGTCTTCGTAACCCATTGCCTTAAGAGTGGCATATTCAGGTAGATGTTCACTCACATCGGTATAAATTACCTGATACACAATAATAATCCCGACAATAAAACCAATCATCGCCCCAAAATTTAGTACTTTACCTTCAGACCATGTAGCCACATCATCTTGTTCTGCTTGAATTAATTCTTCTTTGGTTAATACCTTAAGATCTTGGTTGAGATTTTTTTTAATCCGCCTGATTACTTCTGGGGGATTTGCTCCAGGTTCAAGAGATAATACACCTATCGAAACTTCTTTCAGTTTTTCTTGTCCCTGGATTTGTCCGTAATTCCAGTCACTCATAACTGCTACGCCATCGTAATAAAAAGTGCTGCCAAGACTAAACAAACCCATCACAGTTACTCGACGATTATCTAAGATACTGGAAACCCTACCTTTGTTAGCAAATAGTTGGGGAATATCTCCTGATTCAGATTTTGCCAGGCGATCGTATAGAATACCTCCTGGGATAGATAGTAGATTTAACTGCTGGTTAATTTCAGGAATTTTAAATACTGGCTTATTTGGGTTAAAAGCAATAATCTGCATCGAAGATGATTTGATATTGGCTTTTTCCTCCTTTGAAGACTCTAATAACTTGGGGTCAACCCATTTGCCAAAACCAACATACAAAGGTTTCGCATCAGCGACTCCCTCAATAGCATCTGTTTGATAAAGATAGATACTGGGGAAAGAACTTTCTCTAATGTTCTCTGCATAGGAAGATATTAAATAAAGATCGCCATTGAGATTTTCGGGCAAAAGATTCACCCCATCGAATAGCATTGCTCTAAGACCTAATTGAGTAAAAATGAGAATGATCGAAAATGCTACTCCCAAAATTGCCACTAGTAAACGAATTTTCTGATGGGATAACTGTAACCACGCCACAGGAGTGCGACGGAGATAAGAATTTATTTTTCGCAACAGTAGATATATTGGTTTCATTATCATTTATTGATCCAGGGGAATCGCCAATCTTCCGTACACTAATCAGTAATTAATTATCAATTTCGACTCTTACTCTCATGTTGGTTAATCCTGCGACTTTTTTACTATCTTCAGGATTGATGCGAATTTTGACTTCGACAATACGAGAATTTTCATCTTGAGTAGGATCTTGAGTTGATTCTGACAACTGCTTTGCTCCTACCTGTAAGCCTAAATGTTCAACTGTTCCCTTTAGTTTTCCTTCAAAGCCTCCATACTCGCTGCTGATAGTTGCTGGTTGTCCAATACGCACTCTAGAAATATCAGTTTCATATACTTCGGCGATCGCATACATTTCATCAGTGCGACCTAATTCTACAATTCCCTGTTGAGTGTTTACTTGTTCCCCCACACGGGTATTTATCCGCAAAATCTGACCCGCGATCGGTACTTTTACCTTGGTATCTTCTAAATCGGCTCTACGCTGTTCTACGGCAATAATCGATCGTTCTAGCTCAATTTCTGCTACCCTGACATCGACTGGTCGAATTTCTTGTAATTTAGCTAAGTTCTCTTTTTCTTGGTTAATTTCTTCTTTTATAGTTTGCTGAGTATTATCTAACTGCGCCTTACGTTCGTTCAACCCAGCTTGAGCCATATCTAATTGTTCTTTAGCTCGATCAAAAGTTTCTGTGCTGACTGCTCCCTGTTGTTGTAAGGTTTGATTACGCCCGTAAGTTAGCTGCGCCTGTCTTAATTGTGCTTCGGCAGAAGCGATCGCCGCTTGTCTTTCTACGGTTTCATGACGCAACTGAGACTCTAACCGAGCAATATTAGCTTTTTGTGCGGCAATATCTGCCTGTTTGGTTTCCCCTGCGCGAGTTTGTTCTAATTTTGCCTGAGCAAGTTCTACCTGTTTTTCGGCTTCTTCTAAATCTCTTTCCCTATTTTCCAACCCCTGAAGAATAGCAATTACCTGATTTTTCTCCACGCGATCGCCTTCGTCAACTAAAATCTGATTAACTCGACTATCCTCGGCGTTAGCCACAGAGAGTTTAATTACCTCCCCTCTAGGAATTAATTTACCCAAGGCTACTACCTGTGTTGGTTGCTTTACTTGAGTTTGGGCTTCTGTAGTTGTATCTTGGGATTGAGCCTGGGAGTCGGCATTACAAGCAGTAGCCAGAATTAAAATACTGAGAACAACACTAAACTTCTTAAAACCACTTAACCAAAGATTTAAGCAAAAAAAAGACATACGGTTAGACGTGGAGATCTCTAATTAGAAAAAATAGCTTTGAGCGATGGGGTTAATTACGTTAAGCACAATTGGTAATTCTGATTCCTTAGCTGTGCATAAATTTAGGATTTTAATCAGTAACGATAAATAACTTTCAGTTTAGATAATGACTTATATTCTCGATCGACTCTTGGATTGCACCAGAATATATACTAGCAATTTTACTGTTGCAGTTGCCTGGGGTAGAGGCGATCGCGTGGCTTAAGCTCTTTAAATGTAGCTAAAGTACGCTAGAAATCAATGGCGATCGCGTTTTTTCAAGATTTTATTAACATCAGGAATACCAGGATAATCACGACAATGTTTTATAGCTCGATTCACGGCTAATTTAAAATTTATGAGGGTGAATGACATTAATGAATCGTCAAGAATATTTAGCAAGCTTACCAAAGAAAATTATGGGTGCTGGATGTCTATTTTTTGATACCCACGGCAAAATATTAATTGTTAAACCTGTATATAGAGATACTTGGAATCTACCTGGCGGTGTTATCGAAGCAAATGAATCTCCACGAGATGCTTGTATTAGAGAAGTAAGAGAAGAGATTGGTA
>JAAUYG010120349.1_pt1 | contig 15883 bp, 12 predicted proteins | sample 7278091 | NCBI WGS metagenome assembly JAAUYG01 (sample SAMN14350201, study PRJNA611818) | marine sediment metagenome | isolation source: surface marine sediment (0.6m) | place: French Polynesia: Moorea | collected 2018-08 | reverse complement strand
GGGCAGAGGACAGCACGTGTATACCAAGTGAAAACATAGGTCAGTTTCTGTGTGCAAGTGTATCAAAATACAACCATTAACACACATGTACATTTTACGTTTAGCTAAAGGTATTCAATATATCCAGAAAAGCAAAAGTGAAACCTACATTTTACTCTTGCTTGTGGTTCTGATTTCAGACGTATTCCTGGCCCCTCTGACGAATGAGACATTTGAGGATGTTGTATTGCCAAGTAATATGACTTGTGTGGGCACAGATAGGATGCCGGACACCCAGTCAACTTTCAACAGCTCTGTACAGCTCAGCAAAACAACCGCTCGAGCTATCTCAAACAGTACGTTACTGATTTCTGGAAAGGGTTAGGTGGTTGGGGGTGTGGGGTCCAGGAAGTGACATATTAACGTTGAAATCATGTCAGTAACTGATTTTTAAAAAAGTCACGGCATTTCATTAATTGGTGGTATAGTTTCCACCTGGAGCAAATTCGAGTATTTATATTTAGGTAAGAATGTAAGAACTCGCCACTTTATTGTGTATGAGTATTACTCGTAGCTGATATTTGTACCAAACGGCCGATGATTCAAGAAGACTCGGTGGCGAAAGAAGTAGAGGCATTGACTGTGTATTTTATCTACATACTATGGTGTACTTGGGGTCTGTCTGTTGCTGCATGTGTTTGGGCTCATCACTCGCCACCACTTCGCGTCCATTTGTGCGTGAAGTGGCCACACAGTGGCGGTCGTCAGTTCGTTTGTCTAGGGGATTTGGTTAACGTCAACCCCTGGCGCGCCTCTCCATGCGGTTTGGGTCTGGTCTCCCTAGAACTCTCGGCTAAGGCCACCTCTATCTGTAGCAGTGCCCACGGCAGTCTCTACTGTAAGAGCCTTCAATTGCAGTGGGTCAAGGCTACTGTGAGTCAGTGTTCCGTCGTCCTGTCTATGTGTCTTCTCCCTCTCTCTAGACTTCCCTCTGCAGACGCCTCGTGCCTCTCCCTCGGTAGACTCCAACGCCCACCCGAGGTGATTCCCCAATAAAACAATGAAAATCTTGCTTACGTCGACTCGTTTATTAAGGAAGGCTGACCTGAACAATGGCTGCTCACTGTCACACTCGTACATGCTCAACATTCACTGGCTCATCACTCGCTCCGATCACACTCCAGTGGCTTAAGACTGAATGTCTCGTTCAGCAGGACCTGCTATCTAACCTGGCGGTTGAAGGTGGTCGCCACACCTTCTGCCTAGAATTCATGCATTAACATAGTTCAGCCTCACACTCAGAGCTATAGTCACTATGTGAGTCACAGCAGGGGATGCAACTCTGTGTATCGTAACTGTTCTGACTTCAAGTGCAAGTGCATCTGTGTAACGGGCTCAACTGTGAATCTGACATGAAGTGTCTGGTTTCTACTTGTTTACAACTTAATATACCTAAGTCTAGCCTACTAACTGCTCGTTACCATGGAACCCAAATGTCATCCAATGAGCTACTGGTACGACGATGGCCCAGCCATCCAATCAAAAGAGGGCCTCTGATGATGTCACTTTAGCGATACAGAAACCGTCTGCCACTGCCCTTACTATAGAATTTTCCTATCTATGTCTCTAACAGCTGATAAAGTATACTTATACTGGATAGGTTGTATTTGTGTGCACTTAGGCTTAAACGGAAGGATATTCTATTAGCTTCACAATGATATAAAGTCCTTCACTCTGCGCAAACTGATATAAAAGTTACACTGGCCGGGGAGCGCCAGCGCCTCTGTACTGAGACGCCATACAGGACTGGCGGGGCCTACCACTTTGACATCACGAGTGACACCCTACTAACTCCTATGCTACATCATCAGGTTCACAAAGATATATAAAGCGCTGTCCCGCCCTATGTATTTGTGCCTATATGAAGTGGCAAAGACCCCTAGAGGCCCCATGGCGCGTTGCCTTGCTATACAACCGCGATCCTGCTGAGGACTTAATCCTATTACAGGAGATAAACAATCACCGTTGATGATAACCACTTAATACTCTCTGAAAATACTTAAACAGTGGCTGATACACTACAGTACATACATGTATATGGCATTAGGAATTTTCTTTAACGGAAATGGCTAGGGTTCAAATCGCACCGAGTCTCCTTTGGCACAAGAAAAAGTTTACGCGATCATCTTACATGGGGGATGAACCTCTATTTAATATAAAGCCCTCTACAAGAGGAAAAGTATGTACATTGAATTCACATGTAAGCATTACAAAATAAACCTTTCAAGTAATGAACGTAGCGTTGGGCTAGCTTTTCATATAGATGTAGGAACACACGTATATGTAGACTTTAAGGGCGTTGTACCAGCTTAGCAGTTTTTTGTCCTGGATAATCTTACAATGACTGAGGAATATGTTCAGTGATGGTGCCTACTAACGCCTGTACCACGTTGGCCTCTCCATACAAACATTGAAAACAGTGTTGTAACACATTTATATTCTTGTATAATGGGTTACATGAAGAGTGTTTTTGGTGATTGCTCGAAATGCAATGCATCAGCGGGACTCAGTCAGATATTTCTGTAATCGACTGCACTAATCTGAATGACCATGAGTGGCTGCACGAGTGACTGAGTGACAACCGGAGTGACTGCACTAATCAAAAGTGACCATACTAATGACACAAATTTTTGTACCGACTGATATATTTTGACAAAATCTGCTCATTGAGAAAATGCACGCAAGGGCAGTGATACACTCCCAATTAACAAAATGACACATTTCAATTTCAAAGTTCAATAATTCTCATGACCTCCATTTGTGTCAAGGCTGCAGTAATCCATCGCCTCATGGACCTACAGTAACGTCGGATCTGATCCTGTGGCATACTGTTAGCCGCCCATTCTTCCACCAATGCAGCCCTCAACTGCTGCGTAGTTTATAGCGGGTTTACACGTTGCTGAATGCACATGCTCAATAAGTCCCACACATTTTCGATGGGATTCAGATTGGGGCTGACGGAAGACCATGGTAACACATGAGCGTCACTATCCATCAGGAAATGGGTGTTATCAGGGTGTTATGGCGTTATCATGCTGGAAAACTGCACGATCTCCGACTTGCTCCAGGGAAAGTAACACAAATAGTACTGGGCCCAGGATTTTATCCCTGTAACAGACAACGTTCAGGTTCCCGTCAAGGAACACCAAATCTGAGCGATGATCCACTGATTGCAGCCCAAACCATGGTGCTTGGACCACCCCACCTGTCCACTTGGCGTACACAGACATCCATGTATCACTCATGACGTCTCCGGTAAACTCTTTCTCTGCCATCTGCCCTGAAGCACTGAAACTTCTTCTCGTCACTGAAGGCAACCTGAGTCCAGCACAGAGTACGGCACCAAGCGACACGAGCCGATGATGTCTCTGGGTCAGCACTGATCCCATGTATGGATGATGTGGTCGGATTCCTTCAGCTCAGAGACGGTTTCAGACTCTTCTGGCTGACACTGGCCGATGGTGTGTCCCAATGGTCTCGGCTGCAGTCTGTGTCGCTGGCTGGAATCTGTCTGGCAGTAGATATGATAGCTGTTTTGCACGATCTTGTGCTGCAGTCATCACACATGGTCGACCAGATATGGCACGGTCGTTACTGTAGCCAGTGATGCGGTAACACTCTGCTAGGGGCGTGACAGTTGAGTGGTGAACGCCAAATGTCCTGGCAATGATCCGTGCGCTCCGCCCACCTTGGAGCATGGCAATGGCCTGATCTCTATGAAGTCGCGACAGTTGTGGCATCATGGACATTGTGATTTTTTTATTCCATTTCGGTGGTTTTTTGTTGGGACTGAGTGTGAACAGCGGAGGAGCAGTCGAACTCATCTGGAACTCATTTTGTGGCTCAGCAAAGTCACTGAACACAAGACAACATTTTTTCTTTCACTCCACACTGAATTCACACTGAATTCACACCAGCATATTTTGGTGACAATGGTCTCCATACATTTCAAGAAAATGGACATACAGGGTGGTGCGTGTGTATTTTCCTTGAGTGCAAGTATGTTTGTTTATTGCAACGACTGTTGGATTATACATTACTGGAAACACTGTGTAAAAATCAACAACAATACAGCTTGTAGTGTAATTAAAACAATGTATCATATACTCTTGACCAGTGGCAGGCTGGGATAAAATTCTAGTTATTAACGGACCCCTTGCTCTAATATATTTTATTGCTGCTGCAGTGCGTAATCAGTTACTGATCTATATTGATTTATCTGACTACCAAATCATGTAAACTGGTGAACCTGCTTGATCAGAATTCCCTGATTCATAATTGTTAAGTACTCGTCCAAAGACGTCTCTTATATTTTAAAAAAGTAATGGGCATTTTCAACTGCCGCCATGGCTTGGAAATAAAGGTACGTATGTCATGTATATTAATTTGGGAAGTGACTTCGAAACGTTTGATCACGTGGTGTGTCAGATTATCTGTGGCTTCATCGTTTGCCACAAAAAAATCCACCAGAGGCCACCCAGCTCTTGTAAATTGTTTCACAGTAACTATTATATGCATAGCATTATCCTTTCCGTCTTTTCGTACCTGGTAATAACCAAGAGTCAAACACAATGATCAAAGGAATTCATTACCTTAATAAAGAGGTTTTATTTTGTACTTATTTTTACGTGCATGAGAACTGACCATATTCGTTAACAGCCAGGTAGACTGAATTTTCTGTTGTATATTGTAATTTTCACTAGGACTTCTCTAACGTGACTAGAGTATTACTAAGCAAAGAGGCCACTACGGGAAGTTCCACTGTACTTGAATTGTGTTTCGGGATACATGGCTGTAATGCATGAGCCATGAGCACAGTTGTGGAATGGCGCAATACAAATCTAATGATTGATTGATGCATCATTTACTTGTTTGAATTGCTCAGGTTAATACATTTGCGGCCGTAATATGAATTGCTTTGGATAATGCATTAACGGCCGTAGTTTGCATTCCTTTGGATCATTTATTAATGGGAATAGTTTGGATTGCGTCGGTTAATAGATTCATGCATTAGTGGCCTTAGCTTGGATTGCTCTGGTTAATAGGTCAAAGAACGTAATTTGGATTGCTTCAGTTAAGGGACTAATATCAGTAGTTTGGATTGCTTCAAATAATACAATAATGCTGAACGCAATCTTGACATTGCATTGCAGTTGTAGGAAACAAGACTGTCATGTTATCAGCAGTATTTTATCGTACCATGCACACGATAATGGCGCCTCACATTAGATCAGAAGAAAACTGGTAAGAAAACAACGCTTACATAATTTTATTTACTTGTTGCATTTGTAATTTTCATATATTTTGTCTTCGGTTGACCTTTAATCAACTGTTGTCTAGATAATTATACACACCAGTTCAACAAAAGTAATAATCTCACCTGGTTAAGTGCACACATCAACGACAAACAGAGCTCGAGTTCTTGACAGTACTTCATTCTTAGCAAATCGGGTTGCTCCAATTACTGTTTTTGTCAAAACTTAGAGAGCTATAAGTACTTTTTGGGGGGTGGAGTCCTGGATTAAAATACATATAATGAAATTCTTTACATTATGTGGTCAATTAGATATATGCACCCACAATATAATATATGTAAAACTAATTCTAACACTATGAGGTTAATTACACGCATGCATCAACGACACAACAGCACTGAATTCGTGCATCATGTTGGTGTATTAACTAATTTACATCCACGACAAATTGGCATTGTTGCATGGTTTTCACTTGTAGGCCAGATGATGGTGCCTTTATAAACTCTGAGCTGCTTGCATTCTTCATACCAGAACTCCCTCGGAACTTTACATTTGATCCACCATTTGAACTGAAATTTCAACAGGTGAATTTCCCCAGCATATGTACGTTTAAGCAGTATATTTGAAATCTGCGACATGTTTTGGCGCCGAAGTATTAATGCTCTCTCCACTAAAATACATCTGAAAGATACATATTTGTGCTTAATCGGGAAAGATAAGTATGATAACCACAAAATGTTAAAAAAAGAATTGCTTTTATATTCTGCTGGTTATCTGCTAGTTTTGCCTGATAAAAATCTCTAAATAGTATTGACCAATTCTATCTGCAATATTTAACATGTAGTGTACAATTACTGCAACGATAAAATCTCTTGTGTTTTGTTTATCTCTAGCATGTTGTTGCCAAGGACTGCTATCGGTCTTCTTGTTCGTTCTGGAATACCAGGTATGGCGCTATTGATGTCAAATCACAATGTGTGAGAATCAAGAACCAATTAAGATATGAAATATGCTTGTGGCCTTTTTGGTGCACTAAAAGGACGGACATGTGAGAAAGCATATTTTATTCATATATTAAGGAACGTCTTTTTAATATTCAAGCAAATCTCACAGCCACATGGATATAGATGAATATTCACAATATGATACCACTGTTATGTTACCTAAAGTATCAAACTTCACTTGTTCTCTTTTTCTACAATCAGTGATTTAGTGTGGGATGAACGTGGGTGTAAAGCACAAATCGACAGTGATGGCAAACTAACTTGCATCTGCAACCACACCACTAACTTTGCCATCATTATGCGTCCAGATGTATGTATGAAGTTAAGCTTGGTTGTTTACCCCCCCCCCCCCATCCCCTCCTCATGCCCCCTGCCCCTCGTCACTCTAAGATACTGAAACATGATAGCGAGTATTAGATAATGAGGTTAACAAGTCACATCAATTATTCTGGGGTATTATATTATTGGGTGATTCACAGCGTTGACATTACCGCTTCAGTTAAGCTATCGCATATTTCTTAGAAGCAAATTCTAAGGAAGTTAGGAAAGAAATTTCTTCATTCAACAGATCTTTTTTTGGAAAATTTTATTATAATAACTTTAAAGAGGTCATAATGCACTTGATGGATAGCAAAGGTTGCTAGTAGATACACCTGTTTGTTATTGTAAATATGCCCTGTTTTAGTTCAAAGATGCGTCCCTTGGGCTGGACATTGTGACCTACATCTCTCTGCCTGTGTCCATTGTCTCCATGGTGATCATCATTGCAGTATACGCCAGGCACTGGAGGTAGGGACAGAGATATTTTACATTGTCCTGAAATACACACCGTAAACCTTGTGCTCTGATAGCATGGATTATTGATTGTGTTCTGAACTATCCCCTTTTTGGTGGAATGAATGCCCAAAAATGCAACAAGGGAGTATGCAGAAATACATTTTGATCCGGCTACAAATTACTTTCTCTTGTTCTATGTAAAAAGCCTAAATTTGGCGCATTTGAAAGTTAACTAGACAGAATGTATCCCATATGAGTAGTTACATACACCTTTCTAATTTTAAGTGGTTGCTCTATGCAGCTGATGAAGCAGGTGTCTTAAAGCTGTTCTGCCTTACATCTTGCCCTATTTATTGTACAGTACAGTTTGCCATTATCCTTCAGTCATGTATCATTGTTGGTCTATTGTATTTTTACACTATTTTTGTTGACCTTTTTGCTGACGTTTAGTAAAAGCTTATTTATTTCTATTCTACAGTACTTTGATCTGTCCTATTCTATAACTTGTTCTATAACTTGCCCTATTCTATTCTACATTATCTGGAACACCATACGCTATCCTCTCCTGTCCTATCATATCCTGTATATCTGCCCTACTTAAATAAATAATTGCCCCACCTGCCTTCGCTACCCTATTTTATTGTGCTCTAACCTATCCTGTCCCAACCCGCCTGTAGTTATTCTATCTCAACTTGTCCTACTTTGTATTCTATGCCACAAGGTTTGTCCCATTTAAATACCTACCCTACCTAACCTAGGCTAACCTACATATCCTACAATATCCTTTCCTAGCCTGCTTATCTTACCTTATACCCTAGACTATTGTGTTATAACCTGATGTACCCCCTGCTGGAATACAATGTCCTCGAACAACCATCATATTGTGTTGATCCTAACTCAAAGTTTTTGTTATAGAAAGCTCCGGTCACACCATGCTGTGATGCTCCTCAACATGTGTGTAGCCCTTACCCTGGGCCACACGTTCTCTCTCATGGGGAACAACGGGAAAGGAAACATGCCATTTGAAAATCAGGTAAGGTGAAGGAATTTTTTGAAAGATATTTCAGAAATAGAAGTCGTAGTTACATGGCAAGGATGTAAACAAATAAAGTTCTTTTCTTCCAAGTAACTCTAGCAGCTTAACATCTTACATTTATAGATCGAAAATATATAGAACTCACATCGATACTATCAGGGCCCGACCCTATAAGATTAAACAATGCTATAATAACAAGTGGTAGTTTGTTGCTTTCTCTGTTGTTCTGAAATAATTTCGTTTCTAAAATATACATAATGGAACCAGTTGACGTGACTTGCGATATACGTCTGCTTTCTACCTAGTATGGAGATCATGTGACCCCAAATGGAAATGGCCCCTTTATAAAGAAAATGTGTTTAGATTGCTGTTGTGGTAACTGCACCCATAGCGGACACACTGGCCACAAGGAGAGTGCACGAATGGACCAGTTGTAATATTTAGGGTCCACATAGTTTAAACGCTATTACAGAGATTCCGCAATTAGTTGATAAATAATCCTTTCACAGTCTTTTAACATATTTTATCGTCACAGTTTAAATTTAAATGATTAAAATTGCCTCTGATTATGCCCAACCCCTTTTTATCGACTGCCAGGATTTCTGCCTCGCCAGAGCATTGCTGGTCCACTTTTTCTACCTGGCGGCCCTCTTCATCATGCTGGCCGAGGGGATTCAGCTCTTTGTGACCTTTGTGTTCTTGCTTCGAAAAAGACGATACAAGGACACTTAATCTTAGTCGGATTAGCCTGGGGTAAGCCTGCTTGATTTATTATACAAAGCCTTCTCCAATAAATAAAAACGTTCGTATTTTTTTTTACAGGAAAGTCTTTTCAGAAAAGACATATGCGGACCTTGACGATCTGCTGTTCATCATTGAGCAATGAAAAATAGTATTTTGCAGTAGTAAGAGTTTTCATGATCCCATTGGCCAGAGTGTGAACTCCAAAATATTTATTAAAATTTTAATAAATCATTATAAGTAACTTATGTGGACTGTCAGACTGAATCTCGTTAAAACATATGAATATCTGTTTGAAAAGACTCACAGCTGTAAGAAGAGTACCGCATTGCAATTCGAATTTTTCGAAATCTCAAGTGTATGGATTGGTCTTAAAAAGATCTTGTCAGAATCAAAGCATATAATACCACGCATACATTAGACCCATAACCCGGATGAAGCACATTTTCGGCCATTTGACACAACTATTCATTCTTTATCTATTGATATTTCTCTTTTTTTTTCAATGCCCACTTTGCTAAATTTTAAGCTGTTAAGCTGTTTTTCTAAAATACTGATTTTCAATTCGCGGGAAGAAATATTATTTTAAAAAAATCCATGCAAAAAATAAATAAAAAATCTGAGTAGTTAAGTTTTGAAGAGCCCATAAAATGTTACAAAAGGTTCATTGCATGCATAAGAACTGTGAAAGGAATAACGTTTGCTATTGTTACTGCCATATTGCTCCCCTATTTTGATCCCAGTACTTACAGTGCCCCGTATTGTAAGATTAAGCCAAAGTCGTTTTTAAATATTTGCACATGTTTTGATTATTTAAGATACGTTAGGTCTCACTGATATTGCCAAATACACATTAAAGCCAAGAGCATCATACAACCTATTTAATAAACAGTTCCTTTATTTGATCAATTTGAATAATTTGTATATGCTATTGCATTTGTGATCTAGACTGCATAACAGTACAGGAGTGTACGTTCCAAACTGGCTATTCATGCTATTCTTACCTCTTATAGTATGCTCGCTTCTGCGAGGTGTACTAGTATTCTTATTCGGACTTTCTTTTTGCCTGTGCATTTAATCTTGTTGTAGGGCTATCCGTCCTAGTTGTGGTGATCACAGTGGTTACAACGAAGGCTGTAGGCATTGACTACCACGATACGTGCAGGTATTTTATTTCCATGGGTTTCCACATTTACACTCAGACAAAAAGTTCCACAAAGCTCATCTTTTGGTAATGTATTTGCATGCTATTTTATTAGTCACTAATCGGTAAACACTAATCGCTTATTAGCATTAGTTAATAATTATTTAGAATACATTTTGCCAGTACTGTTACAACTCTCTCAATTGCCGCATTTACGTTTGTATGTGTTGTCGAACTTTTTTTAGTATATCATGTATGACAAAACGAGTTGGCAGCAAGTGCAAAAAATTGAAAACGTACTTGTATAATCGTGCAATTGGAGCCAACTTCTAGAACAAAAAGAAATGACTATAAAGTCTCTAACCAACACCTCAGCCCTTGCCCTTTCATGCTTATGCCCAGTTGTAGGTAAATGTAGACATCTAGACACTTATGTGTGTAGGAAGTGTGTAGGAACGTGCACTCTGTAAACTACAGAAGAAATTATTTTAGAATCAATCAACGCATGACAGCGTTTGTCCGTATTTCAGTTTGATCAAGCATTCTCGTGTTTTACTCTTTGTTCTCTTTGTTTTAATTTAATTAGTTGTTGTCTGTGACTTTCCAGCTGCTGGCTAACCTTTGACTTCCATGCAGGAAGTGGCACTTTGTGGGCATTTATTGGGCCTATGATCGCGGCAGTGCTGGTAAAGACACATATGACTATAATGTCACTACAGTCAGCAACATGTCCATGCAGATAATGTGTCTCTCTATTCATGAACAATAAAAGTGAAACAGCAACCAGATAGACACATTTTGATAGAGCTAAATGAATTCATACTAGTGGTTACATACGTCATCACTGAATCTGCTATTGCTGACTACTATCCACACATGTACTGTAAATATGCTTTATAGTAATAAAACACAATGAACAACTTGTTGGCAATATTTTTGAGATGCAAATTAACATACAACTTCGAAGTTTGACAAATTTGGATATTTAGGCACTTCCTTCGTCCACTATCTAACTTTTTGATTCTACCACAACTGTAAAGTATTCATTGTTGATAAGCCCATGTATTTGACACTGAAGCAACTGTCTAATCAGCTACATGTATGTACTGTTAACCTGTTGCAGGGAAACATGGTCCTCGTCAGCATTGTCCAGACGAGAACCAGGCGCCGCCACTTTCAGCAAAAAATGTCCGAGCAGAACGTCATAAGGTAACAGATTATTTTGGTTTACTGCTGATCACCAAATCACAGTGGCTAATTACAATTCAATTATGCTTGCTTCACTTCCTTCTGCATGAGAGCCTGAAAATGGTGCTCAAATACCAATGTTGCCTGGATAATATGGCTAGCATACCAATTTTAGCCCAAAATACGATTCCTCCCCCCATAAACACTAGGAGTGGATTATGTTACTACTGTAGTAGTAGTAGCAGCAAACCTAGTAGTAGTAGGAGTAGCAATCTAGTAGTAGCAGCAGGAGTAGTAGTAGTAGTAGTAGTAGTAGTAGTAGTAGTAGTAGTAGTAGTAGTAGTAGTAGTAGTAGTACTGTAGCTATGATATAAACTTTCAGGCAGAGCGTGTGGAATTTACTTGTCCTAACACCTGTTCTGGGTCTCAACTGGATCTTCGGACTGCTGAGCCTTCTGCCTGGTGAAAGAACCATGACCCTGTTCTTCTTGTACATGTTTGTCATATTTGCTGGACTGCAGGTATGTGTCACATTTGCTTCACTGCAAATTGTTGTAATTTAGCTCTGTTTGACTATGTCAGCAGAGCTCATGAAATCGAAATTTGCTCATCGTCCGTCCATCGTCCATCCGTCGTCTGTTGTCTGTCTTCTGTCCATGTCACAATTATCTCTGAATCTAATGCATGAATTTATTTCAAATTTTAGTAGTTGTTTCCCTTGGGCCATACACTCTGACTTTTTTTTATTAATTTTTGCAAAAGCAAAAAAAAATTGGGGATATTTTTCGTTTTCGTTAACATGGGACCCTATGTGAGCAAAATTTCAAATGCTACTCCCCATACAATCACAGCTAAACGGTTTCAAACTCCTCAATTTTCTTCTTAGTGGTCCTCACAAAACTACATTTGGTATTATTGAAATTTTGAAAAATGAATTTTAACGAATTTTTAGCTCTGATGCAGAGGTTATGACATGGAGTTATAGTATGTGTTTTGATACGTGTGGACATTTTTTGCTGAAGACGTCAGACTTATTTGTTCCAAAATTTGGTTGTGGCTTCTTGTAGTTTTCATGTGCATTTTGATTTGGGGGTCATTCAGTGCCCTGTCTCAACATGGCCTGCAACTCAAAAACAGCTGGCCGTAGAGCAAACAGAGTGAAATTTGGGACTCGGGCATAGTTGTGGTATGTTTATGCAGCACCTTTGACCTTTTAGTGTTCAAGGTCATTTTGGGGTAATTTGGTGATTTTTTTTAATTGGGGGTAGTTGTAGTATGCATATGGGGTACCTTTAACCTTTTAGAGTTCATTGTCATTTGGGGGTCATTCGGTGCACTCTTCTCCAAATGGCCGTTAATACGAATACAGCTTGGCTTGGACAAAATGCGGGACTCTGTGACACTAGTGACACTAGTGACACATGAATGGAGTGACTTTGACCTTGTACCATTTAATATGATGCTTACTGCTTTTGTCAGTCTGATCAAGCAGAGCATCAAAGCCCTTGGGCCTCTTGTTAAATTCTTTCTCTTATAACGTGTGCCACACCAGGCTTATTAAGTCTGACATTTCCGTTGAGAGATTATTGAAGAGTATGGTATTTCTCCTTAGACAGAAAGCTTTAAACCAGTTTGAGGGGCAGTGGAGAAGAGCACCAAATATTATTTAGAAAAATAATCTCTGACAATATATTCCAGTAAATCACGCCACTGCAAATTATCTGCCAGGTATTAACAACACTCTCATTAGCCACTCTTATCTTCCAGGGACTATTCATACTTATATTCCATGGTTTCTTCAACAAAATGGTAAGACATAATAAACGATGCTTTAACCGGCACGGTCTTGTCCGAGTTATTAATGTTTAGGGTTCTTGATCAGGGTTCTTGACCTAATTGGCATAAGGCCAATTCTAATTACACATTTTGTTTTATTCATTCGATGTTCTTCCTGCTTTATCTTGGTTTTGTTCCTTCCTTCCTTAATGACTACATGACGAGATTTCTTCCTCTTGTAACCATGCTAACGTTTGTCCTATAGGATTTATCACACTTTTCTTCCACAATGGTTACAAAAATAATGCATAAATGTATAGCATTACCAAAGTATACAAAGGCACAGAGTTCACGAAAATGTCTTTGGGTGTGTGTGTAATAGATCGTTAAAAGTTCGAAATGCAGTTTTATATATGTTAGATATATCTTATGCAGGTGAGAGATAGAGCTGGCTCAACCATTGGCAGAAACATGAAAAGGGTCCAAGATATGCTCCAGAAAGGCGCAAGTTCGACAAATGTTACGGAAATATAAAATGACATCAGTTGAACCAGACAGGGACTGCTCATTTAAATATGACCTGTCTGACCACCCCAGTGAATTCCATTCAGGACTATCGTCAGAAATGAGTTTGATGGCAGTCCTTTGTGCTGCTTTGTTTATTAACAGCAGCGAATCATGATGCTACCATGATTGATAGCTCTTGGGGATGGATGTATCGACCAGCAAAAGCTCGAAGTCAGCGACGAAAGTCTTTGGTTGTGATCCTCGGCGTGAGTCCGGCCTAGACAAGGAGTCAAGGACGAGTGCCCACAAAGAAACATTATCTCTGGGTGTTTTTAAATTATTGAACATAAGTCCTTAATCCATTCGTTATATCATTACCGTTTTTATCATTACCCCAAAATAAATTGCATTTATTTTTTTTACCTCGACACAAAGGCAGAATGCAAGTTAGATAAATTATATATACTAGTATTCTTTCCTGTAGCCTAATGAGTAGCATCCTATTGTTATAGTATCATTGCCTTTTCTGCCTCGTCGGGATACTGTAAGTTGTGCATGTTGTGTGCCAATTGTTATGCAGAACAGAGCTTTGAAATGGGGTATGAGGGGTGTACATGGCTTAAATCGAATCAACAGAAGTCACGAATCGGATCAAATTCTTTATCTGGCGAATCATAGTACGCACTCCTTGCTCAAGGGGTATCTGCAATGTGGCAACCTTGTTGACCACCGATTCATGAGACAGTCCATCACAAAAACCACGATCTCTGGTCTGCAACGGATGTTAAATTGCGATCTGCGATATCAACGGTATTAAATACTCGTCTGTGACGTGGATATGACTGTTAAATATTGGTGTGTAAGTCAAATATGGCTCTTAAATAGTGATCAGGGATCTCTAAGTCTGTTAAAAAATGATAATCGAATTGAAAATGTGTAAGACCTACGCACACCCCTAAACTTAATGTGAAAAATCGACCACTGACATGTACTGGTTTCTTTATCCAGTTTTTCTTTGTGCCTAGTCATGTAGTGTATTCCTTGCATAGTATAGAAAAATAAAATATTTTTTATTGAAAATGCGAATCGATTTTCTTATTCACCCTCACCCCACCTTCATCTTCCATATGCTGTGAAAGGAATCTAAAACACATACATGTAATTGCATTAGTAATAGTAGCAATTGCAAGTAATTGTGGCAATTGCATGTAGTACTAATTATAACTTCCAGTGCGCTAGCACTTTGCCCTATGTATCTGGTTTACTTAACTTTTTTATTCTGTACTTCTTGTGTAACATTTCTGTATCTGTAATTTTACTTATGGACATATAGTCTGAAATGAACAACAACAAAGATATTGCTTATTCGCTATCATATTGTTAATTCCGCCCAACATGCATGATGGCATACCATCGTCTTTCTTATCATATATACAAGGGAAGTAAATTGAAAACTAATTGAATAATAAATTGTTTAACATATTTATGAACAAAAGGAAAAGCCAAAACAGCTAATCGTACTTCGAGTGAAACATACGATTTATAACTCTCTTTGACTTTGGCATCATCAGACTTCGTGCGCAGGTGTTGATAAAAAGCCGTTTCTCACGAGCCATCAAGCTGATCAGTACCAAATGTTGGTCTATGGGAACGAAAATTTCAAAACGCAAAAAAATACTAAAAGATTGATATTTTAGATTTTGGACACTGAAATATACAAAATTTTGGAGACGTCCAATCATAAAGTGAAACGGTCGAAAATGTGGGCCTCTGGGTGTACTGGTGTATGCGTATACTGGGGTATGTGGGGTACTTTTGACCCTTTTTTCAGTGCCATTTTGTCATCAGGTGGTGCACTTGTCTCAAAATGACATCTCAAGAGCAGCTGGTCGCAGAGCGAAACCAACTAATCTTTGGGACTCGTAACACATGGATACAATTGACCTTGTGCTGTTGAATGTTACGTCGGAGTATTTCGTAAACTTTTCTCAGGATGGCCTCTAACTCGAAAAAAGTCATAGAGCGCCTGTAATTCAGAAAACGGGTAGTCGCAGAGCACACCCAGCGGAGTGAAATTTGGGACCCAGAGACTGGCAACACACATATCGGGCACCTTTGACCTTGGAGCATTCAAGGTCTATTTTGGGTCATCAAATGTACGTATCTGCAGATGGCCTCGAACATGTAAATGTTATGACAGCTATTATGTATTGTATATAGGTTAAATAGAACATTAGGATAATTATCATTTTAAGAGGGAAAGGCTATAGCTAGAAAGATCAGGTTAGGTAGGCAGCAGGCTCAAGTCGGGAATATTGATTTGAATCTTATTATTAGTCATACAGGCGACAGCACACTGGTAGTTTGGGCTAGGCAATGTAGGCAGCAGGGCAGTGTGATTGGCCGGCAGCCCTAG
>JAAUYG010079204.1_pt1 | contig 15894 bp, 6 predicted proteins | sample 7278091 | NCBI WGS metagenome assembly JAAUYG01 (sample SAMN14350201, study PRJNA611818) | marine sediment metagenome | isolation source: surface marine sediment (0.6m) | place: French Polynesia: Moorea | collected 2018-08 | reverse complement strand
GTAATAGTCATTACAACAACAATAATAATAATAATAATAATAATAATAATAATAATAATAATAATAATAATAATAATAATAATAATAATGCGTTTTGTAGTAGTAGAAAGAGCACACAGATCGTTTTTCATTCCTGCCAGCCCATGCAAGCATGCTTCTGCCCCTCCCGACACAATATCACCTTACAGACATTGGCTCCTGGTTCGTGGTGAAAACCAACATTGTAGCTCTGAAGCCCTGTGACAACATCCCATTCCCTGGACCATAATGGCCCTTGGCACCATGGCCCGGTCCCCTGTGTGGTTCGCATTAGGACTGCTGTTAGTTGTGCAAACAGGATGGCATCAACTGATTGATCAACGGGCACCGTTGCGTGAATCAACCGTCTTTCAAAAATTCAAACCCTAGCTTTTCATTGGACGCTGTGTTTTCCGACGGCCTTTGCGCAATAAATCATCCAATGGCGTTTCTTTCTGATACTTTTCCGCGAGGATCTTTGCCTTGCAACAGGTAAAGCAATGACAGGGCTCTCACAGAGATTCGTGCCTTAATGTCAACAGAAAAAAGCGGATACTTAAACGTTAGCGAATATCTGTCAGGCTATTCCCATGGCTCCTTTTTGATGTTACCTGTACTGGTTATGTATTCGTGCAGTTTCCCTTGAACTTCAAAACTTTGGATTTGATTTGATGTCAGATACATCAGATAGTCACCACATAAAGCTGTACTTCAAGCAAGTCCTCGTTCAGAAAATACTTGTGCTGGCTACGGACTTTCCGAGTGGCATTGAATATAGATGCATTATGCCGTGCATGCTTTAAGGAAATTATTAGGGGAAGTCGAACAAGTCGCACCGGTACAGCAAGTAATTAGGGATTCTATTTCTGTCAAGCCAAGAATAAGAAACCACCAACAGTATTCTTTATAGGGACAGAAATACACGTAAAAGAACGCAACATGTTTTTGCACGCATAATGCTACCCATTTGGCCTGACCAGGGTGTTATGCTCTGCAATGGGTGGACAATGGTTTCCGATGTTCGATTATCCACGTCTCATGGGGGAACGATCTGCCATGATCGTCCCACCCTGTGCGCAGGATTAATATCAATAATTAACACGCGCGGGGATAGTATCGCCGCTTATTATGGACTACACGGGACATGACATACATTATTAATGTATTAAAACTGCAGGCGGGGTGTTTCCGACCTGGAAGCCCTCGCGACTGTCCCGCTTGTTGTTATTGTAAGATCTCGGGATCTTCCGGAACGGGAAATGTCGCTGGCGCTAGACTGGCTTCCCCATTCGGGCATTAACCTTTAAAAAAGGAAAAAATTGAGTTTTCCCAACCCAGCGAGCATGTCCTGTTTGATGTTTGTTCTGCTTCAGAACTCTTTCGATATTCCGGAAAATTAGTAATTTTAGTGCTTCTGCATTTGGGAAAAGAGCAACAAGGAGACAGGCAAACATTTATTCTTAACACATATAGAAAGCCTTTGAACACACATTTTCCGATAATAATCAAGCGGACATAATCATATATTTAGGAGGTTATAAAACGTTTATGGAGAAACGCGTCTCTGTCTATGCATATATTCCCCCTCCCCTCCTGGTCATACAACCCCAATGTAAGTAGATTAATAACGGAAGTGATCAAATTTGGTGCTTCTGCTGCATATTTCCTGCCATTTATTCCTCTCATCAGCACTTAATGCTTATTATCGCCCACCAACGAACCTTACTTTCATATCGGTTCTAGACTATTCGTCCGAATTCACTCCCTTCCATCGCCCCCCTCCTGTCTCGTCTCTGGTCCAACGCTACCCTCCTCTCTGGGGTTCTGAGGGGACAGGATAAGTAGCTCATCATGGCCAAAGTGAGAAGTCCTATACAAGACTACGGACCACAGTTCGTGTAGTAATTCCCTGGGCGGGCGGGAAATGGATGCCAATTACGACGGATCACCTCAAAGCTGATTGGTCCATCTATGGTCTAGTGTTCCCTGACCGAGGCCGGAGCTATGTCCTGGACTGAGCCAGTCGACATAACCGCACTGCTTTTTATCCTGCTTTATTCCGATCTTCGCTATCTGCTGTGGGATAAATCTTGCCGACTTTCCTCTAATCACAGCCGCATGTTTATTTGACCTCATTCGGTGGTATTGCCAGTTGCCTGCCCACATATAGCTTACCTTTCTCTATGCGACAACCATAGATGGAACTGACAAGTCAAGCATGTTGCATATTCATCGTTGAAACATTGCAACATCAATGGATTTATACCTCGTTCCTTAGTTTGCGTTTGTGCCTCGCAAATCATTCTAATTCTTTTAGCATTCTATGGAGAGTTGTTTAAACCTTCAGTTTTGCTTTTCTCCGTCCATTATTTTAGTATGTTAAATACACAGCTAAAAATTAAACTTAAATCGTGGACACAGGCTTCTCATAGTTCCAACAATATCTGTTGGTATGCAGGAAGTCAAGACAACCCACAGTCCAGGCCGAAATGGGTCTTTATACAGACCTCGTCTCAATTATGAAACAAGATGCCATGCAGGTATGTAACTTATTGTGTCCAATACGTGGTATGTATTCCGGAGTGTTCGTATTTCCAGTTGGTCTTAGCTCAGAATTCGACTGTATTAGGATGGGGTTCTATTGTATCAAGGAGGGTTGCACTCTATCGAGGCGAAGTTCCAATCTTTGGAGGCGGAGTTTCGCTACATTGTTACAGTGTGAAATGCGAAAGAGTGCCGGAGTTGGCGCTGGCAGAACTCCAGTCGGCATAATCTTTATGTTTCCTGTGACTTTTTATAGATCTTGTGTAATCCCGGGGTATAGAGATAAAGCGACAAAGCGAAATCTTGTAACAATCAGGTGAAAACAAGCAACAGTAAAAGAGTCCGATGCAACTTGTACTAAAAAAAAGAATACTTAATATTAAGCTATCATTATTTTGTTAAGATACATGTATAACCCGACGAATATTCTCGTAGGTAGCTGAAAGTTTAATATGATAGACGTTACTTACCTTCACTCAATCCAGATAGTTTCCCAATTTAATTATTTCTTTAATCCATTTTCTTTAAAGCAAGCATCCGCCATTTTTGACCGTCACGATCAAGCAGGATGCATGCACTCTTGCCTTGGTCTCGCGTGGCTCCGGTTGCCTACATGCCAAGTCCTTCTCTGGTCTCCTCCCGTTTGCAGACTGACAAAGCGAGTGTTACCTGGGTCTCCTGCTGAAGCCACAGTCACGCCACGCCAAACAGGAAACGCCACGCTGCCATGGCCCCGAGGCCAATCGCCCAGACCTCTGGCTCTTCAATTTCCCAGCCGGCCGGGCGAATTGCCCGCCTCGGCTAGTTTCCCCGCCGGACCCTCGGGACTCCTCGGAACTGGTCGGCGGCACGGCCCGGGGTGTCGGTGTAACACAGGGCTACACTGCCCCATACTCTCTCTCTCTCTCTTTCTCTCTCTCTCTCTCTCTCTCTCTCTCTCTCTCTCTCACCTGGTGGTAGCTGTGCTGTCAGAAATCCATACAAACCGTGCCGCACCCGTGCTGCAATATTCATCAAGCTCGCTTGGTTGTAGTGCCGAACATTGGGAATAAGATAACTCGCCGCTTAATAATTAAGGCAAATAGCCGCTCTATAGTAGACATAGGTTTTTTATAGCCTCTAGGTTGGGGCAAAACAGTCAGGGATAAAAAAGAATGGGCGATAAAGGGATATCGATTGCTGATCAGTGAGTCTGCAGGGTTGGTAGGGCCACAGTTTAGGCGATCTGGAATATGGTCGTTTTTGCACCCCTTGGCTGGCATTGATTTCCGGCTAACACTCTTCGTGACTCCAATTTCCTCACCACGAACACGAAGGTCTATTCCTTCCTTTACATTTTTCGCTGTTGGGGTGTTCGAGTCCAGTTCCTGAAAATCACCCCTTTCCACGCCACGGGGCTTCGAAACAGGAAGTACTGGGGCCCTTGAGTTATGATGGGCCCAACCCCATGTCGCCTGTCGCATTGGAAGTGCTTGTCACGCAAATATGCATATTGGGATGTATGGATGACCGACTGGGCAGAAAACCAGAATATGCACACAGAGTCCCCCAGGGAGCGCTGTCAACGTCCCAGACGTTCTGATGGACGCTGTTCGGGATGCGATTACAGGAGAGAGGACGGGCTTCGTCCCTGGACAGGTAGATCAACCATTGTAAAAAAGAACACGGGAAGTAATGGGATTTCGCAGGTTGTCAGACCGGGAAGTCATTGCACGCATACCAACCAGTAATGATACACCAAAATGGCTGGCTGAACATGGCGATAAAAGTAACTGCTGTTTGACTTGGCCGCAGCTGGTGGGGTTGCTGCTTAGAAGCACTCTCGTACGAAAAGCGAATGCAAGGTGGAAATCTTGACAACGGCTTTCATGCGTTGACGGTTTAGCAAGATTTGAGACCTTTTGGCCCCCCAAAAGCAGTTTAGTTTCTGATGGCCATCCGCGTCGAAAAAAAAGCCCCTCGTCGATTTTTTTTTATTTTAAAAAAGTTGAGCCCCGCGTCATTTCAGATGGCCACATCGCCATTTTTTTTGGCAACATCGAGCCTTCCGCAGTACTTGCCACAGGCACAGGGAGTCATGTTGAGTTGCTGGAAGTCCATTATAAGTCTTCCCAAGTTTCAGACACGCAAATTTCTCAGGATATAAAAGTTTTAAAACGGCCCCAGTCCAGTCGGTTTGCAAGTTTGCCGTGAAAGTCCCAACAAAAGTTTTTTTTTTTTTTTTTGTGATCATACCACAGTGGATCATCTCCATCTACAATAAAGCCGCGACATGTCTTCGAAAAGATATCTACGGAATACTGTTTATGGCCATTACAAAAGGCTTTTCAAAAAGGCCACTAATTGCCTTGCCAAATAGTGTCTTTTTTTCATGTTAAAGTTATGTTTTGGACTGCAGATTTCCCTCCAAGCACCAAACCACGGCGATTGGCAGATGGTCACCCTTAACTATAGAATACGGAGTCGAGAATTTCAAGGCCACCTTCTTTCTTCAGTGGAAACCTACAGAAAAGACCATATCCATGATCGAGGCCAAAGGGTTCTTAATTCTGGGATAGGTTTTGTTCTGACGCTAAATTGTATCCTGTGTCTGTCAGTAAAATATCTCTGGGTGATCTTATTTCTGGAGTCGTTCGACGGCATTTCACCTTACTTTATCAGATAATGAAGCCAGTTCTAGTTCTAGATCCTTCCCAGACTATCCATCATTCCAAACTACATTCTTGCCTCTCTCTTTTCCTTAAAGACAGGTTCCCACGACTTACGTGCATTTTCGTTGCTGTGCATGTAGCAGACAGACCCTTTACCCCATTACGTTGCAAATATTGAAAACACGCGACTGTATTTCAAGTTGGACGTCCAGTTACCCAAATGAAGCCCCACGTATTACAATTTCCAGTGGGTCCTTGCCCTCTACTGCCGCACCGAGTGGTTTAAATTGCCACATTTATCTTCATATTCACGCCAATGAAATCTCAGCCCTGAGGGAAAAACAGTTTCGCCAAATAAATAAAGTCACAGGCAAAAGTACTGACCTCATCTCAAGAAGCTGTACTTTATCATAAGAACACATACACATCTTATTATAAAGTACCCTACGCCTATGTGTCGTCCGTTCTCAGTCGTCCTGTTTTCTTTGTTTTTTTTTTGTGTTTTTTTTTGTCTGTTTGTTTTAGTATTAGCAATGCATTGCATGCGATACCGGTGTAGCAATACAACTTTGTGGCAATATTAGGACCGCGTTTCTCGAACCATTAGAAACGAGTTGCAAATATTAGCAACGCATTAGGAATGTTGGCAAAGCACTGCCAATATTAACAACTTGTTTTAAGCATTAGCAACGCGTTTTGAATGTTAGTAACGCGTTGCTATTAACTCAAAGCGTTACTAATGTTCGCAATTCGTTGCCGATGTTCAAAACACGTTGCTACTATTCCAAAGGCGTTGCTACTGTTCAAAACACGTGGTTAATACATGTATTCAAACATGTTGCTAATATTCGAATCGAGTTGCTAATATTCAAACGCGTTGCTAATAGTCTAAACGCCATGCTAATACTTAAAACACGTTGCTAAAATTAGTACCACGTTATATTCGCAACGCGTTGCCAATTCCAGGGAAAAATATGTGGCAAGCATCACCCACCATATGTTCCTATTTTTATGCCATATTTTTGCATAATATCAGAGCATCCTTTAAGCGTGTTGTGTTCGTACGCCTTTGAAAGTAGTCAGGTGTCATTCTATATCCAGCCCCTGCCCTGGTATTTCAACAGAGACGTGTCAACAGAACTCAAGTTAGACCTGGCTCGAACATTTCCATATTTTGCTTTCCCCCACTCCCCTCAACCTCTTTTAGACGTTGTGGGGGATTATCCGTGATAAACTGTTTTCCGGCCACTTGAAGCAGTAACGGCCGGACCAGGTCGTTCATGGTGTCCCGTCGCCAGGCCCGCCTGCCTCGGTTTGAAGATCTAAGAAAATAGTTCTGGAAATGAAGCAGGAAGTCCGTCTTAATGACAAAATATGGCTTTGACAAGGTGAAGTGGATCTGGCGACGGGCTCTAGAGAGTTAACCTCTTACATCTATCATTCGTTCCATGGATTCCGAACGTTGTCAAAAGGGGTTCTTATTATGGTCTCAGGGACGAAAGGTTTAATGAAAGGCTTACAGTTTGAGAGCGGTAATCGTTACATGCTAATCATAAACTATCTCCAACGTCCTTCCTTCCTTCCTTCTTTCTTTTCTTTCTTTCTTCCTTCCTTTCTTTCTTTCTTCCGTGCATTCCATTTTCCTTCCTTTTTTGTTCCGTCCTGTCTTCCCTTTTCCTTCCTACATTTCTTTCTTTCTTGCTTTCTTCCGTTCGTCTTTCTTTGTTTTTTTTCTTTCGTTCGTTCTTTCTTTCTTTCTTTCTCTTTCTTCTGTCTTTCTCCCTTTCTTTCTTCCTCTCCTTCCTTTCTTTCTTCCTTTCACTTTCTTTCGTTAGTCTTTCTTCTTTCTTTTGTTGTTTTTTTTTTTCGTTCATCAATTAAAAATACATGCCAGTCTATTGAATCCTTTTTTGGTGGGAGGGTGGGTGCAGAGGCATTTATGCACAGCATGCCATCATTAAAATATTACAGTGCACTCTACTTCTATTAGATGCTCTTTTGTTCAACAGGTATGGGATTCCTTTGTTGCTTTGTTGTTGCATACAAATATAGGAAATGGAGCTTGTTGTGAGAAGCATAGGATTTCATTTGCCGTACCACGAAACCTGCCCTTATTTTCTGCCACCATGCAACCCCGCCATGCACTAATCCACGCATTCCGTTCACGATCAATATTTATCGGGTTCTGCGTGTTATTCAATTATCGCCCATCTATCACCTCTGACGGCGCTACCAGAGCGACTCGGTAGAAAGTATCGAGTGAATACGAGACCAGGAAAAACACCGAATCCCAACTCATTATACGAACCAACCATGGGTCTGGTATTCAGAGATCTCAAATGTAGAAATATAATTACAGAAGTATTCTTTCCACATCCTAACATCTATACTTGATCATGTGCATTTCCGTAGGTAAATTGCCGAACTTTCTGTCAGTCACTTTTCCCCTTTACCCTCATAAAATTACATTATCCAAGACGGAAATCCACCATCCAAGCAAACAACGCAGTCTTCGCAGCTGATGCACCATAACGTATGGGGTCATATCGTGAATGATAGATGTGTAACAGGTAGCTTTATGCAACCGCACTTTGTATGTATCCGCGGAGGTTCCAGAGACGCTATATGGAACGATTCCCTCTAACCTGACACGCACTTATCAAGCTTATGGGAGATACAAGTTTATATAATGGCGGAGATATCGATCCTACATCTGGGAGAAGTTCTTAGTCGCCAGGGAGAATGATCCCCTGTCACGCATTAGACCTATTTATAAATAAACACAGGTTGATTACGCATCGTCGGATAAGGTTTAGCAATTTGCGTTCCATTTAATTGTTGACTCTGATCTCGTGTAGGAAAAGTATCCGTGACGTCTGGAGAGAATTAAAGACAAACTTTGTGGAAATAATGAATAGCTAATGATGGCTGGTGTATTACATTACTTTCAGGAAGCAACAACCATTTTATATTTTATATAGCCCTATATAACATTGGAAAAGGCACCTGGTAAATGCTATTGTGACCAAGTAACATCGATGCAGTTAACCCATAAACAGATTTCCCAAGATATTCTCAAAATTAAGCAAATAATTTGTTATAAGTCGTAGTCCAGGCACCTGTCATACTTTACAAAGCCAACTGGTATCTGGCCATTCTATTTACGTGTACTCTATATAAGAATCGATTCTCTACACTAAAACGTGCATCTTATGTTTGATATTTATGCGTTATATTTAGTTTTAATCGGCAGAACAGAACAAAATTCACTCTGCATAATTTATTAAATACATATATGTGTAACATTTATCTCGCAGCTGTTTATGCAGTATATTCGTAAATATATGACTTCATTATTTATTGATTTATTCTCAAATCTTTCAAGGAAAGTCTTCCCATCCAAAATAACGACGCAATAAATGTCAGTCATGCTAATACAAATTTGTCGAAAAGTGACATTTCTTCGCATTTATTGCAGGCATTTATCTATAATGGCCTTGATTTAATGCCCGCGTAGACACAGCGGTGAGAGACATGAAACACTTTACGTGTTACTCGGATAATTTGTTGCAAAATTAGCCCCGCTGCATGGGGGCGCATTAGGGCGAGAGGCTTGTTGCACTTCTTGGTGGCTTTGGAATGCTCCAGGCGTCGGCTTTCTTCCCGAACAATGCATCCGTGAAAAGGACAACCATTGTTCCGAGTCGGAGGTTTCAGCGTGCGCGCAAACGAGCGTAGTCTGCCAAAGGACGCGAGTTAGCCCGCACTGTATGCAGGACATGCAGAACATAAAAGCCCGAAGTGATGTATTCATTGAATTAATATAACACATTACATGAACTGAATTGGAAAGCGTGCACCTCGTATTATTTATGCTTTTCTCTGACATCTTGGTGATTTATGTTGCGCTTTTGAACCTGTTTTCTTACAAGAAGAACTCTTGTGAGGATGTTTTGAGCGATTTATCAAAACTAAAGAATACAACTTCTCGGGGTCCCGGAGTTCAATCAATCAATCACTAGTTTTGTATTGCGCCATTCTACAACTGTGCTCACGACCCAATGGTTAACTGCTGTGAAAATAGGTGTGTCTTTAATAAAGATTTCAAAATATTAACCGAAGGTACTGCCCTGATTTCGAATAGCAGATTATTCACCGTGGATTATTCCACAGGTGAGGTGCTGCAAGAGCAAAGGCACGTGAAAAGTCGTTTGGAACATGGAACATGAAATTTCACCAAACATCCCTGCTCGATCGAAAGCTGGGTGACGGTTTATGGAGTGATAGTAAGGAAGTGAGGTATAGCAGACGAATTTTGATTCGTTTCACTACACAGCTAGACAATGCAGTTCTTTCAGCAGCGGAGACACTTGATCGTACGTTTTTCCACCCATAATGACACCCGCTGCCCAGTTCTGCATCCTCTGCAGCTTTTTCAGATGGCATTTGGATATATTATAAATTAGTCCCTTGTTGAAATCAAATCTGCTGTCACAAACGAATGGAGTATGCACTTTCATGTTGTAGCCGATAAATATTTTCCAATTTGAATGATATTTCGGAGGTGCAGTGTAGGTGTCTTGCGCACATATGCAATTTGATTAATCAGCGTCATCTGGGAATTTCGGAGTACCCCAAGGTCTTAGGCAACACCCTGCGCCCTAGCAATGATGTCACACACATTCAAACTATCAAGTGTCACAATTGTCTCGATTCGAAAAGAGCTACTTCGGTTTTCAGTTAGCGTCCATCCGTTCACTGACTTCAAGAAGGCAGTCCTCAATATGATGCACAACATCGTGCAAATCTCTCTGGTTTGACTTCACAGCAGTGAAATAATTTGTACCATCAGCATACAAATGGCATGGTAGACAATTTGATCGAAAAAGATCTATAATTGGCGATGCATAGATAGAGAAGAGCAACGGGCCTAGAAAAGAACCTTGGGGTACTCCATACGTGTCAGTGGGACACTGGTCGAAGTCTCGCTCCTCACTTGGATGAGCTGCTGCCTATCTGTGTGATACGTAAGAGGTTATGTTATATTATTTAATATTAAATAGTAGTTGTACAAAATAAGAAAGATTTATCTGGATATTATCAGGGTAGTTTCTGTTGGTTGGGTATATATTAAAGTAGGATCACATGTGAACGATAACATCACTGTTGTAACACAAACCAATATGTTTTGTAATACAATACCGTGTGAACGTTTCAAAACGTCACAATCCAAAAGAAATCTAGATCCATCAAGACAAAGCGCAAGGTCGAAGGGCTTTAAGGAAGGGCATCAATAATGGTAAACCTTGTGCACTTGAATGACTTTTTTGTGAGCAAATACCTTCCCAAGGAAAGACAGCATCAGTCGATATAGTTTGCTGTAGCTACAGCAATCGCAGGGTGTCAACAAAGCAGAGGTGGTAGACCACATTACTGCCCCACTCCCCTTGTCTTTTCTGTCCTTACACAAGGGACCATTATCACACTTCCGGTCATAACGTCTTATCGAAGAAAGAAAGAATGAAAGGAAGAAGGAACGAATAAAAGAAAGAAAAAAGAAACCTGCAAAGTAAACAAAGAAAGAAAGACACGAGAAAAAAAGATAAAAGAAAGAAAGAAAGGGAGAGAGAGAGAGAGAGAGAAAGGAAGACAGAAAGAAATGAAACAAGATAAGAAATTTATTTGTCAAATTCGTTTTCTGGGGAATGACGTACCCAAATTTATTACATTGCTACATATACACTACACTAAAAGTAAAGGATATTATATATCCTTACATTTGCTGTGTAGTATATATGTGCTAACGTGCCACAGTTGCCTACATTACACCAAAAAGTTAAGAATATTTAATAGAAGTACTGGAAGGCATGCCGGCTATATGATAATCCTTGGAATACCGCCTCGCACACCCGGAATGGATGTTTGCCATTTAAGGATGCTTATACTAAACGCCACAACCGCCTCACGGATATCATCGAGCAGAAGCTGCGCGACCACATTGCACATGCCTTCGTGAAGTTCGTAACACCAGAACCTATCATGATGGACGATGAGATCGGATTTCCTGGTCTGCTTAGTGGGATAGTTCACAGGAAAACAGGAAAACAACTTGCTGGTAATAGACAGGCGTAGAGCATTTCTTGGCGAGATTTCCTGTCCCTTTAATCGTTTCGCAAATCCGCGCTATGAACAGAACTCCCCAAAATATAAAGAGCTGTGTAATTCCATAACTCAGCTTGGATATAGATGCTCATCGACCGGCCTGGTGCATATATACGGTTCAGAACTGGCTTAAAGATGCTTGGAATCGCGGTCACAGTGGCCACTGCAACAGCACGCTATTGTAGTGTGCCAGCTATGATTTGCTCAGCCACCATTTGGAGACAGCGTGTTAATTAAAATATCTCGATGTCTAACTACACTGCTCAAAATATTTAAGGGAGCAGTTTTTCAAAGCCATATACAGTGAAACTTGTCATTAAGACCACGTGAAAAATAGGGACACCCTGGGAATTAAGGACAGCTACATGTACTTCAGTCCCTAGGTCTATTCAGTACATAGAAATGGACCTGAGAAATAAGACCACCTCACAATTCAGGGCAGTTTTTGGCAGTCCCTTGGGTCTCCCTAATTCCCAGGTTCTACGGTATTTAGAAATATATTGGGAAAAATGACTTCCAGATTGTAGTCTTGTTTAGTTGAATTATTTTGCTTGTTAATGCAGTTGTGGCAGAAAAAAATGAAAACTTTTTTGTTTACATAACTCGGAGGGGAATCACCCGCAAGTGAATCAGAGCCATTGCGATCATGACCTTTATCCTTTCAAATACATTCAAACACTATAACACTGTTTATTGTCAAATCAGGAGCTGGTATGGCCACTGATTTGACACTAAACTACGCTAAATTTGCTCGCATAAATGTTTGGAACTTTGCTCCCTTACATGTCTGTATTATGTTACGTTAACTTTTGCTCCCTTAAATGTTTTGAGCATTGTATTTCCTCTGAATAAAGTCCCCTTGATATGTATGTATGCTCGTGTGGCTCCAGGACTGTCACCTTGAGTTTACTACATGTTGTCATCAGAAAACTGGTTGCCAGTTGTGCGTGTCGTAGACACGTTAGAAAGTCATACATGTACACATACTCTAAAAAGGAACGGTCCCAGAAGTGACACCTGTACATATAACATTACATAACATATCACAAGTTAGTCAGAAGAAACAGATTCCAGTCTTACAGTTTGGATTCGACCATCAATATAAGACTGAATTAATTTTAGTGCACCGATTATCCAAATTAGCTTAAGTACGGATCTGAGCAGTATAACGGGAAAGTATAAACCTGATAAAAGTTTAATTCTATGTGAGTAGATTTTCTTGGTTACATTATTTCTCCCATTCCGTCCCCCTCAACATAAGCAGTTGTCAACCTACATTGTTCAGTTTTTCTTGGCTGTAGTCACTGACTATGCAGATTTTCACAAAATCTGTATTTAATATTATTATGTACCGGTAGTTCAAACATTTGTAATTCTTTCAGAAGTTTGAACAAAAGAAACTACCCCCGGTTATAACTGAACTTGACCAAGGAGATCCAGAGCAACTGAAGCTACAGACTCAAGGATCTACAGTTCAACATGATACCCGTTGCCCACGATGCTACCTCTGTGACAGATCCAGAATCCATGTATACCCACCGCTCCATGTCAATCTCCATGTACAGCAGGCTGTTACTCTGTTACAGTTGATTGACTCCGAAGTGTCGCGTAGTCTTTGTCCCTCGTCCTCAATGGGGCGACACGGAGGATGATCGGAATTCGATTGGTGTCAACAACGGGGACATCGCGACAAGCCACGAGGCTTGTTATCTTGTTTGTGTGCAGCAAACGCTCTGTGTGCCTGGCGGCATATAATCTGCCGGCCAGAGGATTAAAGGCGGGCAGGCCATAAAGCCATGGGACACTCTGTGTAATCTATGCTACAGGTACGAATTATATCACGACCGCTGAGTCCATAAAGCTTTGAACCCGTGGTCGTCTGGCTGTTGTATCTGTTAGCCTTTCATTAGAACAAATATATATATATGTATGGCTTTCAATGTTCTCCTCGTGCAAGTCACAGGACCCTGTTCATGTATCACTTATGCTCCAAGTCGAAGGGTTTCTACCAAGACAGTTTGCAATTATCACATTCAATAAAGACTGGGAAATTAACAGGTAACTTAAAATACGTGTATATAGAGGTACAGTGTATGTTGACCCATTATGAAAGGTTCAGTAACGTTGGCGTGCCCGTGGTCGTTAAAAATTAGTGTATTTTACTAATATGATAACACAAATTATTTCAGCATTTTTGGTTGACCAAAACCTGTTTTAGTGTCATCTGCTTTGTGGTAGGTCGAAACTCTCATACTCGATTGGAAAGTACAAAAAGTATCAATCACCAATCGATTGATCGAGAAATGCAGATTTCTTACACGAATACGATTACTTGTCAAAGATTTACGTCCGATCTTTTCCTCGTTGCCGCATTTAGCACGCGCAAAGAAAGTTACACGCAATTCATTAGAGGGTGACATCAATATCTCGATTAGTCGTTTGCATTTGAGTAGGCGTGAAGCCTAACAGCCTGGCACATAAATCACTTTGCAATCCGTCTGCTCTTCACTCAAATCCCAAGGGCCCAACTTGGTATCTGTTCTCAGACGGGTTTCTGATGGTTATTGGCATTTGGTTAACTACTGTATATATATTGCTACCCGAACAAAATCTAGAATTTTCAGGAAATGGCGTCAGCAATGCGTCATGTTCCTTGTATTGTATCTTATGGTGTGGGTAGACTGACGTCTCACTGATGACGAACAAAACTCACTTCACATTGCAATAAAAATTTGCCTGACGCAAAGTCCCCATGAATAACCAATTTATTAGACAAAACACAGCGTACAGTACATATACTGACTGCTGGCTGCTCCGCGTCACTTTATTAACAATTTATTACACACATCACCCGGACAATAGGTGTTCCTCCGGCATATTACCTGAATTATTAACTATTTATCAACACAAAACATTTGACATGTTAAAAAATATTACGACGCGATAGACTGCCTTACTCTGGTCATGTACATGTAGTAGTTGCTTATAGGAATATACTAATCCACAGCTATTTATTTAACCACGAAAATATTCATGCCGCTTTTAGGATTATTTCGATCTAAGACACTAGCATTATCTGTGTTCTTTGCGATAAACACAATGATGAATATTTATAATCATATTAGACCTGTCTTACAGGCAACGAAACCAATGTCTTGCTAATACGCCTAAACAACTCGTCCCTTGCGTCTTTCACCTTTGATCGATCAATTCGCTTCACAACTCTCTGCTGGACCTGGAATCAGCTTCTAGAAAGTCCAGACAATGAACTTAATACTATCAATCACCTGGGTAACCATTGTCTTTTCCATGCTTAAGTTAAAGTTCGGATGGAATATTTTTCTCGAAATGTGCCTCTGGCAACGATTTCTGTGCTTCCTTTCATGACCTATTGGGCCTCACGGGTTCCGCGGCCTCGTCATTCTACATGGAACTCTTTCATATGATTTAAAGGTCGGCATGTGCTCTCAATTGGTGGCCTTTGTATCGAGACTATGTATGGCAATTCGATGGCAGTCTTTTGTGACAGTCGTTTATACTTCAATGCCTCGCAACAAACTTTCCTAAGCGCTGCCCACAGAGGCCATTTCTAAAAGACGGGAGGGTTGTGTGAGGAAAACTTTCTTTTGGTTTATAAATTATTTATTTCCTTTCGGACAATTAAATTTATCCAGGCGGGGCTAGCGTATCTACTGTATGCAACAAAGCGAAATCTGGAATTACATTATAAGGGCGTTGGCGTTGGGGTTCACATACACCATACATGTACATGTATATGCTTGTTATTGTTAGAGACATCTGGAAAAGAACGAAAGAAAGAGTAAATAAAAGGCAAGACGAAAAATAAATAAATGAATAAATAAATAAATAAATAAATAAATAAATGTATGAATAGGTGAGTGAGTGAGTTAGTGAACCAATCAATCAATCAATAAATCAATCAATAAACGGTACCGCCTTGTAAGCATAGTAGCTTAATGTCAGAATGTATGCGTATTCCATCGCAGATGCACCCGAAGCAAATATGAGACTGTTTCCCTTTTTATTGAAACTACAGCACGCACAGTGCATGACGAAATTTCTTAACTACACATTTGCTATACTGTAATCGTGGAGGGCGATTCACCCGTTATTGGGGTGGGGGTGGGGGTTTCAATGTGGAATTGATGTGTTTTGATTACTGCATGGGGAACACAAACAAAGGTTTGACGTTGACGTATTGCCTACATTAGACGGCCATTCAGTACTTGGTTGGTGCCTCCGAGCTCTACTACTGCAGCATTGCTAACGGTGCATGTAACGATTTTTTCGGACAAGTACATTATCCCAGCATCATTGGGCATTTCGGGATGCCGTAGACCGGTGTCGTATTTGATGTATTCTCTTAAAAATAAATATGCAAATTCAGCATATCTTTCTTGGACCATACTAATAGGAGTTGTAGCACAGACCTGAAGGATTTGGTTTACTGGGGGGCGCCCGCCCCCCGGCCAAAATGAAAAGAAAGGTAATTTTGTTT
>JAAUYG010045882.1_pt1 | contig 15902 bp, 20 predicted proteins | sample 7278091 | NCBI WGS metagenome assembly JAAUYG01 (sample SAMN14350201, study PRJNA611818) | marine sediment metagenome | isolation source: surface marine sediment (0.6m) | place: French Polynesia: Moorea | collected 2018-08 | reverse complement strand
TTTTGTTGCAGATCCCGTCTTGAGTCGCCAGGAAACTCAGTGACGTCACGACGTCATTTTGTCGTCAAAATCGTTGCGTCGCGCAACTTTTGGCTCAGTGACGTCGGGACGTTTCTAAGTTGGCACACATGCTGTTTGCAGCTGAACCATCCATTGCCTCAGTAGCCTATATCTGCATGTATATGGGGCCGAATCCCGTTGAGGATTCTTTTTTTTTTCCTTTTTCTTCACATTTTTTTCTTGTTTATGTTTTGACGTCGCACAGGGTTCGTTGATAGGTTGAACAGGCATAGATTCCTATTTTTTCTGTCAACAAAGAATCTTGTTCTGGGAGCAAAAATCTGAGAACACCAAGAGGACCAAATGGACATCAGCTCCAGTCACAGAAAGTGTTCAATTGCATTGTTGTTGTTTGCCTGTGACACCAACTGACACTCTTGAGCAACCAGGAATTAATTTCTTCTTGCATTTTTGGCCCCAGTGTTGTTTGAATCACAAACAGGTGGATTTTTAAGAAAAAGGGACAATGTTCCCCAGAAATGTCGAGACTAGATCTAGATCTATCTTCATGAATGGCAAAGAAAGCAACGGTGATGCTGTTGGGTCAGTACGGAGAGGCCGGTGGGCAAGGTTTTTGCCAATTTTCCACGTTCTGGCTGTGGTTTTGTTTTCCTGTTTCGGTGTTCACTTTTTTGTTGTTTGAAAATCAGTGTTCCTTGATGTGCGGCACAGGAATGAAAGCGAAAGGTAAATTGCACCTTTGCTGTGTAACAATGCAAGAAACCTAAGAAGTCTGCGCTGAGGCGATAATGGAATTAGCTGCAGAAGGTGTTTCCTGCCATCAGCAAAATAAATTTAATTGTACATTAAGAACTGCAGTGTTACTTCCTTTTCCATCAAGTGGATTTGTTTTTCATTTCCAAGGCCTACATTTCAGAATAAAACACTGCAAGTTTTATCAGGCAATTCCACCAACATTTGCCCTAAAAGACAGGTTGCACCAACATTCTGAATCCAAGGAGGCGAGGCCAACATCAAACAAAACAAAGAAAGAAAAAACTTAAGCCGCTCCCGTTCCTTCCTGTGGTGAAAACGTCTCCCTCGTCCCACCCGACACACACACACACACACACACACACACACACACACACACAAACACAAACACACAGTGGTTTGATTCTGGCACAGAAGAATTGCAGTGTGGATGAGGACAAAACAGCTGACATACATTCAATCAACAGTTAACCAGAGGCGTAAGCTTTTCAAAACCTGTTTTTCTTTCACTTTTTCCATCAATAGATTTAAAACCTGTTTTTTGTGTATGTCATAACACCATAGCACAATGACATTTTGTGGAATGACATCTCTTTTACCCCTGCGGGCAGGCGCTGAAATGAAAAGCATAAAAGCACACCTGTACTGGTGATTCAACCAGACATTTCGACTTCTATCACATTTTAAATCCCAATGTTGACAATCTTTTCAACTGCAAAGCTCGACTCAATTTGTGACAGTTTCTATTTCAGTCGCCCCTCCAGTAAGGATTCGGGCCAAAAACCTTTTAACAGCGATTTGGGTGACATTTTGCCTTGACTGGCAGGCGCTACCTCCTTTTCATGTTTCTTGTACGTCACTAATGGAATTTACTTCTTATCCAGGCACCTTTTTATGAGTAAATGGTGTTCAGTGTCAGAAACAATGCGCCTTAATTTGTGTCAGACATTTTTCTTAACCCGACAAAGAGGTGTAAAAATTCTGACTGACGACTTGCTCCCGCAGCTTCTGTTTTGTGGGAACTAAATCAACCTGATACAAGACCGAACAATTCAACAAATCCCCATTTTTTCTTTCATCCACCATTTGCTTGTCAGGGCTTGCGAGACAGTGACAATTTTGTTTTTGTTGTGTGTGAAATTTTCTGAAAGCAAGAAATCCACACATAACTGTCAAAATAATTTGCTTTCAAACGGAGTGAAAGGAAAAAAAGCAACTTCCAAAAAAAAAAATAAAATAAAAAAATAAACAAAAATAAATGAACAAAAAGACAGAGAGGAAGCTTAGTGAAACTTAATGATGAACTTAATGAAAAGTTATGAACAAAGGAAAAAAGGCGAGGCCCGTGGGCAGCGCAACGTGAAGCTGTACTTGGGCTCAGCTGTACTGTGCAGCTTCTTGCCATCATCTACTGTTTTTCTGCACTTGTCTTGCTCTGGTTCTGCAATTCCAGTCTGACATTACCTTTTGCTTCTTTGGGGACATTTGCGGAGTTATTTAGTGTGCTTTTATTGACAAGTGTTTGGCACTTTAACAATCTTTGCGACTTCTGGAGAAAAATCAAGGTGAAGAGAGCAGAAGGAGCAACACAGTAAAAACAGGATACACCTGCTTCAATTCAATCTTTTTGGTGACATCTACACGTATATACCTGCCAAGCGAAAGAGGAAAAAGACGCACTGGTGACCACAACTCAAAGCTTCTTGGCCATGCAAGCTGCCGAACCTTATCGCTTCATATAGTCAACTTGGATTATTGACGGCACGGAATACAATCTGTACGAGTGAATGAATGACAATTCCTTCCAAGGACGTCTGTACATATATCAGTGGATTTCAGCACGTGTAAATCCAGCTCAAACAATTCCTGCCGTAAAAAGTCAGACATTGCCATTACAACTGCGTTTCAGCACATATTCCTTATCTATATACTGTGGGAGGACAAGATGACGCTGTCTGCTGGATGAATTGTCACAAAGAAAGCCACCTGTATTATATTTCTATTCTGAGGTTGGTCAGAGGATACACTTCCGAACAAAGTACTCAGCTCATTGACATTTTAAAGCCATCGACCACAAACACGAAATGCCAGGTGCCCTGCATATTGGATACCAGTCATTTTCAAAAGCAAAGTGACCTTTCAGGCAACGTGGATTTCAAAACAAAAAAAAACCCAAATCGCTCAGAAACAGTTCTACAGAGTAAATATTGACGCACTTGATGCGCAGGTAATTGCGTCCCTCGCTGTCACCTTTCACACCGAAGCTGCTGTGGTTGAGGATACTGTTTCATGAAACAGTATTGATGAAGACAATGTGAACGCAAAGAACATCTGTCTGTCGTCCAACTTACACCTGCAGAGACGAAGACAAGAGAAAGTTGGCAATTAGAAGTTGCAACATGAGATTGTTTTTCACTTTACCGGGTGCATAGGGACGCCAAGTGCTCGGGCTGCCGTTTCAAGGAAGTTCCTCTGCAAACTCAATTTGCGAACTAAGTTTGTGACTTTTGATTCGCACAATGGCTTCCCATAGGATCACCTGAATATAGACACCTAAAAACAAAGACTTACAAGTTCTGCTCAGACAGTCTTCCAGCTTTAATCCCATTTTATAAATGGGATTAATGCGGACTGATGGATTAAGTTTGGATTATGGGTCAGAAGCACAGTAACGAGAAAGTAAACAAGGTAATGGGTGACGCCTATCTTCGCGATATCCTTAGCGATATGAAGCCGTTCAAGAAGAAAAGCAAAAGGTAAGTGACATTTCACGTTTTCACTTCGATGCAGTTGATTTCTACGCAGGTCACATTCATAAACGTAAACTAGTTCACACACAGTGAAATCTGCAAATTCGCCACCTGCTGACGACATTCAATGGTTCACGCAGGCCTTCAGAATGGGACTGCATGCGAGTGCGATGCAATGCTGAATGCAACCGTGTCACACACATGGCAGAGAACTGTTGGCTTTATTGTTTTGTCGTTTTTATTTCAACACACACACACCTTGGTGTTGAAAAAGGTGGCTCCAGTCGCAGCCACCGGTTCAGTCATCTTTTTGGGGCTGATCATCGCGCCATAGTGGCGCAATCAGTGGACGCAGTCCTCTCAAAACAAAATCCGTAAAGAAAAGTTGTCATTGCAAAGGAAGTCTAATAACTTTCCTGGAATTATTTTGTGCTGACAAGAGCGAAACTTTGTGATTTCGTGAAATGCATAATTTATACTCGTCTGTGTCAAAGTAACTGGGGCAGTACTTTCAGAAAGGTCCATACACACTTGAAGTGAATCTGATCTGTCATTCATGTCAGACCAGAAGCAATCAATAGAAATCATGACGCAGACTAATGACTCTTATTAACATGTGCTTACATGGCTATCCCCCTCTCCCCCAAGCTTTTGCTTCAGTCTGATTCAGCAGCCACACGTTGATGACGCAGAGAATGACACAAAAGACAGGCAGAGGTCCCCACAGCAAGAAATTCGTTTCTGGAGACCAGCTTCAAGGACTTTTCCTCTGAAAAGTTTGTCACTAGCGTGGTGAATTGATAGTCCTGAAATTTAAATTCCAAACAAGATGTTCAGTTTGGAAACAACACTGCTAGAACTATTTTGCGCAGTAATCAGTAAACCCAATTGACGTCAAGTAGGGAGGATTTGGCACTCATGTATGCGGGTTATGCCTGGAGGCTGGATTGGTACACAGTGGATAACACCTGAGGTCTGTTGGGGCTGAAAGCTCTGATAGTCCAAATGCCCTCCTGCTTCCGTAGGGATGACATTGCCCAACTGTCAGGAAGCTGGGTGGCAGTCCAGGTGGAACTCACAGGGGATGTGGAACTTGTGTCGGATGGTGGTCCTGCGGTTCTCGATGAAAAATCAGTGGCCACGGAGCGGTCCTTTGTGGGAACAACCAGTCAACACTTGGTGAAAAACAGATCACACATTAAGAGACAAAAATCACTTCTGAAACCAGAAAAGAGTACCACAAACCATTGATGAACACTGCACTGGACAGTGTGACAAATCACACAATCACACTTCTCGTCATGGTGGTCATGGTGGTAACTGAGGGTTTTCAAGCATATGCAGAAAGTGATGAGCTGTGCTCTTTCTGGTGCTTCAATACAGCGCACTTTTTCAGCCTTGACCACATTTATTTCCCTGCCGGACACAGAACTGAATGAACGTGTACAGATCGATCTACTCACAACAACAGCGGAACATCACGGATACACAGTTGTAACACCCATTGAAAGCATTTCCCTGTTGTGCTGGCCTCTGTTAGCACAGACAACATATTCTCTTTAAGGTATTGTCGACAATCCAGGATAATTACGCCCAGAAATCCTTCATTAGTGCAGATTTGGCTTCCTGCCGCAACTGCCTGACAATTCAATACTTGTGTACCAGGAGTTTGTCATTCTAAGCACACATGGGACAGGCCTAACAAATGCAAACTTCCTTCCAGAAAAAAGAAAACATGCGCATATGCGCATCTATGACCATTTGTTTTGAGTAATCCAATTGACAAATAATTGACTTAACGACCAAGCATTTTCACAGCATTTTTCACATGTGGATCGGAACTCTTGGCAACAAGTGTTAACCTTTTCAAATGGCCGTATGCTCTTTGCAACAGCCACAAAATTTACTGCTTGTTTGCACAACGCGGGAAATAACAACGTCCGCCGCGCATTAAACGTCACTGTCGCATCGAATGCAGCTGCGTGGATCTGCTTGCAATGAACTTGTGTATGAACATGAAGAGGAGTATTCGGATTTCTCCTCATACTATGTCCAGTCTACAGTGGAAAGAGAGGCCTAAAGAAGAAGACAATGAGGAGACATTGTTTTTCACCGTTTCGTTTCGTGCTCACAGCAATTTTTTCTCTTTCTGAACAAATAATTTTAAATTTCGTTGGTGGTCTCAGATTTCTCTTTTCAGTGTGGAGAGGTTTGTCCAGCCTTCCAAGCAGAAACGAGTGGAAAAAAAACTCATCAAGCTCAAGAAATTTCTGTTGCGGCCACGGCAGTGGCTGGAGGTGATGTGACATTCCTCCCTTGGCGTAGGAGTCTGTGCATCTGTGACAAAAGATTTCATTCCATGTTGCACGTTCAGGGTCCATCTTGAATCTTGTGTCTAATCTTTTGGCCAAGAATCAGCCATTATGCATGATTGGGGACATACATGGGACTCCGGGTGGTTAGTTAGCTTCATGCCACACCATCAGCTTAACATTCCATTCCAGCATTGAGATTGGTTGCATTTGCACAGTTGCGCCTCTGACGCCTGAGCTGCTTGGATGGTTCGAAGTGGCAGTGATGCGCCAAGTGTGAACAGTGATTCTACTCGAGTTGCTCAGTCAAGAAAGACACAGGCAAATATATGCCCACGTGCTGGGAAAGAACATCCAGATCTACAAAGATTTTTTCAACAAACCTGGCAAGTGTCATGTGCACAGTTGAAGTCCAAACAAAACAAGAGTTGGAAGAGCACAAAACAAAGAGAATCCTTGCAGGTCATACAGTGTGGAGAAACACCTGTTACTAATCAAAAATCTGTCCTTGATAGGCTTATTTTCATCAGCACATTGTGTGGATTCTTCAGAAAGCTGCTTTTATTTTGTCAAAATGCAGTTAAACAAATGACACAAAAGATCATGAAGCAAGCCAAACAGGTGCATGGCTCATTTGAATGTGTTCCCTGCGGCAAGGTCTTCTTTTTGAGTTTCATTGTTGATATCTTCGCTGTTGCACAAGTGGAGCATTGTCAACTGTGGTGCATTTTGACAATTTGCTGCAGTGCTCGAAAACAAAAGTCGTTTGTTGTTCTTTGGTATCTTTTGCATCATTTACACTCAGGAAAACTTTTGTGCAAAGAACCAGTGTGTGCCAGAAAAAAATCCGCGGTGCAACTGACCTCGATGTCATCGGCTGTCATTGGAATGATTCGTAAATGATTGGAGAAGACCACAGGAAATAGAAGCTGCAAAATTCTAAATTGCGCCCTTGAGGGCAGTGAATGAATGAGAAACTTGAGGGAATCGTCCGCTGTGTTTTATCGCAAACAATCGACACATTACAAGTGTTGATTTTCTATCTCACACCAATGAGCTGACTTTGGCAGGAACTCGTAAGCTGAACAAACAGAAAAAAGACGCCACACTCTACATGGAGTTTCCTTTCAAGCAAAAAAGACACTGCTGTTCAGACCAGTGAATGATGCCACTCTTTCTCTGGCCTGTTAACTTCGAGGGGCAACTCTTAGACCATTCCTATTCAAAACAGACAAAGCACGAGCTCATCAACTGGACGTCATTGCATCCGTCATCTGTATTCCGTCCTGTCAGAAACAGCAATGTCACCTTGTGGCTTATCAAAACGGTAAATACAGCGTGCACAAATGGCATACAAATGACAAATCATACCCAGAATCATATGGCTGCTGTGTATGAATGAACGTGATACTTGTACGAAGCATGTAGTGAGCAGATGTGAGAAGGGATCAGTTGTTCACAGACAGGTACTGCAATGCCACGGACAACCTTTGCACGCCTCATCTTCCACCCACCTGGTGCACACGCTTGTTCTCTGTGCGTTGTACTTTGCCGTGGAAGGGAATAAGGTATTTCCTGATGTCGTTTGATTGTGCAAATAGATCTAGGCATTTGTCCTCCGGGAAGCTTGACCATGGGACGGGTTCTGGGTACTGTGGGGAGGCTTGAACATGGGCGACATTCCACAGCAGGGTGACCATGGGGGGATTTTACACACTGAGGGGGCTGTACATAGGGGGGCTTTGACCAGTGGGCTTATATAACACAGGGGAGGTTTGACCATGTATAATGGGTGTTGCACCCACAGCGCTGTCCGTCTTTACAGCACAACTTCTTGTTTCAGGAAGTTTAAATAGAAGTTGTAGGCCCCTACACTTTTGATAAAATGACACCGTTGGTTTGGAGGGATCCCCTATGATCTCAAATCTGTACAGTTCGCCAACAAATCGAAAGAAATGGATCTGAAAATGGTGGCAAGAAGGCACAGCGAGGGAATGATTTCCTGAAAATGCCAGGACATTGCCGCCATCAGCTAAGCCAGTCTACACTGCGTCGCCTGCAGTCACCTGGAATACGAAGTGATAGAACTGCAAATCTGGTAATTAATTTGGCTCATCTTGAAGCCGAGACTAATACCTCTGGGCGGTGTAGGAAGAAGCTGTGCGGGCGGACTTCTAACTCCGTGCAGCTTCATGCCGTTCTTCCTGTGTAACTTCAGTTGCAATTATTTTCTTTCCACTGGGCACCTTTTTATGACGTTTCTCGTAGACATGTTCAGCTTTCGATGCCCCGCAGACTATCTGGAACGAGTGCAAATCTCTTAATCGGCTTATCGCAACACTGGACTCGTAACATTGCTTCTTGGCTTGCAAGCAAAAATGATAGTACACAAATGTTGCTGCACCCAAACTCACAACGCCAGGTTTTGCCTTACGCAACACACCTTCTGAGATTTGGCAATTCTTTTGCCAGTGGTGGACTTGATCATCAAGCAAATGAAATGCAAATGTTGCGCAAATTCTGGTCATGTCGTTCTCTCGCTTTGTTGCTGCAGTCTAAGAGCATATTATGAAGGGAAAAGCCCGGGGAATCGGGCCTTTCGTTTGAGATTAAGCTTTTGATGCAATTACTCACTTCATGTGCGGGTATTTTCTACCCTATCCCTTTTGAAAGGCTGTAATAAGCCTTCATTACGCCCAGGATCAACTTCTGTCTGACGCACCCGCTGCACCATTACATCTTTCTGTGACTGCGGCCTTGGTCATCAAAGAAACAGCACAACCCTTGTCAACGCGTCTGGATCAACACTGAACATCTCAAATGCGATCTTCATGCTTGAATCAATTTTTCTTTTCCGTATTCATGACACTGTTTCTGCACAGAAAAACAGTCAGCTTATGCACTTGCTGATGGTCGTCTTGCAAACGTGATACCAAAATTATCTGGCATTTAACAATATGGAAGAGAGCCTCACGTAGTCTATTCTAAGAACAAACAGTGGAAATCCAGTGACCTACAAAGGTTTTGCGCCAACGATGATTTATCCCACACCTTTATTATCTTTGTTTCAGACATCCAGCTTCCTGTTCTTTGTTCACATCAAATGACATCTTTTTCAGCTAAATGACATTAACGCACAAATAACGATGTTGTATTACGTAGGCTACTGCAGAGAAACTGACGCGAAGGCACGAGATTAAAGAGCAAGGCCGCGCAGGTGTGGAGACTACCTGCACTCAGGTGAAGTCTGTTAGGGACCAATTAGACATGAGGTGCAGTGAATCCTTGCAAAGGCCTAGATCTACATTGGTTCCCAAGACACACACGTCAAACAAACTGACAAACTGGCTTTGTAACATTGTTCTTGTTGTCAAAGTACCTCATTCCAGTGCTTCGTCTGGTGAGCTGTTGAATCAATGCACTGATACTTGCAAATTGCCCAGATTTGCACAGCCTTTTCTCACAAGAATTGATTCCGGAAAGGAACACTCGGGACAACCTTCAGGTGAACGGGAAAATAAGGAATGAGTGTGGCGCCCCAGATTAACTCCCATCATCCCAGGGGTTTTCCCACCATGCCCTCGACAGAGAAAAGTTTTGGAACAGGACCCCTTCATCTAAAAGAAGACAAACGATGCCCTTGAATTCAAGTGTTTCCCCAAATCTCCCAACACAACAACTACGCCCTCACGACGGTTGACCATCGTTGTGAGTCCTAGTGCAAGACATGTCCAGGAAGAGGAAGATTTGTCGTTTGAGCCCTGCATGCAAGGTTCTCATCGGGAAGAATGGTTGTATTTTGCTTCAAAAAAGTCTTGAGCAAGGGTGCCGCAATGTGTTGTCGAGTTTTGGAATTTCATGCAGAAAAAGCACAGGATTTGTAATTCCCGAACGAAAAAATGTACTTTGTTTTGCTGGTTTTTCTGCACAAACCTTGAAATAGGTAACCGTGGACCTCAGAAGTCCCAAGATGATACATCTTGTTGGTTCATCCAGGTACAACGAACAAACAGACTTGTCTACACAGGCAAATGAAGATTTTTGAACGTCTTGGTTTGAAATATTCATACAACCTCCTCTGGAGAGATGTCGCAATAAAAAGGGAAACACTTTGCAAACAGAAAGTGATACACCGCTCACTGTTCATTTGTTGCTTGTAAAATTTTGATGAGCTCTTGTCGCAGACTAATGTGTCATTATGGGTGATTTGTCCTTCACCTGTCTGGTTGTGGTCTGCATCACTTATAAACAATCTGGGGCAATTGTAGCTGTAAAGGAACCATGAATGGACCACACAACACTGCGCTTATGGTTTCTAAACATTTTGTTGGTCATTGCCAAAACAACGAACAAAAACCTCGGCCACAGAATGTCCATTTTATGGGTCCCAAAAGACGAAAAACAAGCGTTACCTTCTTCAAGCAATTGGTGTACAATGCAAAAATGAAGACAAGACATTGAATAATTTTTGCTGCAGCAATCCCCACTCAATGGCAGTGATAATGGCGTCGGTTCTGACAGAACCAGAAGTGTGAAATGATCCAGCTGCAGAGAAAAGAACTGGAATCCCACTGCATATGGAAGCAGCCCAAGAGGGGGGGGGGGTTTACAATATTTGTAACTTCCGTGATCTGGTTGGAGCTCCAAGTGACCAGAACAGATGTCCAATGTAGCAGGAAGCTTCTTAACGCACACACTATTCTGATCAGAACGGCTGGACTGACCGTGTCTTGGAAACTGCTCTTCAGGTTCTGGATGGTGGGATGCATTTCCGTACAAGGAAGCAACCAACAGAAAACATTGGGCGGACCAAGGAAAGCGCCGCCCCCATTGCCTGACATTTGAAAAGCAAACTAATTTCTTCACATTGTCCTGAAACACACCAGCCAAATCTTTCGATTTTCAAAACAGGAAGTTTACGCTTTTGATCTCAGAAGAAGAGAAGGAAAAGATGAATAGAAAAAAAAATCAAGGAAACATGGATGACCTGTTGAATATATATCTTTGTTCTTTCTCGCCTCCGTTTCTTATGTTGACGCAGCATGATGGGAATACACACAATTGAACTCAGTTAGGTCATTCACATTAACTTTCATATGTCCAAAAACAAAGGAATGACATTCGCAAAGAGCGAGAACGGTGTGTATATTCAACTCTTGCAGTTACAGGTGGGTCCCATTCAATTCGAACAAACAAAACCAAGTGAAATTCTTTCAAATGGAGCAAATGTCAAATCAAACATGCAGAAAGCATTGTGGAGATTGAGATGTAGCTTCCACAGGACTTTGAATTATCTGGGAATTCGGAATATCCATATATATTTGGATTAAACTGGAGGAACATGCACATTTTTGTCTTTTCTTTTGATGTGCTTATTTGACAAGCAGGCGAAGAAGCCGCAACAGAATCACGTTTGCTGGAGTGGGAAGCAAATTAACCATTCCATTGCAATTTCCTGTTGTTTCTCTATTTTGTCAATTGCAGCATGAAACGGTTGTTGTCTGTGGGTTGGTGAAGGCAGAAACACTTCAGAATGTCGACTTTGTGGCTGTGAGAACACGATGGTCTTTTTCAGCATTTTAAGGCAACTGCTGTTGCAATGGGTGTCAGTTTCAACCTTTGACGAAAATACCTTGACATTCTGACACAAAGATTCAAAAATATCAAAAATAAAAATCAAGGGCCAGCGATTGCAATTTATTCAAACATGTGTTGCCGTTGCTGACAAAACGTCTTGCATATCTCTCATACTTGTGCAATGGGTTTTTTAGAATTCACAACAGTTATGGATTTTGAATGACAGCATAAAAAACGCAGTAAAATATGCACTGGAAATTGCCATCTGGTACCCTTCACACCCCGCTTTCTTTCAATGAAAAACCCAAAAATTCCAAAAACCATTGCGACTTGCAGACAAAAAATAAGAAAACAGAAATGCAACTCGAACATGAAAGCACTTTCTTCCTGTTGTGATGAGCGGCTTCTGAATTTCCTGAAGGCAACCGCGGTTGAACTGGGTTAAAAGCATCACATTTCGCCCTTTTCATCACTGGACAGATTGCTGCCATTTCATCTGCTGCTCCATAAGTCACTGCAGAGATGCACAGAGATGGTGGACGCATGACATGTGCATGTGGGAGAACATATACACACTGCATCAAAGAAAAGGAGTTTTGGATTTGAGAATTGCATGTGCACGGATTCATTTTGTCACAGAGTGGCAAGCCACATGAACCAGGCGCAGTCTTGTTCCTTCTTTTGTTCGAACTTCAAAAGTGAGAACAGTTGGATGGTGTTTCAGAATCATTCGGCAAAACGTGTTTTTGGCTAGCAACTGCTTCTGTCGTTTCACTGTGCCAGCACACACACACACACACACACATTGACATTGAAGAAAGCAGTCTGGAACAATGCTGGGATGACCATCCCTGACGCCAGCTTTGTCCAGAAACTTTGTGTTCGTTGCCAAAAAAAGATGAACTGCAATGAAAATACATGTAAGTTGTGTATTTGGTTGTCAGCCTAATTCGCATCTACATACTCAATTGACTGTGGAATCACGCCAACACATGGTATGGTTATCTGGCTTCTGTTCTGTTCCAACGGCATTTTCAACAAAGAGTTTGAGTCCTCATTACAGTGGCGAAAATAGGTGCAATCAAAGCTGGCTTTTTGGATAATGTCCCTTCTAGTTTGACCAACTGAAAGCAATCGCGCTGAATGAACTTTCCGCTGAATGCTGACTGACTGAGGACACACCCAAACCAATCTGGAATTCATGCACCTATGTGAACTAGTTTCTTCTTTCAGGAGCTTCATGGTCTTGACAGATAAAGGACAAAACTCTTCCAGGCCGTTTTGCCTTCCACCTTTTTTGTATGATAGGATTCTTTTTGCTGGAGAAATGACAGAAAATTGTGTGCGCTGATACTTTGCATTGATATATGTCCTTCTTCTGGCTGCTGTTTGAGTCGTTTGACATTCTGTATCTGTTCCTTGTGCAAACAACTGAATGCAGTTGCTTCGTCACTTATCTTGAATCTCATGAATCTCTTCAGAGCTGCTGAAACTGCGGTCCGGTGTGAATGCAACATGTGTCACAGATCAATGGTCCGATAACCAAGAAGTAAACTGGATCTTGTTGTTCCCATGCATAATGTAATCGACCTGCGCTTTCTCCTGATGAAAGAAACTCCAAAACAAGTAACGCATGGTCATTCGCTAACGCGTGGTCATTCGCGGCCGTCTACGTTTGTGGTTGAAGTTGCAAACCTGTTGGTCTGCATGCGTGGCAAAACAAGAGTTCACGCTACTAGACGTGCTGGCACAATAGGAGCAGCCCAATGTGGATGGCATGCTATAAGAAAGGTGGGTCAGCAAGAGAGGGATGACACACGAAAGGCCTTAAATATTCAGACCTTGGCGGACAGGGAACATGCAATGGCAAAAATCGCACAGGAACGAACTCCGTTACACTGTTTCATTGTTGTTGTTTTTTTTTGCCTTTTCAGTGCGACTGCCTCTTCAAATTTTGAATTTCCTTTGGTATATATGTCTCTTGAGGGTCTGAAACAGGGAAAAGTGGAGGCCAGACTGTGACCACGCACACACACACGCACACAAACACATTCATCAGTCTTTGCGTAAAATGTACCGTAAATGTGACTTGAATTGGTCAGTCCCTGCAGATGTCAATTGTGGACGAAGTGGCAGGATTACCAAGATAATCCTGCAGTTCTGTGGGAGACCTATTTCCAGATTTGAGCGCTCTCCACTCAAAGGCAGAGATTGGATAAAATGGGGCATTGTAGATACATCACTCTGGGCATTGAACGCACTGTGGAGCTGATTGTGGAGGAACCACAATCATCAAACCAGCTACTTCACTCCTTTTCAGAATCTTTGGCCACGTTCCGTTTTCAAGAAGACTGCTTCTCAATGGACGATTCCCCTTTGTTGTCAGAGAATGGCATTTGATTAAATGTGTTATCCCATTGTCAGACTCAACTTCAAAAACTTTTGGAAAACTCTCAGTGCCTTAATGTTCTGGCTCTGGTAGTCAAATGTGTGCTCACACAGAATATTTTTTTCCCTTTCATCCATCCGGTCCAAATTTACCCATTAGTTTCATCAGAATTTTATGCGTGTTTTTCCATTTGTGGACGCCGATTCACCCACTTCATTCACATTTTATAACAATTGCTCAAGTTGTCTCCACAACCTTTTTATGGTCACCGCATGTTTCTGTGTCGTGAGTTCTGACAATAAAAGGCACAGAACATGCACTGACACAACTTATATATCTCATTTTGGCGTAAAGATGTGTTTGGTTTGCGTTCACTCCTCGGATTCTGGTTCCTTCTGCCATTCCATCCAGAATTAAGAACTTCCTGTTTTGTGACCATGGATATTTCGAACAGGAGACTGACAAAAAAGAAACAAACATGCAGTGCAACAAATGAACGCAATGAAGCACAAAGATGCAAAAGAGAATCAGTTTCTGAAAGGAAAAGAGCGAAGCAGAGAAACTTTAATTCTCAGAAAACAGGAAAGAAGTCACGCCTTCATCTCCAGGCTGGAAAGCCACAAGAAACGGCGAGACTCTTCTGAACCAGAACTGTACATGTAGATCTCCCCACATGTTTCTGGATCTTCGAAGCGAATGATGGCAGCGATGGCAATGGTCTCACGTTTGACTTCTGAGTATTAGGTTTCCACCACTTTACAACTTTTAATGAAACCCATTGTGACAGTCACAATTCATCTGAAATATTGAATCCCATTTTCAGTGACACACTCGTGTGTCAATATTTGCGAAATTCTGAATGAAAAGCTGTTTTATCACCTTCCCGTGTTTGGCAATGACATATATGTTTTGGAAATCTTGTCTGTTTGGGTTTTGACGAAACTGCATGGTGAGTGTTTCTTTTTCCTTGTAACGCTCACCAGCTGCCAATGCTTCGGTGCATTTTTGTTGAGCCTCTGTTGCATTCATGCAGGTTGCAGGACAAATCTTCCCGAAACCATTGTTTCTCCTTGCAACTGGTATACTCCGCGGGGCATTCAGAGACTCCCATCATAAACCTTGGCCGAGTTTTTGTGTTTCAAACGAAAAGGCCAAACAACAGCGCAAGACAATCAGTTCCTCTTTCTCTGAGTTTATCTCAGAGAAGCAAAGAAACTTCGACAGCTTTCAAGCACTTGATTGGAGGGTCTTCTCCAAAATTGAGAAACAAGTAAATCGCATTACGCTTCAGATCTATGGACATGTATCTCTCAGAGATAAGGCCACCCTACTGGATGCTTTCCGTGCACCAGCTTCCGGCCAAGGAACACGACAGCTGAATTTTTCCAACGGAAAATTAACTTCTGAATTCGTGCACATCTGTGCATGTTTATTTGCAGATTCACAAAACTTTATTCACTGGATAATAGATTTACTCTCAACTCTGGAATATAGCGACAGAACATGGCTGACGCAGAATTGATTTGTTTTATTTTCTTCTTTATCTTTCAAGCGAAAGTATTTTCCAACTTAGGAAATAAATTCACTGTTTTCATTGTCAGAATTTTCAAAAGATGAGAATAACCCAATTGCCAACGAGCCATGTGCAAGTCATCTGAATCATGGAGTTTCCTGTGTGATGTTCTTTTTCTAGTCGCTTGCTCTTTCTTCTGAAAGAAGCTCTCCATGTTAGGGAAAAGATACAAGAAAGATTCCTTGCTTGTGGATGTTAGAGCAAAGTCAACAGTTGGAAATACGACTCTAGTAATGAATATTGACAAACGAGGACGTGTAGTGTGATTGCTCATTCTTCACTTGTAAATACGAGATTGCCACCCTCGGGCTATATTTTCGTCTTCACGACAGCTGACTCCAAACGTGACTGGAATTTATAACTAAAAAGAGACAGTGCCAAACCAACCACCGTGATGAGATGCCACAAATGGTGAACCAAGGAGCGCGGCTTTCTGGGTCGCCTTGATGTTTCGCAAAGATCTGTTAAGAACTGACCACACGACTTGTCCAGAATCAGAAAAATTAGGCCGATGGTCAAACAGAAAT
>JAAUYG010039710.1_pt1 | contig 15903 bp, 14 predicted proteins | sample 7278091 | NCBI WGS metagenome assembly JAAUYG01 (sample SAMN14350201, study PRJNA611818) | marine sediment metagenome | isolation source: surface marine sediment (0.6m) | place: French Polynesia: Moorea | collected 2018-08 | reverse complement strand
CGCATTGTTCTTGTCAATGTGCCATCTAATTTGCTGATCAGAAAAAGATCTCATTACCAAATGCTCTTTATTGCGAATGGAGAGTCATGAAGTCCCAGTTCGTTCTGTGTAAAGGAAACATTTGCTGCAAATTGATGGGAATTCGACAGATGAAAAATTTAATTTTCCAAAAGGGGGCATGGTGATTAATTTCACACAGTCGCAGAAAAGACTTTTGACAGCGGAAAAAACCAACGAGATTAATGCATTTAAATAATTGACTGAGTGATTCTGTTTACATGTTCGGGGCTGTGGGGGAATTCGTGCGTATTCTGCCTTGCTTGCCTCCGCTGGTGGATTCCCTGTTATCTGAGTGGGTTTTCACAGGTGTTACCACGTCACAGTGTTCTTTCCTTTCTTTGTCACCATGGAATGAGGATAAATGATTTCCCGAAGTGACACCACAATTTCTCCGGGCTTGTCCTGCAGCTTGGTAGACCCGCCCCGCCACACAGAAAAATAAACAGGGAACCGCATGCAAAAGGTCAGCTGTCTTGAAGTACCTTTTGTGAAAAACAAACTTGTTCTTTTTGTTGTTTTCTGGAAAGGGCAAGGAGGGAGACTGCTATTTCTGGGTCCTTTATGCCAAACGTACAGCAGTTGATATTGCGTTTGACCTTTGGAGACGCACTAAAATACTGCTCAGATCAATTTTGCATTCCATTTGAAGCAAAGTGAATAGCATCACTCTTCATGTTTCTCAGTTGATTTTTGGTATCACTGCGGCCAAGATGCGCCAATAACGACGCACCCAAGAGAAATGTTATCAGAACAAGAAGGCAGTTGAATTGAAAATTATGGACGTCATGTTGTACTTATTGATCAGACGTCTGTCCCTATTTTCCACCGTGCTCGTTTCAGATCATCCCATGTGATCCATGAAATATGCCACTCCAGAAATGTAATTCTGCCCTGCAACGACTGTCCGACACAATATCCTCCGCGATCCATTTTCTGACTGTCATCTCAGATTGGATGCGCAACAAACAAGGAATAAATTGCATTGCTTGATGTTGTAAGGCTTGATGTATTTTGTGTTTCAAGACGAGAAGAAGGAATTTTGAGTATTCTTAGATGTTGTCCAGAATATGGCGATGTCCAGGAGCCAGTGCGTTCTGGGTTCAAAACGAAGGCTATTCTGGCCAACACGTGATGGGCTGCTGCGGCCTGAAGCAAGAGTTGCAAAAAATGTTCAAAGTGGTGTCTTTATTGTTTTGCAATGCCACATGTGATGTGTGTAGAAAGGCTATGTCACTGTTATTTTCAAGTGGCCCTGTCTAGAAGCCTCAGAATGAGATCTCGATGCCTTCCAAGTGCTGGCTAAGAAAATTGGGCCTGGTTTTGGATTTCCACTGTTCTAGGAGCTGAATTGGGAAGAGGGAGGCACCCCCTGATGCGTTGTTCATTCTGGATGTCACGTGTTCTTGGAATGTGGGGGAATCGTCAGAGAAGATCAGCCTTGGTTATCATTATTCACCTTGGCATGATCCCCTGGGCTTCAGCCTTCTTCTTGCAGAATCCCGATGTTGTGTCAGTTCCCTGGGCGGCGCTTTTCTGGCATTTTTCGCGGAGGTGATGGAGATGAATGATGACACAAATTTGAGAATAATATTTTGCGAGTTCCGTGCCCAGATTGAGGAACAGCTCACATCACTCTTTGTTTGTCATGTTTATGCACTGTTCCATGTTCATGCGCTGAAAGGGAGTGCATTCCACTTGCGTCAAAGATGCGCTCTTTGTTGCTCGTTCGTGAGAGGAAACAACGACGAAGGGAAGGTTCTTATTCTCCCCAAAGTGTGTTGTCATGTCGCTTTTGTGAATGTTATTGAACGAGCCTGGACCGCTGCAGTTGTTCGTTTTCTGCATGATACCAGTGACCGCTGATACAATGTGAAGCTGTGGGCACTCAGGTGGAGAAGATGATATGCATTGAGTAAGACATTTATCCAGAAGCTGCCACGATACAGGCTCAAGCCGAGGGCCAGTTCCTCACTCGCATGAATCCTTTTTTCTTGCAAGGGAGGATATCGTTCACCAGAGGAACAACCAGAAATTATTTTATCTCTTGTTGCTGTGCGCAAGGAAAGGATAAAGAAGATGGAGTGGATCATCGTTATTGGTATTGACGTGTCCCTTGTGTATCTGCTCTATCGGTGCCTCTGGTCACGCACCTTCCATGAACCGCGCAAATATGACTCTCCCGGGCATTGATTGCTCTCGTCCTGAGTGACACGCCATGTCCCGTGTTTTGAGGAATGTCGTAATTTAGAGTTCTGTCTTCAATGATCCTCCAAGAAAAGAAGTAGGTTGTTGTCTTCTGCGAAAGAAAGTCTAAATGTAGACGTGCTGGAACAATGCGAGATGTTCTGGATGCGCAGGTTGATAATCTCAACGCTAATTAGTGCCTGTGTCGCTGACTGCGCATCAAATCTTGTTCCAAGTCCGCCAGATTACAATCAAGAGAATCTGTACCAGAATCTGAAGCGAGTCTGTAATTGGCTCATTTCTGTTACAGTTGGTTATTATGCGTCGCCAGCAACATGTCGGTGAGCCAGCGGTAATCTGCAAGTCTACCAATCAAATGGGGATTGGACCCGAATTACCTTGAGTGTCAAAAGCGTCGTACATCTCAAGGAACCAGAACTTAATGAAAGTCTGTAACCCATGTCTGCAACTGGCAGGACCCAGTGTTGCCTTTCCACAACGAAAGAATTTGATTTCATCAAAATTTAGCACAGACAAAATTTGGTTCTGTTCCAGTGTTTCAGTCTCCACCGGGAACACCATTCTCGCCGCCCCGTCTTTCCGTGGTCCACCGACCCACCATTGCATAGCTACCTAACACCAGCAGTGGGGCATCATTCAAAGCTTCACCAGAACCTGAAATTTCACTTGAGTGTGAACTCTCGGTGTGAAAACCAAATTGAGAGCGGAATACCACGTCAGAATGTGGAACTGTTGGCAATCATATGAGGACGCCGCTGGCTATAGCCAAACAGAAAGACAGGACGCAAGTGATGGTTCCCGCCCGAAATATCCTTATTCCACTGCAGTTGATCCATGAGTCTGTCGCTGGGTATCGAACAGACCCAATGATGCTATTGGCAATTCAATTTGCCTCTGTGAATGGCTGAGATATAGACAAGTTAATCACATGAAACTTCCCCAGTGCCAAACGATTTGACCTCAATCAGGAATGAAACTTGTCCGCTTGCCTGTTCCGAGCTAAGCTGTTGTTAATTGCATCATTTGTCTTTGGATGTCGGAAACAAGCGAGACGACGGGGACGTGTTCTTGGTTCATGGTTCAGAAATAGACCTTGAATGGAAGCTTGACTCGAAAACGAGACAGCCATTGCTTAATCCAGGATGTTGTTCTTTTGCTCATGTTTTTGTTTTCACTCAGTATGTTTCGCTCTCGTTGCAGGTGATGCTGGTCAAGTGGAACGAACCATACCAGAAGCTGGCGACGTGCGATGTGACGGGCGTCATCTTCGTCTGGATAAAACACGAAGGCAGATGGTCCATAGAGCTCATTAATGACAGGAATAGCCAGGTACAGACATCACTGCTCCTGGAGACCATATAAACGACCTAATCTCGGGTTCATTACGAAGACTCTCAGTTGGTCTGCGGAATGCAAAACGTGTCGCCGTACATTTCAATATCCACGCTTGTTACGAGCGCCCGATGGTTATTCCTGCCTTCATTTCCTGGCAAAACGAGCGCAATGTGCCGACCCTTCTGTGAACCTCCAAGGAGCGCCACATAGAGGATACAAATTATGGTAGTTGTAAATCTTTGTTGCTGGAGAAACCAATGATCACAGGCCGTGTTGCTGTCATCTCTCTCTTTCTGGAGTTGATTTACTGCTCTGAATTTTACATACGATCCTGGACCACCTGAATGATGAAGACGTGCTGAGAGGATGTGTTTATGCTTTGTCCTCCTCTGACCGAAAATCTTTGGGCCTCTGTGTCACGCTCCGCCGTGTCGCTGAATCTTGTGTGGATCTGAATCTAGTTCTCACTCCTGAGATGTCCAAATGAGCCTCTACGCACATCTTGCCAAAGAAATCTCATCAAAAAAATACAAAGAAAATTTTGTAGCTTTGGCCTCGATGATATTCTCATGTTTCACTGATGCGAAGTGTCCAGTCCTAATCCTCAAATTTTATTCACTGAGAAATGAATCCACTTGTGGTTTAGGTGAAGGATTTCTCGTGGTCGCACGACGGACGCATGGCGCTCATCTGCTACATCGACGGCTTCGTATTGGTCGGGTCGGTTGCCGGACAGAGATACTGGTCGTCCATGCTCAACCTCGGCAACTGCCTCATCACCTGCGGCATCTGGTCGCCGGATGATCAAAGGGTCAGCATTCCATACACATTGTTTCTAGGTCTCTCGCGTTAGCAAGCATTGTGACCTAAGTCACACTGCCCTTCGTCGTTGTTTTTGGCATTGTCCTGGATGGGACCCCCCCCCCCACCCCTGCACGAAAGGACTTCCCGCCTGTCACCACCCTACCCCAGCATCGATGGCTCCGTGGCCTGGACGCTGACAAGCGCCCTTCTTCGTTTATGGATAAAACTCTGTTCAAAGAGCCCGTAGAGTTTCTTCCATTTTCTTGCAAAGAAAAGACAGCAAGAAAGGCTCTTGTCCTGTTTGTTCCAGAATGTTTGGGCGGCTCATCCGTTTCTCTTTGCACTTCTTTTTTGCCTGGAGCGTCATCAAGTTTTCCGTAATTTCACTTCAGAGAGCAAATTGGTTGTGGTGAAAACAGTTCATCGAGGACATTTTCATTTGACATTTACTCTTATTGCCAGTGCAGCGTTGCAATGTTTATGGTAATCAGACTTGCACAGGAAAGCTTTTTGCTAATTTAAGGCAACCAAATTACAAGTGTTTACCAGACCTCACAAGTCTGGAAAAAATGTGGGCACATCAGCTGAAATGAGTTCTGTTTGCCGAAAAGCTGGTATTGATGAAAGGGTAATGGAAATTTTGCAGCTTTGGTAAAGATAGATTTGCATTTTCCCGGAGAAACAGTAATTGGCAAGTTCGTCAGTTGTATGGATGGTACACTGTGGGAAAAAAGCCAAAGTCTGTGTGTACTGTTGTACAACTCAGGTCGTCTCAACCCAAGACACGTCCTTTGGTTCCCTATGGTGTTGCTGCAACTGGAACTTTTTGAATGGTGCTGAGACAAAATGTCCAAATTTCTTGGAAACGTTCAAATTGGCCCGCAGGATTCCTGCAGGTGTTCTGATAGGTGACTGACCGCTCCGCACTCATACAAATTGATGTATCTTTTGTTCACAACACACAATCGATAAGGGAATGGGTTTGCTCTCCGAGACCTCGAATGAGCAACTGAGTCTTTCCGCCAAACCAGCTTGCTGAATGTTTAAAACCTGCATTGTTGATTCGTGAATATTGCAGTGAGAAGAGCATCTGACCATGAGGGCAGCATGACGAGCCATGCACACGGTTGTGTTCTGGGATGGGAATCGTATTAAATTCCCTTTTTTGACGAATGAGGTTGTTCAAGTCCATCTGGAGACAGCCTGTATGGAAGTGGGCGTTCAAACGTACTGTAATCTGACCTTTGTTTTGACAAATCTCGGCACGCAAAAGAAGATTACCGCCTTTCCTTATCCCCTCGCCTCAATGTTGTTTTCCTGGAATCTGCAATCAGTACACCTTGAATGAATGGATTGTTTTTCTGCTTAATGTCCACTTACTGCACTGCGAGGCAGTAAACATGTTTTTCCGCAGATGATAATGACGGGATAATTGCGGGTGTTGCAGGTGCTGTTCGGAACGTCGGACGGGCAGATGGTGGTGATGACGGCGACTGGGTCGATGCTCGCGCAGGTGACGGTGTCGGCCGGGCTGGAGATCACCGCGATGGCCTGGTCCTGCCAGAGGTTCTTCCTCGAGGACCAGGACCAACTCAACCGTGATAACTGTGATGCAGGCTCTAACAGTGAGTTCCAAAGACATCATTCGGACCTTTTTCATGTGGGTTGAGAATCATGGCAATGCATGGACCCAGTTTGATAGGGGAACCTTCTGTTTTATCTAGAACGACCGTTGGTCTCGCAAACTCAACGGAGTGAACATGAAACTCTATCCGTCCAGATTTCAGAATAGCAAAGCTGTTTCACAAACTGGGATTTATTCCGCAAACAAACCTTAAGACGATCCGTTTTTTTCTGCAAACGCGTTGGGCTCATTGTTAACTTTGACGCTTTGAACTGCAAAGGAACATGTCAAAACTGAAATGAATTATGCAGTACTGAATCAGACGGAAAAAAGGAAAATGTTTGTGAAGAACGTGTCTTACACACGGCAGGATTTCTTTCCTGAGAGACTGTAGCTGCATGGCACCTTTCATGTTCACTTAGCTGTTTAAACTGTCACCTGAGCCTCATTACATTTCCAGAAGCTTTTTCATAGCAATCGCGTGATGATATTTCTTTGCATCAAGTGGATGCCGCCATCGGACTATCAGTGTGCATGAACACAGAGGTGCAGGACAATCAAACAGGCAGCAGTTTCAATGAAGATTTTCAGACTTTGCCATCTTTGAAAAGAAAACAGAAATAGCCTGGTCCATCTTTCCTCACTTGTTCCATAACTGGATTGTTTTGATCTTTGCGTGGATACATGGAGGAGTGCGGGAATAGCAGTCCAAATTGTGCGTGTGTGTGTGTGTGCGTGACACAGAACACATCAAAATCGAGGGAGGTAGAAGAAACGTTAGCTGCAACAAGGCAACTTGAGCTCTTTTGAAACAAAAAACATGGCATGCTTCACAATTACAGGCCGCAAAAATTAATGTGTGCGAGTTGTCGAGTCCAAATTATGTTTCTGACAGTCACTTGATGAAATACCTGTTTCGTGACAGAAAGTGCTCAATGGAAGTGCAATCTAAAGTGCGCACTTGCTCCATGGTTGTTCAGTACGTAGAGTGGCGCTTTGCATGACAATTTGTTTCAAGCTGTTTCGTGTAATTTTCGATCAAATGCCCGTGCAATAAAGAAGACAGTGATTTTTATCTTCATTTCGACAGCAAGGCCAAACCTGCAAACACACTGCCACAGCAGAAGACCTTGTCTCTTTTTCGGTTCTCGTCCCGAAGAAAGTTTGTCCGAACCGAAAATGCCGCCGTGAGAACTCTCAGATGACCGCCTTGTGTCTAGGTTTCTAGTTCTTTTCACATTGCCTCACACGTTTTGAAGAAACCTTGTCTTTGTGTGTCTTGAAAAAGATTGCCGAAGAAAAGGCTCTTGAAGAAGCAAGAGACTCTTTTGTGAAAAAAAAGCGTCAATGAAGATCCCAAGTTATCTGCGGAACTGCAGACATCAGGCTGTTGTGTTGCATGACAGAGGGTTTGCATGGTCTCCATTGTGAAAATTGAAACTCTGCACCTTCGCCTGTTTTCTGTTGGATGAAAACACGTTTGTTCTTCTGTTGTAGATGGTGCTTCAAAACCGCACATCTTGGCGGTGTGCTTCAAATCTGGTCACATCCACCTGATGTCCAACTATGACGACATTTGTCCTCGTCTCATTGGCACGGGCCTCACAGGTGAGTTGTAAATGTTTGCATTTCCACTTTCATTTTGATGTTTCCTCTCTAAGAAGTCGGAATACAGAGGACAGATTGGATCCTTTGTTCAGGTTCAACAAAAACAGATGGGAGGGAAATGCAGTCCCTTTGTATGCGCTTCACATCGTTCTTTAATTCACAGAAATTTGAAAGATGAAGTCAATTGTTTAGCAGTCAGCTCCATTTCTGTTCGTCGGAGAACTCCCGTTCTGTTTCATACTTCAATAGCAAATGTCAGGATCGTTGCATTGTTTTGGTTTCCTTGAAACTAGGCTTTCCCTCTGAAAATTCTTTTTTTTTCTCTCTTTTGAATGTGGCGCCATTTTTCTTGACACGAGGAAAGACATTTTATCAATGCTTCATTGCAAAGTGTTACACCCTGCAAACTTTGCTTTTTTGCGCCTGTGATAATTTGGTGAAGACTCACACAACTGGCAGAACGTTTTCCAAGGAAATCACGGGGAAAATTCTTCGCTGAAGTGCAGTTAGGTGCCAGTGGATTGTAACTCTCAGCACAATTGAAAATAAGGCGTGTTATTCAAAGAGCGCAAAACGAGCTGTCCTTGTAAACATGGTGAAAGGGGACTGAATTTCATATCTTTGTAGCTGCAGAATAAAGGTGAAAGGGCTTGGTTGCTGGATAGAGTCAAATCTGACTGTAGATAGAAATGGGGCTTGGGGGCTCTTTCTGTTGGCTGTAGGAGATTTGCCGACTCTGCTTTATGAAAGAACCTTTTGGCTTCAGAGTTTATTTTGAGGCATTGTTGCAAAAAGGAATGAAATGTACGGAATGAAGCTTTGAAAGACATGTTTGACTAACCCTGCGTCCTCGGAGTTTTGAGAGACTGAGAGACTCCTCCAGCACATCATTCTTCTCGAAATTCAGTGTCTTTTTTTCTTGCAAATTATTACTTGAATGTTCTCCCCCTTTTGTGACTTCGTACAGTTTAAAATACAGGCTGTTTCAAGGAGAAAGAAAGACTGGCAAAAAGAAAGCGAAACAGCCTTTGGTCAAAAAGGATCTGCGATGCAAAGCTTTAGAATCCGTGAAATTGACTTCTTGGCAGCATTCAAGATCTGCAAGCGGATAAGTAAGCGGCAAATGGCAGCGCGACATCTAAATCCTGGTTGATGTGAACGGGAATTATGCTGGTAGCATTCGAATATCCCCTCAAGTGGTGCTATTTCTCAGGGAAGGTGCCTTTTCAGACAGTTTAATACAAGTTTACATCTTCTTTCTCTTTTCATTGGACCTTTCAATATTCTCTGAGTCAAAATGTTGGTCCTTGAGGATCTGCAAGACGCACGAAACGAGAAGTATCGCCAACCATCCCTGGTGGTCCTTCATATCAAATGCTGTGGAAGATCTCGAGTAGCTGTATCTGCTGAGAATTTGCTCGATCTACTGTGAGAAAAATTGAAAGTGTGAGGCTGCTTTCACGTTCATCTCCAGCAAAATGCAAAAATGTGTGGTTGGTATGAGACTGGAAGACTGGTCTTGATGTTGTTCCCTCCTTAAGTTGTTTTTCCTCTGCTGTGAAGGTGGACTTCCTTTGTGGAAATACGAAGTGTAGCTTGCTGCTAAGCCTGCAGTGACTGGGAAATCCATTCCAGTTGTGTGACAGAAGCATATTGAATATGCAGGGACATCAATATTTTGGCACAGATTTGTTTGCTGGCCACACAATTTCCATGTTGAACTGTATTTATCTTCATGGCAATTCTGTCAATGGAGACATGCCCATATTGATGTTTTTGTGACTTTTGCAAAGAATATGATGGGGAATTTGACACCTCGGGACCTGATATTCGTTCATCAAACTGAGTTTGTTGTGTTGGACGTTTTCTCATGAGTTCGTGCTGCTCAGGCCAAAAAGAAAACACCAGAATCGGCTGCAATACCCATGAAGATTGAAAACTGAAATTAGTCATTTCATTCACATCCACGTACACATTCACACACGCCCTTGGAAATTCAACTTTTCAGCAAACTGCAGTGATCAAGGCATTTCATTGCGAAGAGTAATCCACTTTTCTTGTCCCAGTCGAATTAAGTGAACTGGCGGTTAGTATTCTGCTTGGTTTGTTATCCAGAGGGCATTTCCAATGGCTTTTGTGGATGGCTGCTGTTCCTCTGCCGAAGGATTTTAAGGACAGAGGTGGAGAGTCAATTCTTGTTGTGTTTACAGACTAGAAAGATAAACGCGACTGGATTGGTAAGACCCTGTGGTGCTTCAGACAGCTCTTCCTGTCTCCCGGGCCGGAGAAGTTTTTTCCTGTTTGTCCATTACTGCCTCTGTAATCAGCAAATCACATCGTGAATGCCAAGTCGCGTTGGCTAATTCAGTTCTGATTCCATGGGTTCTCTGCGGTAACCCAATAAGAGACAAAAAAGGACCAAGGTTGCTCAAAAGGTGAACAACTTGCGGTGCATCCTGTTTCAGCTGTTGCATACTTTGTGATTGTGAATTGAATTGGAAATTTCATAACTTGCGATTTTGTGATTTTTGGAAAGGATATCTTGGATTCAAGGTCACAAACCAGTGTTGAGAAAGAGATGCCTATCCTTTCCTCAGAGCAGAGGATTGTTTTTTTTCTCCAGTGCGAAGCTGTGATTCGCAAATTGCCTTGTTTTGGCTGTGGGGTTTGTACAGTAATGGATCTGGGATAATGAAATTATGATGAATCAGTGAACCACGTGATACCAGTACGTAATCTATGAAACCCGCAATGTATCTGTGCAATCCATAATTTGTAACAATGCTTTTGTGCAAATATGGCTGAGAGTGGATGCTTTGACTGTTTCCACTTTTTGCCAGCAGAAGATGTCAATACATCGGCTGGGGCCTCGAGGGCACTTATCTCTTATGGCCTGCCATATCAAGCGCACTAAGCTGAGATAAGTGCCACAGTTATGTCTGATTTATTGCTGACTTTTAAATGTCGAGCCGGAGTTCTTTTCCATGTCGGGAATTTGTGTCACAGATCCTGTGAGAGGAAGCAACGGCAGTTTAAGATCTTCCCCATCAGTTTTCTTAATTGCTCGGGAGGACACAACCTGAGAAACCTCAGTCAGCTTGAAATTTTATCAGTGACGTGCCCTGGTTGTGCCGTGGAGTAATCAAGCTGTACATCTCTGTAAAACGATTGAAATGCCCACGCTTATCAAGTTAAACTCGTCCAAGGCGTCGAGTGTTGTCAAAGGTGAAGTCAGCTTTCAGGTTCGTCTTGAAGAAATACTCTTGTTTTGTTGCATCTTCCGGTAATTAGATCTAAACAAAGAACCTTACACCGCATGTTTTCGTCCTCACACCTGAAGAACGAAGATTTCAAAACAACAGCAAAAGAGGATTTGGGAATTTGAGAAGTTTCATGAATCCTGACTTGTTTTTTGTAATTGTGCGGTGAGCCTCGAGCGCTGGTTACACGCCATTCGGGACACCGACAGAGGTTCTTACTTTGCAGAGACCAGCTGCGACAACAGTTGTGCACAGAAATGGACATCAGCACGAAAACTTGTTGACAATTTGTTTCAGGACACTTGTGGTCTGTGGCAGGGGATGGGTCATTTGTGGTGACTGACTCAAATTCTACCTCTTCGTCTGAAGCTGGCTTTTATTGTGCTTGCATGTTCTTCAACTGTAGGTTGTGTCCTTTAACTGTAGGCCAACAGTTGCTGATCAGAACGTGTTTACCTTGGGAAAAGAACATCAGAAAGATTAGGTCTCTGTGGAAAATGATCGTTGGGGAGGCAAGGACGCTGAACGAGATTGGTTTCCTTTCTTGCCACAGTGCCACACCTCGTGGTTGAAATGGAAAAAAATGTCCTTTTGCACTGTGGCATTTGGAGAGGAGAACTTTTGAACGGATTATCCTGTCAAATTTTGGTCACTTGCCGGGCAACATAGCCACACAGATTTCTGCATTCCAAATTGGGGACGATCTTTGCTGGTGTACACATTCGGCTCACGTCAAAACGTGTCTTGGTGTTTTTAGGCCGAGCGCGACTGTAAGTCGGATCGGCCTTATGGCACGGAGGACCCCCCCCCCCTTGCTGGCTGACCCCCCCCCCCCACGTGATGGATGGTTGGTGCGCTCGGCCTTTGCGCTGACTAAGCGTACTTGTCTCTCTTTTTTTTCACATGACGCCTCCCACCAATGTGAAGCCCAAAGACTTGTTCCCCGGTTTCTCGCTTAAAGTGGTACATTGTGTGCACCACTGCGAACACTGTGCAGAAGTAATTTTGTTTTCGTTCTATTTGCTGGAAGTGGATTCCATGTCAACATCAGTGTGTGCCGGAATTTGGATGAAGATTCTGGACTTGATCGAGGCAACTTTCAAACAGACTTCCTTCTCCAACGTTCCACCAAAAATTAGCACGTTGCGTGTGCAAGTGGTTCCCACAGTGTGGCTACAGTTCTCGACGTTTTGCGAATAACGAAATGAAAATGTCAATGTTATTTCAACATGCTTCTTTTGTGTGAAATACGACACAGACTGGAATGAGAATCGGATACAACACAAAATTCAACAAAACTCAACCCGATGTGCAATTTAGAGAAAGAAACAACGGGATCGCGTGGGACTACAGTCAATCCTTGGGGCTACAATCAATTCGGAACAGATGTGCAATCATGTGCAAAGAAAAAATGTCCGCGTCAGTTCGAAGCAAAAATGAGTGTCACTGTGTTAAGACATAATACTGAACAAAGCACTGTTGTTAAGTGAAGGGGATCGCATGTACAAACCAGAGCTGAAAAATAAAACCAGGAAGTGCACTTTCCTGTTGTGATGTTCAGCAAGCAAGTTTAGTTGTCTGAAAAGCGCACAACATAAACAGGCAATTGGAGCAAACGGACTAGACAGAAACCCCACCACCACCACGAAAAGTATTTTTCCAGAGCCAGTGTCTTTCAACGAGTGAACCCTCGCCACAGTCAGAGAAAAAAATTACGCATGAACCCCTTAGTCGTATTTACAAAAATCAGCCAAGTCTGCAAAAGTACCAAAAAACGGAAACAAACTGTAACAAGTCATTTCTCATTCATTTGAGATGAACGGAATTCACATCAATTGAACAAATGAATGTTTCGCAACATTGGAATGTATCAAACACGAATCTGCAGTCACCCAAAGGACAGAGCTCTTGGCGACTCTTGTACCCACCATGTTTGCTTTTGCAGCGACAACATTCACCGCGATGAAAAACAAGAGACCAAGGTCTTCATAAGCTCGCGGCATTCAAAACAGCAAGGCATATCTGGCCTCAGTACATCATACACAGTTCAAATCTGAAGTGGATTCAAACAGGGGGGGGGGGGGTAATTGAATCTGACCATTTTTTAGCATCAATACATCATACACAATTTAAATCTGAACTGGATTCAATTACCCCCCCTCCCTGTTTGAATCTGGACCTAAGGGTGGGGGAAAATATTATACACTATATACTGAGGCTGGAAAATAGTCCCATTCAATTACACCCCCCCCCTGTTTGAATCCAGATTTGCACATACATACAGACATACACTATGGTGATTGCACTAAGCACGCTTCGCATTGAGCAAGCTCATGCCAGGCGCTTAAAAAGAACAGCCCAAAAAACGGTCACAACAGGAACAATGCGGTCTTCTTAGGTATTGCTGGTGAGCTCTTGTCAAATGTGTGTCCAACAAAGAGAAAATTCTTTCCCCTGTCCGCTCAGTCGCCCGTTTTGGCTCAAAAAGGACGGAGCAGTCAGAAACGCCAGCATTTTTCATAGAAGACTGATTCAGTAGCAGCATGATTGCCACCCCAGATGATGGGTGGGAGGAAGGGGAGGTTATGTCCTCCTGGTTGTGCTCTGCTGAGGAATTCGTGGCTTTGGTGCATAGGCCTACACCAACAGCAGGACACCATTTTCCTGAGGTCACACTGTGTGCCCAAGGTTCGTATCTTTGGTCAGTGTTTGAATGACAACCTCTTTTGCCCTGTTCCCCAAAGTTGATGAATTTTCCAACTGGAACTGTTTTCTGCTCAGGTGTCGATCTACGACAATTGCGAATCTGGAGAATATGTCAGTCATGTTGACCTGTCAGGATCAGCAACTTGGGGAAAAGTTGGCGCTGTTTGGAACTGGTCTGGGATGTTGGGCAAAATCAGCTCGTTTTCAGAACACAACTTCCTGCCATTCGCCCCGCGAGGAGAGTTAGTTCTGTGCAACAAGTGGGATGTCATCTGACAAATTTGGTCGTTTCTTAATAAATATTTTGGCTTTGTAGCCAATAATTTATTTCTGGATGTGTATACATCATTGTGTACATAATTTAATGTTTACGAGAATCTACGCTTGGTAGTGTCTAACGATACATAGTAGATTTCTACACTGGGTACATTTACAGAAGATACAGCGCCTAACTGTTCGTTACTTGCCTGAAGTGTCATGCATGATACTTGAGTAAACACGTCTTCTAAAAGCGCCTAAATTCTATCTAGACTTTGAATCTTGAAATTTGATGAAGCAGACAAGTACACCACTGAACATCCGAAACCCTTGCTTGTTTTTTGTTCCTTTTTTTGTGGGGGAGTGATGTGAGTTACAAAGAGAAAGAACAAGGCGAGTGAACATGAATGAGCATGAATGAGAACCAGTGGTTAACGCATTAAAATGTTCACAGTTAGAATCTACAGAATATCCAAAAATCTTGTTGTATTTCAAAATCACAGAACTTTGTGAGTGCATAGTTAGAGCCAGCAGAAATTAGCCTGATCTCCCGGAAGTTATCCTCTGTGAAAGAGAACAAGAACTGAACTGTCGTTGATATGTCACCGGTGAGAACCAGTTCACCTGAACAGAAACTTCAGCAAAAGAAACCAAGTTTTGTAGAGTCAGTGTGAAGGCACTATTCGTGTCAACAGGTATGAGTTTCAGAAAAGACACAGGAGGCTGAATTACTGAGCATCATTGCAACATTTTGTACAACAGCGAGATGTTGGACGGGATGCGTTACGATTCCACAGGTTACAATGAAATGACAATGATTTTGTTTCTTCTTCTTTTGCCAATAACAATTAATTACCTACAACATTAGCTAAGCTACATTGGTATTAAATGTTATAATATACAAATCCTAATGCTTACAGTAATACCCCAGTGTCCTTCTCCCATACACATAATCAACAATACAAGACAATAAAAAACATTACAATACACAATTGGTTAAACTTACAGTGATAAAAATGGTACTTAGAAGGAATTTTGTGTCCATAAATTCGTTTTGCAAGTGGGACATTTTCAGAAAACAGGACTGACACAATATCAGTTGTGCAGTGAGACAACACTGATTTTCCCAAACACCCTCGCACACCCGAAAAGGAGAAAACAACAATTTTCATTTCATAAATTTTCTATTCAAAATTTTTGTGAAGACGTGAACGTGAGCGTGAGCTTGAAGAGGCAGTTTGGTGCTGCGCCCTGGAAAGGGCTGTGTGCTACGTGCCGTTCTGTCGTCCGGTCAGTGGTTGTAAACGTAAACGACTGGGACAAACAAACCAGAATTGAGATGCTCGACCTCCCAATTATCACACACGCTTGTAAGTACTTCAAAACAACGCAATAAGTTAAGTTCAAATGGGCAAAACATGTAGAATCTTTGGCGGCACCATGAACAACAAAAAGAATAAAATCCAAAAGTAATAAATTAGGTTGAGTAATATTTTCAACGCACACACTATGTTATGGTCAACTAAATGGAATCGTCTACGGTTCTACGACACAGCAAACCAAACGCACGCATCTCGTGGTCAGCACTGCACCGCACCACGCTGAACCCCAATCACCTTCAGAGATCTTTGGCGGACACTTTCGCTGCATGTTTCGTGAAAAGTGCTCGCGAGACAAAACGAAAAAGAACAAAAAAAAAAAAAAAACAGCAGCTCTATCACAAACACGTGACCAGAATATGAACACTAAATGAGTGGACAAACCAAGTCCAGAAAATGTGAAAATTTAAAAAAAAGCCCGTTTCAGTTGGTGTGGACTCAGACGACAGCAGGAGGCTTTGCTCCGCACCGCGACTGGAGCACCGAACCACCACTTCAAGCTTTGCTCACGTCAAAACGCGCTCAGCAGAGATCAGGAACCAAACCGCCTTTCGGGTGTAGCACTCGCACCACGCTTCACTCACTTTTTCCTCACACAAACCGACTTGCAGTCTCTTCCGCACGAGGAGCCGACTGGACAATGCCCGAAATCTCACGAATAGGT
>JAAUYG010249008.1_pt1 | contig 15910 bp, 8 predicted proteins | sample 7278091 | NCBI WGS metagenome assembly JAAUYG01 (sample SAMN14350201, study PRJNA611818) | marine sediment metagenome | isolation source: surface marine sediment (0.6m) | place: French Polynesia: Moorea | collected 2018-08 | reverse complement strand
CTCATCAACCCACCCCCCCACCCCCCCCCCCCCCACGGGCGCTGACACTCTGTCCCTCAACCCCGCTCTGCAGATCTCCCACCCCCACCCACCCCACCCCACCCCCACCTCCGCCTGAGAGTGTGCATGTATACACCACACTGGGCGATAAAAACGTAATCCAAAACTTCCCAGTGGTGCTCCAGAGAAGCACGATTCTGAGAAAGCAACTATACAGCTGTGCCAAGCACCAGGCGACAGGACAAGGTGACAACGTCGGTGACAGGATTGTTTGTGGTGGCGCCGAAGATGGGTAAGGGCAGAAAGTTAATACATGGCTGTTGTGTGACTTCAGCTTATTTTGGTGGCGAGCAGATTCCAAGAATCTAAGATAATACCACTGACCTACGGTATTACATGAGGCTTCCACAAGTCTAGAACTTCCCAGAAACTAACAGCAATTCCACCTACGTATACGGTATCACATAAAGAAGAAAAAAGAAGCAAAATCTAAGTGCTTCACTGACGTCTCTGGTACAAAACTGACCGTTATTGGGGCACGCACTACAAACACATCCTTGACGGGATCTGACAAGAAATGCTAACCATGCAGGGCAGTTTTTGGGAATACACGGAAGAAGGACCCCCCCCCCCCCAAAAAAAAAAAAAAACAAACAAACAAAAACGCTAGTTTATCTAACTTGTTTATTCACTACTAGAATTTATATTGTAGTACTTAAACAATCTTTGTGTAGTACTACGACAAACCAAATCCGTCAGCGGGAAGTTTGAACAACAGTTCTAGCGGTACCAGTGTAAACATACAAGTTGTGTTTTAATATTAGATTTTTTATGTCTGCTTTTGGGTTTGCCAAAATACTAAAAATTCACTTGGGAATAAGTGATGAAGTTCTCCAGTTCTACAGTTATGCTACAGAGTATCAGCGCTACTTCGGGATCATTGTATCCTGTCGCGGACTGATTCAGCATAGCAAACATTGAGTGGGCCCGGGAGAACCCCCCAGTTTCTGCAATAACGGACAATCAAAGGTTGGATATTTTATTCGGTGACTCGGGCGTGGACACGCCCGCCCAGTCGTGGACACGTTTGGCAAACGTCTCAGCCGCTAGGATGATGTCCCTTGGGCCACTCGAGGGTCAGCCTTTCCTTGAGGCTTCCTCAACCCTCTATCACCAGGAGTCCGGCTGCACCCTCTAACTTTTTGCATCCATTGCCTTATTTTCCCGCACTTGAATTTTGCCGGGGAGCAATTAGACTTTGTAATTTTCGTTTGGCGAGCGCGTCACGTGACTCGGGTAAAGCACACGCGCACTCACTCCCTAGGCCGGTTTATAGCCGGGAGCGGCACAATGGAGACATACTTAAAGGAGAACATTAATTTCTTCCAAATGCCGCGTGGCCGTGACCAAAGCTTCCGTTATCTCTAGCCGAGGGACCGAGCCATGGCGCAAGCACTGGCCCGCTTTATGTAATACAAGCTCTGGGTATTGTATAAGGAAAAATAACAGCGAAAAAACTCTCTCTCCACGCCAGCGGTCACCGACAATGTGCTCGGCCCAGGGCGACTTTTTAATCGATTCCGCATTTTTTTCCCATCGATTTCTTTGTTGTGTCCTGTTTCACCTGGACGGGGCGAGCAAGGCGCCATGTCTCGGTCAAACGACCACCTGACCTGGTTTGGCACGAAAAAAAATCGGCGGTTCTGGCGCAAACGCATGTCTCCCAAAAGATATAAAACCCTTATAACACATTGTCAACAGCGCGCTGCGTAACTCTTCTTCACATTTAAATGTTACAGTCCGAGAGGCAGGAACCTTAAATCTAGGGTCGAGTCAACAAGGTCGCATCTTCGATCTGTGCCAGCGTCTTGATTTGGCTGGGTGGCGGTATATCTGAGAGACGTTGTCCCGTGCCCTGAGCGTTTGTGTCGCAGATGTTCGACTGCGTCAAGGACAAAAGTCTCTGCAGAACCCAGTGTCACCTGCCAAGACGGCCAAGTTACAGGCGGCTAGCCTACCAGTCGGTTGAGGACGAGTCTGAGAGAGCAGTGCCCAGACTCTGCAGGAAACAATAAAGTCTCACCGACAGTTCTCGGGTCAACCAAGGCCAAAAATAATGGCCAGTTAAATTGGACTTCTCCCTTACTCCATGATCAGTAGCATAACCGGTCGCACAGATCTCCAAAAGCAAGTGTTTTACGACAGACAGGACATTTCCTGAACGCTGTGCGTCAGTGGCCGCCAATCGTGCACCACCATTATACCAGTAAAACGTATCAGATAAAGTTCTAAAGTTCGTTCAGCTAACGATGGCTGTTACGTCGCCGTTTGTGTCTGGTTTTTACTTCAGACTCAAGGTCGACAGTTAAAATGCAGGTGATGACCATTCAGATGTATAAACCGCAGAAATTAAAGGCTAATTTAACAGCACGCATGTCGTCATTAGCTCTTCCTTTCCCAGGGATACTGGCCTGCTCCTGTGTGCATATTTACACAAAGATCAGCTCCACTCCTGAGCAGATAAAGGGAGATGATGCTGTCTATATAATAACCTCATGGAATGCAAAGGTAGCGTGGGGTTTTTACTTTAAAAGTGTAAAAAAGAAACAAACAAAAACAGAACAAAATAGAAACAGAAAAACAAGACATGAGGATCGATTTTAGTTGGTTGGATTTTAGCTGTATCTAAGTAAAGAACTGCTTTTGGTTTTAACATTCACACAGTTTCGATATTTTTAAAATATTATTAACAAGAACGATATTAATTGGGCTTCAGTAGTTACGATAAATGGATTCTAGTTCAAGTTGATCTCGACAGCACAAAATAAGCATGGGAAGCATTAATATATAGTTATTTGTCTCTACACATGCAGCAGCTCAATTCAGAGTTGTGTGCCAAACAATGCTGTGGATATTTTAGCTACACACATGCATGCCTCCGTTTATAAAGAAAATCCTCATAAAGACACACAGCAGCTCCATCATGAATCTTGAGAAATGAATTGTAAAGAGACCTATACCTATTACCAGCAGTGGTGAATATTATACTGATTTGACATCCCCATTATAGTCATTCCCTCATAGTGTTAATCGGGTTGCTATTATTAGGGTACTGGGTGGATGCAGTTACCTGGCTCTACCTGTTTGGTACGGCTATAGTATGGGTTAGATACAGTGCAAACACTACTATCTGTATATATACTAAAAGACAAGAAGCCAAATAAATATGATTCTTATACACAGGTGGTCTTTATATCCAGGTCCAATAACATGGAGACTTTCCCCTTGGGTATACGCAATACTTGTGGTGCTTTTAAGCAGGTGGTCTGCCATACATACCTGGTCTATATAGGTGGTTTCACTGTACTTTTAGAGTATTGGCTTAATGCCGTAACTGCATACATAAGTTGATACTGTTGCGGTATAGAGAGGGATAGTTGACTGAACTCTGTGCAGTGAACAGCCATCATCAGAAAGGAAATATAGACTAGGGCTTTTGGCGTTAAAAATTCCCAATGCAATAGATATTAAACACGGCCCCGTTAATATTCGGTACGGTTGGGTGTATCAAACTTTGGCAGTTTATGGCTAGCAGCCGTCCGAGTCAGCGTCTGTGGTGACGTAATGCCACAACGCAGTCTCCCTGGTAGAACGTGAGATCCCCGGAGAGAGCATGGGGGCATTATAACCGGACAGTGGCCCACAGTATATAAACCCAGACAGACAGACATCAGTACTGCTCCTTGTGTGAATAACAGACCCCAGAAATTCCACCTCGGCTAGCACCAACAGTAACGCCTGTGTCAAGGTGTCCTTGCATGGACAACACATGCTGACACAGGGCAAAGTGTATAACATTTCTTTAATATATACAACGTATTCTCAAGCTGGAGCATTTGGACCCTGAGGGAATGAAGAACAGCAAATTGGTAAATGCTTTTGAATATACCATTATTTACCCTTCACAATGGTATAACGTTATTTTCTTTACGTTGTTCTCAAACGCCTTTTCTAAAACTTGTTATCAATGGCATCGACAAGAAAAAAAAAGGTTCATCACCAGTATGATATACTGTCAAACACCCTTTGAATCTGTGCCCATAAATATTTAGACTTTTTACCACAATTTCCACACCTTGACACCTCAGTATAGGATAAAGTGAGTTCACGTCCCTCTATGAGACCGCACCCAGAGAATGTGGGGATATGCGGGGAATGCCTGCCCGCAAACCTATGCAGGGGCTTCCATATTAACCCATATCAACGGGATGTCCGGGAGGTCATTCATTTTACCCCTAAACTGTGGCCAGATGGAGCTACCGGTACACTGGGGGCGATTTATGTTTGGCGGAGTACCCCCAGGATCCGCCCCTAGCCCGCCCCTTCCCAGACCCCTAAATCCCTGTCCTCCCCTCCTGGTTGATTGACAGGTCGTGGCCGACCCTCTGGCCCCTGGGCTGCCCGATCGTCCTCCCACCTCAGTCAGGTTCGGCCTCCCCCGGGACTGCCTTCAGGACGTCCCAGTCAGGTAGCTTTTGATTATACAGCTAGTCCAAAGGATATATAGCGTCCTTATTTGCAGCATATACGCGCAAAGGGGGGTATGCCAATAAATAGAATTCCCTTGCCTGAGTGTGCCACCATTGCATGCATTGTAAGAGCTGACTGTGTGACTGTGCAGTCTTCATTGGTTGCTGGAACAATGATCATGAAAGTATTACAACAAAGATGTAAGTATAAGCAGAAATGTCAGCACTGAAATCTTGGTACTGATTGCAAGACTGATGTAAGTAAATTTTAGGATTCAGCTGCGCGGTCTTGTATAAACTCTTGTTCCTGCGAGTCTGAAAGAGTCTATTTTAATGTATGTAAATTGTTTGCTTTTCTGGCATTATCATCCGAGGAAATGCACACTTAGCAATACCCTATATTTCATAAATGCATGCCTTATGCATTTGGCCTCGTCTGACCTGGATCATCGTGGACTGTAGATGTATATGCCATTACATACAGTATGCAATGGCATACACATCTACAGTCCATCATGATCCAGCACACTATTAATTTCATAAATGCATGCCTTATGCATTTGGCCACGTCTGTGCTGGATCATGATGGACTGTAGATGTGTATGCCACTGCATACTGTGTGTAATGGCATATACATATACAGTCCATCATGATCCAGCTCAGACGTGGCCAAATGCATAAGACATGCACTTATGAAATATAGGGTATCGTTGAGTTAAAGACGACGCAATCGAAAACCACAGGGTGCACTACTAGTGGCAGTAAAAATCCTTATTGTGTCGACTTTCGTTTTGGACATAATGTTAGGCTATGGAAGGTTGGGTTTCAAAGTTTAGTTAAATAGCTAATATCCACCTTCAGCAGTATGTCCGTCACAGACCATACTATGCATTCAAACAAAATTTATACAAAGATGACGCCCAACAAGTTTGACGTATCCATGTATCAAAACTAATTAATTATTTCCAAAGTTTTAAGTTAAACAAACTTTCAATTATGTCTAATGTAACCGTCCTGCCGCGACTGCACATTAATTTGCCATACTACTAGCACTATATGTGCACAGAATCATGTGCTAGGCTCACTTAGATTAAATGGGGTCACAAAAATTACTTTGTGTCTGGGTCACGGTCATGCCCGACACAGACTATAGGACTGGAGTTATCGATGTTTGGCTAGGGCTAGTGATCCGGACACTGTGATTGGCCTGTAGAAGTCTTAACTTAAAACTTACCTAATATTTTTGCTTCGAGAATACCAGCCAAAACTATCAGGTCGCAACCTAGAGAACTACCCCACATACACAGAAAAGATACACTGGGACACAAGAACTGTGGCTGATTCCTATAACTGTATACAACAGCCCTCCCTGTGGACTCGCATACCGTACATGTATTGGGTATCTGGGACAGGGATATGACACTAGTTATATTAATTGACATCATTTTTGAAGAGTGTGTGCTGAAGAGCCATCGCAGCAGCCAAACACCAACGTCGGTTTTTACATGTCTCTTATTTAACCCTGAACTCTTTATATGGGTGGCAATCAGAGCGAGTACGGACACGGTTTAATGGTTTTATTTGACCTAATTAGCAGCAAGCCGTTCCTCTACTAGTTTTTGACACTTTAGTACTCATATAATTTGCATATTTATGAATCAAGGGTTTGTGGGTGTGCCAAATAACTGGATGACTTAACAAAGTCTCTTTGAAACGAAACGTTTTCTCTGGAGAAATATATTACAATAGCCACAAAAAACACAAACATATCGAGATTGCCAGTGGACTCGGCACGAAGGTATAAATGGACTTTCTAATATTTTTACACCAGTCTGGTGATATTCGAAGAGTTCTCTTTCTTGTCACTGATATGCATGGATACGAATTAGGCGTGAAGGTTATACGCGTGGTCGGAACTTTATTGGCTTTTCGTTAAACCATATCTTCTTGCACGGCTCGGGTACCACAGCTGTCGAATCTCAAATGAGCCTGCAGCTTATTAATAACCTAGCGGCAGAAGCCTCAAACAGCTCCCACTATATTCCCTATAACTCCTTTTCGAGGCTACATGTTCTATATTTCAGGCAACATTCATTACATTTTCTGACTAAGTTACTTTTGAACAAATGCACACCCACCCACCCCCCGTGTCAAACACGAAGCAGCACATAAGACGATGCAGATATCTAGACTGAAGATTTGAAAGGAAAATCAGCATTAGTTTCATTCAGGCGGGAGGCGAGCAGAACCATACACGGACCAATCAGAATGCTCGGTTCGGTTTGGTTTGGGTCATATCAAAACTTAGCCGTGAATCTGAGATCCGTCATGGGATTGGGACCTACTAAACACATCTGTAAATATCCCCGGAAATATCACATGTCAACCTTTGTTTGTATTTAGTCATTAAGAAATGGGACAAAATGTTCGTGTTCTGTTCTGCTGAGCACAACTCAATGCATGTAACCGTCAATATTTCTGGGCATACGACTACCAGTGATGGCAGTGGATTACTACTTTAAGAACGTTTTGCGTGTCTCTGTTGCTTATCTAAAGACAATATGGCAATTGTGATAATAACAAGTTTGGGCACAGAGATGGAAGTTATGGAAGATAGACTATTAGCAGTTCAACACCCTTCAGTGCATTCCATCCCTCCCCCCATTCCAGACACACTACACACTTTACAGGCCAAACCTGCGTTGGCACCAAAACTTTGCCACGCATGGCAGAGGCACTCTGCCCTCGGCTGCGCTCCCGAAGAACATCCAAGGCGAGAAGCGTGAGGCCGAAGTTGTTTGGTGGTGACCTACTGCGGTCAAGCCAGCCTGGTTCGGAGCGGCAAGCCACGCGCTGCTTTACTGGCTCAAACCCCTTTACGTCATGTTACATATGGAGGGCTCGGGGGAGCGACCACGGGGGCAGTGGAATTTACAGAAAGCCCTGGAGGACTCGCTACCTTTGAGGGTCAATTAGCGTCTGGACGGCTTACCTGACACGCTGGATTCTGTCGTCTGCTACTACGTGTTCCGTAAGTTCCGATTCTGGCGGTTAATCTCCGACAAACTGGTGTGTAATACTCGGTAACTGAGTGGCTTGGTCCTAGTGGCGACTGACTGGGCAAATGGCTGACTGCCCACAGCAGGCTTACAAACACACACAACGGCCACTCACTCACTCGCCGACTGGTCTAAGGTTGGCTTGGAACTACTGGCTTAGTGTGTGCGTGTGTGTTACGCTTCAGCCGCGACCCTCTTTCCACGCTTTCAATAAACCAGAGGGGTCCGTCTGCCTTGTGTGTATTGTGCCTGTGTGTGCAGTGTTGGGGCCCAGCTCGAGTGGCCGAGCCGCCGGCCAGCCATTGGCTCTCCTCTCGGCCCCCACTGGACCCGGCCGGGGCAGGTGACCCGCGCGCTCGCCTCGCCCCGCACCCGGCCGCTGCTACGCTATCGCATCTGACAATTAACATATGACGCATTATGTAGCGCAGCCGCCCCTGGCGTTAGTCAATGTTACGCAAGTTTTTTTTGTTTGCCTCCGATCATCCCCCAGTCGCCGTGGGAGCAGTGTCTGGGGGGACTGTGGGGGGTGCAAGCATTGGAAGTGGAGGGAGGGGGGAGCTACAGTACAGTGGGCAGTCAAAGCCGCACCTGGACCTAACTGTACTGTCAGCCATAAACCGGAGACAGTAGTTGGGGGTGGGAGTTGGGGTCATTGTTTACCTGGAGAGAAGGAATTCCAGACTGGCCGGATGGGGTGGGGGGTGGGGGGGGGGGGAGAGTGATCTTACGGTCAGGTAGATCTTTCTTCCGGCAGTCAACGGAAAAGGACTTGAGTATCGATGTTTTCCGTGGCAGAGTGCCTGCCAGACACGAAGAATTTTCGTGCGAATCTGTATTCTGCAGATACTTTTCATTGCATTGAGATAACACTCAGGAGACGACGAAGGTAATCCAATAACGCCGTAACAGATATTGCTGCCAGTGAGTTGGAGTTCTCCGATTGGCAGGGATCACACTAATAAGACACTGTCAGTGGCGGAGTTGCTTCGATAACAGATGCCTCTATTTGGGAGCCAGTAGCTCTTGGAGTTTCAGAAGCGCCATTTGGAGATCCATTTAAGGCTGAGCATTGTGCTTTTGGGTGCCAGTAAATAAAGGCCCATGTCATATTAACAGCACAGCATGCATCTATCTTCATATCATGGTACTCTGCATTAGGGTAGCATTACGGTACCAAAATGTATAAGACATCCTTTAGATATCGTCTTCTAGTGCGTTTGATCTATAAATACTACTTTGTAAATGTAAGATCCTGCATATCTGTGACGAAAATCTGCAGAAGACTGCAAGGTGTTATAAGATACCCACAGCGACCCACTGGTCAGTGGGAGAATATCAACTATCGATAACACCAGGAGATCGGGAGACGAGACTAGATCGATCAGCAGCTGTTACTGCACCAGTCATTATGTGGTGACAGCTTATGTGGCTGCTACTCCCTCACATACTGCGTCAGCATTCATAACAAAACATGGGATGCCAGTAACAATTCAGCAAAACATTATGTATATCGTCCAGTGTATCTATCAAGGGTTATCGAACAAGTTCATGGATTCATTCACGGTTGTATGGACGAAGCAATGGCAGGTGGGGATGAGCTTTCCATAGTTTGGTTCGTAACGATACCACACATATTTCTTGAACGATTTCGATAACCCTATCGTTATATATTTACTGCTACATTTTAGATATATGCGTCATAACAGGCCAGGAACCATTGCTCGTGTCTTTGGCGTCTTAGCTGATCAGAAACGGCTCTTTTCTGAATGTGAGGTTATCGAAGAACAGGGAGTACAATTTTGCTGTCTTTGAAGTCACAGGCAGACTAGGAACGAATATTTCCTGTCTGTGATGTTATCAAAGAGGAACAACTTTTGTCTGTGGGGCAATCATGGATCAGGACTGATAGTTTGTGAGGTCATCATGGACCAAGAACAACTACTTTTTGTCTGTGTGGTCATCAGGGACCAGTAACGACCTTTTTTGTCTGTAAGGTCATCATGGACAAAGAACGACTGGTTTTGTCTGTGAGTTCATTATGGACCAAGAACGACTGTTGTATGTCTGTGTGGTAATTGTCTGCGAGTTCATCATGGACCACGAACGACTGTTTTTTTGTCTGTGTGGTCATTAGGGACCAAGAGTGACTGCATTTGTCTGTGAGGTCATGATGGACAAAGAACAACTGTTTTTTGTCTGTGGGGTCATCATGGACAAAGAACGACTGTTTTTGTCTGTGAGGTCATCAGGGACAAAGAATGACTGTTTTGTCTGTGTGGTTATCAGAGACCAATAACGACGGTTTTTTTTGTCTGTGAGGTCACCATGGATCAGGGACAAATGTTTGTTGTCTGTGAGGTCATTGTGGATCAGGAGCAACTGGTTTTGTCTGTGGGATCATCATTGACCAGGAACGACTGTTTTTTCATCAGGGACCAAGAACAACTGTATAGCAGCACACGGAAATGACACAGATACAAATTTGGGTTGCACAGGATTTATTGGAATCACAACTGCATTCGACGTATCTCGCTCGCAACAATATGACAATGCACCAATGTGCCCTCAGCCCGTTGAACTTAAACTATACAAAGGTCCATTTACTCCTAAACTGAAATGTTTTTATAAACAATATATAACAGTGTGAAGCACATTAGACCTCTAATCATGTTAATAATAATACCGGTAATTAGTTCCTTAGGTCCATTATATTTCCATTAACACCATGTGCCACACCAGAATTTCTCCTTGATAAGTTCAAAAGACACGATAATGACACATACTGCAGACTGAATCAACGACTGTAACATGACTCCCTTAAATTTGCCCCCGAAACAAATTTAAATGGTTAACATTAATAAAGAACACCAATTACTATAACAAATGCATTTAAAGCACCAAAAGGCCAAAGGTTCAAAGAATTTTAATATTTTCAGTACGAAACTTATCTGGCAATAAACTGTTACACTAACACATCCGGATACATATTAATCCCCTGAGGTACTTGTACACAGAATGCTTCACGTTGGGGTAAGCCCCACTACTTGTCACACTCCAACAGATTTGCAAGATTATGCAATGGTCACTTGAAGAACTGAACCTTCTGCTTCTTCACTTGCTATCATTACTGGGACATGGCACTCAAACGTTTACCATGGTCATCTTCGCTTGGAAATGCTTCTTCCACGTAGCCAAGCAACTGTTGATTCCTAGGTAATTGGACATTCTGGACCAGGACTACATCTCCAACTGTAACATTTCTGCAAGACTTGGTCCAGCTGCATTGAACCTAAAGTGAGTGCAAGAATTCCTGCTTTCAGAGACTGCAGAATTCATTGGCTAGGTGCTGTACGCATCATTATTGCTTATGTATGTGGCTCCAAGGGGCCATCACCCCTACTGTCATATACTCTTCATCATTTTGATGGAGTGTTTAGGGAATAAAAGTAGATTTATATTTGTAATGTCACTATAGTTAAACTATATACTGTATTTGGCAAAAATAACTGCCATGCGGTTGAATAAAATGGGCTTGTCAACACTTTTTGTTCATCATCATGTTTTTTGTTCATCATGTGCAAACTCGAGATCCTGCCACCACTGTTCCAAATTTCCATCGATATGACGACGAGTTTACAATCATGTTGTTGCCCTCAATAATATATCTGATACTCCCAGTAGAGAGTCATTCAGTACTGCTTCACACTGAATCTTCCAGTTACATCAAAGGGTATGAGTAATTTGAATCCACTCTTCAATCTGTACGCTCTGTAATTAGGCCAATACCATACACATCCTTGGGAACCAGCTTCCTTGGTTGTCAGACATTGAACATGATCTGAATAAAGTCCTGGTATTCTCCAGCAAAAAAAAAAAAATCATCAGGGAGTTGGACAATTTCATTCTGTTAGGGTAGTGGCCTTTCATAGTGTGCACCAACTCTGTGGATAGTGACTGGATACCCTTTTTCAATGTGTCCATAAACTGCACGCCATCTGTTACGCTTGGTCTTGAGGGTGATCGTCAAAGTCTAGCTCCATTATCCTGATCACTTCATTGGACATGGCGGTTTCATTAGACCTGTCCTGGAATGAAAGATATGACCTGTCCAATATGAACATGTGAAGACTGAACCCAATTTCATCATCTGGATGTTCTTGTGGTGTTGTGGTTCTAAGAAGAAAATTATGCTATAGCCTACATCCAAGCTTTGTGCACTGCCAATGGGTCCTCAGTCTACCGATATCCTGGCAAAAGGCGAGCCAAGGTGTTGTCTGGAGGTATTAGTTTGCCTGTTAGTTTCTCCAATTGGGGTCACTCTCTTGACAGCTTGGACCGTGTAGGGATATGGGCATGATTAACTGGAATGAGTTTACTTGTGTACATTGTGGGTAGCATCAATTGTGCTTCCTCGTGGTAGCCTCTCACTGTAATCCCTCTCATCACCTCTTAGCTGGGACTACGTGTATGTGAGCCGTCATCATATACACTTTCAAAGAAAGTGTCTGTGCCAGAGATGCCGAGATGTTGAAGGATGTCATCAGCCTTAAATGTTTATCTGGCTATACAGTAGTAAACTTCAAGGACCCCTTCATCGGGGTTGTCTTGGTGATACACCCAGACTGGAGTTGTCATGGTGCACAGTTTTCTGCTTGGTTGGAGGTTAATATTAGCCACTGAGCTGGCTGCTTCAGTTTCGCAGAAAGGCAATTTACCTGAATTGCCTTTCTGTCCCTTATGTCTCCGTGGAATCAATAGTCTTGGATGTCTGTGGCTGCAGACTAAATCGTCACCCGTGTGACCTGTAAGCAGGTTTGGGCTAAGTAAAACAGAGCTGCTTTTCCTTTGCATATTCTGTTCTCTGAAGGAACTAGTAACACTCAACTGCCAAACTGGGATGGTCCAGGCACAAGTTATAGGTTTGAGGTTTACGTACCAAAGTCTCAGATGGTTATGTTGACTGGCTTGCATCCAGGGAACTGGTAGCCAGTCGTATGCCACCTACCACCCAAAGAGGGGCTTATCTCATAAGTGGAGATTTACTGTGTTACATACAACGATAGCCGCCTAGCCGCAATGAAGTCTACAAGCAGCTCAATGGGAAGAATTTGTAGGTAGCTGTCTCTGTAGTCTGAAATTAGGCAAACTCAATGTGACACTAACCAATCCAGTAGCTTCACCGGTAGCTTTGAGTTTTGGTTGTCGTCATTTAGAATTTTCAGCTTTTGATTCCCTTTCATCGCAGTCTTAAACTGTCAAACATGTGAGAACGTTTGCAATGTTAGGTCATCCTCCAGAGGTATCTTGGGCCTGCACCGATATAAGCTGGAAAAGCTTATGCGAATACAAAAGGATTGCCGTATCTATCTTTCAGTAACTACCTTGTGTCATTCAATTAATCTTCGGTTGTCACGAGGAAGTAATTTGCAACAGCTTATCGCATATTCTCTCAGATGGAAGAACACTCTAATGTTCTAACAAGGTCTCAAAAGCCAGCTTGGGTAATTGAAGTATTCCTAGTGAAGACTGTTGGCTCAGGGTCTCAGGCACAGTTAGTCTATTAATGGATGCTTATTCAGCAAAGGACTTAGCTTACCCATGTCCCGATGAATGGTATATTTTATTCTCTGAAGCCCTAAATATCCTGTTTCCACAGTACTACAAGATGCACTCGAGATGCTGCCTTTGCTCTTCTACACCCTTCGGTGTATTCTGCAGGTCCCCAACATTTTTGCTTGAAATAACAAAGGACTGGTATTGCTAACATATTTGGTGACTGGCAGCATGACTCTTGGTCAAATCTGCTTTTACTGTAATTCCCTCTGAGTGAGCATACTTTCCACTTGGCCAACACTGTCCTCCGATTTTTTAATTTCCAGATACATTTCTGCCAAATGCAGTTCCTTCCTGGTCTGCATCTATTCAACTTCAATCCCTTTACGTTTACACTCCACATCTTTGATACTTCAGTGCAGTCCAAACGGTAGCTGTTTCATGTTTCACGGTGATGCTCTCTGCCCGAGACATGGCTGAATTTGCAGGTCTAGATCTGGTAACAACTCTGGAATGTCGTGATGTTGTTGAATTGATTCAGCTATCAGATCCTCCATGGCTTGAGATACTCTCTTCATCAGCAGTAAGTTGTCTTCCTCGATCTTCTAATAACATTTACGGATAGTGAACATTGTCGTCTAGTATGGCCGGTTGGTTATACACAGGGGATAGTTTATCCATACACTTCGGTAACCTTAGACCTTTTGTCTCTCTACAGTCTGTGAGTGGCACTTCCAATACAGAAGTCTCCTTATGTCAGGCCGATAGACACTGCCAGAACTGGTGCAAATGATTTTGTAATTTGTTTTACTCCAACCCATTTTCTCTCATCCTCCACAACATTCGTTCGGTCTCAGTGTGGTCTTTGCCCAGGTCATCTTCTACAAGAAACAGTTTGTGAAAACCACCAAACACACTAGGCAAGATATGACATGACCTCACACATCGTCAATAACCAAACACGGATCAACACAGCAAGGATAAACATATGTAGGACCTTAGTCATCCAGTATTTCAGTCCTTGACAACATGCAAATCAGGTAACTCAATGTGATGTTCCAAGAACACATGCATTTGGTAACACAAATTCACAGAAAATAATCAATGTGTTAAAGGACACAGAACGTCTCAATCCCACATTGAGTTCAAGATCCTGTTATTAACTTTCAAGGCCTTGCATGATGATGGACCCCAGTATCTTCGAGAGTTACTTAAGACCTACTCTCCAGCTCGTACCCTGAGGTTAACAAGCAAAAATCTGCTAGAGATTCCTCCAACCAAGCTGAAAACACATGGTCCACGATCCTCTAGTGTAACTTCCCCAACCTTATGGAGTGTTGTACCCCAGTCAATCAGATCTATTATGACAATAGAGACATTTAAATCAGAACTCAAAACCTACCTTTTTGGGAAACACTTTGGCCCAAACTAGGTCTCTTGTGGAATTGTAGCGCGTATGAGCAAGTCATTGACATTGGATTTATGGTGCTTAAGAGAATCATAATTATTAATTATTAACGTCTACATATCACTTTACTCTTCCAGATATTTAAATGTTAAGCAGTGCAGAATGTACAGTTGCCAAGAATTGTCACCGTATGGGTGTACAAAGGACTAAAAGCCTGACATTGAAACTTCGACATGCTCGGGACGTCAAACCTTCAAAATCCCCAAGACTGTACGTTGAAGATCCGTTCATGCAGCTTTCTTCTCCTGCAGGAGGTCGGGGAAAGCATATTAAAGCTTTTGATTTCACTCTGGAATTGCAACTGCATCCACAATCTGACAATGCACGAATCTGTCCCCAATCCGTGAAGAGCTAAAAAGAAATACAAATGTTGAACTACTGTTGAACCCATACATTTCCATGATAAGAAAACCACGTACTGGGCCAGCTGAAAACCCCGCCAGCCCACAATGCTGTAATGATGCTGCACACAGGGAAGGCACAGATAAATGGTTATATCTGTTGTATGTAGATAATGTTTAAATGTTATTCAAGGTCAAATGTGATGGTAAAATTGGACTCCCCATATTTAATTTCCTATTTGTTTTAATAGTAACATATGGCCAAACTAGGCTCCTTTGCGAGAAAGAAAACCTTGAATTTGATCTTTCAATGTGACTCAAGGTTAAATCTGATGGTGCAGTTGAAATTGCCATCTTTACATCCTATTAATATTTATTAGTAACCACTCGCTGTCTCTCTTAGAAGTTATCTATTATTATTTCTACTACTACTACTACTACTACTACTACTACTACTACTACTACTACTACTACTACTACTACTACTACTACTACTGCTACTTCTACTACTACTACTACTACTACTACTACTACTACTACTACTACTACTACTACTACTACTACTATCACCAGGATACCGTCCTACCAATACACAGTGGGAAGTCTGCATGGAGAATGTAGCCGGGTGGGCAGCCACAACCTTCCGTTCCCAGCGCATTCTCACACAAACTGGAACAGTTGTCACAGTCCTTCGACTCTGAAATAACCACATACAGTGAAACCTGGGAATTAGGGACACCCAAGGGAATGTCAAAAACTGTCCTGAATTCTGAGGTGGTCTTATTTCTCAGGTCCATTTCTATGTACTAAATAGACTTAGGCACTGAACTAGCTGCCCTTAATTCCCAGGTTGTCCTTATTTCTCAGGTGGTCTTAAAGACAGGTTTCACTGTATATATCTCAATAAAGAACTACTTTTTGGCGTTACTACATTTTGAAGTAACGGATTGTTACAGT
>JAAUYG010048094.1_pt1 | contig 15913 bp, 14 predicted proteins | sample 7278091 | NCBI WGS metagenome assembly JAAUYG01 (sample SAMN14350201, study PRJNA611818) | marine sediment metagenome | isolation source: surface marine sediment (0.6m) | place: French Polynesia: Moorea | collected 2018-08 | reverse complement strand
GGAGGTAATTCCTTCTGGACCTGTGGAACAACCTGGCAAGGAGAGGAAGCATTTGATTGAAATACATGGTACAACCTGGCAAGGAGAGGAAGCATTTGATATAAATACATGGAACAACCTGGCAAGGAGAGGAAGCATTTGATATAAATACATAGAACAAGCTGGCAAGGAGAGGAAGCATTTGACTGGAATACATGGAACAACCTGGCAAGGAGAGGAAGCATTTGATTGAAATACATGGAACAACCTGGCAAGGAGAGGAAGCATTTGACTGGAATACATGGAACAACCTGGCAGGGAGAGGAAGCATTTGATATAAATACATGGAACAACCTGGCAAGGAGAGGAAGCATACAGGCCGTATTTTAATTCACCAATAAAAAGGCTTCGATGAATCTTTGAAGAAACACTTGAGTTCATTTTCAGCACACGGCATTTTATCGCAATGTTTGTTTCGATCACTTACTCGTGTCTCTGTCGGACGGAAGTACGAATTAATGTTTACGGAGGACGAATAATGCTAAACACGTTAGGGACATTTATGTTCACTGCATACTGTTTTTTTTTAGTAAATAACAAATTTATCTTGAAGTTCACATATATTTTGGCCAAACCAAATGTTGCTTTCCAAATATAAAGATAGGATCAAAGGCCCAAGTTTTAAACACTACACATATTTTTGTGGGAGCCTCAAAGATTTAAGAAAATGATTTACCGTCCCTATTCACATCTAATTAACGTGAAAAGAATAAAATTACGTCTTTTATAATATATTTTCCGACGTTTAATGCCAATTGTGGGAGCAAAAACAAGTCACTGACTAAAGACCTAACGTACGTAAATGTATATTCTTGACATATATAACTCTGATATACTACACCTCACTTTTTTCTGTTTTTCAACTGCATTAGAGATTGTTTTATTCATGTTGCATAGTCATTTTATGATCTTTTTAAATACATATTGAAACAGTAAGAATTTTCATGTCTTTCCATGTTACCAAATCAATACGACTGGATTCGAAACAAGTGTGCTAACAGCGGATGTACAGCATGTACTTGTAAAACACTTATTAATAAACATTTTCTATAGGTCGTTTGTATTCAAAACTTTATTTGCTCTCATATATCGCTTTTTTCATAATGTTTGCCTTCAATTTCCATATCCGAGAAAAAATACAACATAAAAACATAAACCCACTCGTACCAGTGCACCTGTAGCATAGCAAACAAATTTGTTTCCCTTAACCCTCTAAGTTATTTGTCTGTTTTGTTTTTGGTTTTCCGCCCTAGAAATCAAGCATTTTAAAGCAAGTAGCGTATTATAAGGCACGCGAATCTTCAGTGTGAGAAGACGGACTGAATTGTGATGGACACGGTTCACTGGCTACCACAGGCGCAATTCCTGTCACTGTTATCATTCCAGGAATCCGAATTCGTGAAGCCTCGGCCAATCTATCATCCGATACCTTGAAAACAAACACGCTAACAGTTATAACAACACCATTGATTCTGACGTGGTAAATGGCACCAGGGAGAGCTAATCCTGAGTCATCCGTCTTCGGCTCTTGTCGGAAAGGTTCAAACAGCAAACGGCACTCCGCCCATAAGTGTATATATCATTATACTGTAGAAAATATTGCTGCGACTCTATTTGGGGACGTAGCTGATGACGAGAGGTTACTATATTAAGAACAAAAAAAAATCCCATTGTTTGTTTACAGATATATTAAGGGATTATAGTTTTTGGTCGCAGCTAGTTTATATTATAATAATCAGTATTGTATCTATAATATATTGCACTGGATTTTGTTTAAACATACTGTGTTTGGAGGAATGATGATGTGATTCATGAGCTGCTAACATGAGCTATGCACGTGTCTGTGGTGGTGGTGATGGTGTTTGTGGTGCTTATAGTGATATAGTAGTAGTAGTAGTAGTAGTAGTAGTAGTAGTAGTAGTAGTAGTAGTAGTAGTAGTAGTAGTAGTAGTAGCAGCAGTATGACCCTGACGTGGTTATGTGATCCTGTGGTGTTTAAGATTTCTAAGAGAAATTGTCAGTGGAACTGGTTTGAGGGTCAAATCGGCCCGTTCAAAATATATCATCATGATATATTAACACTTTATCAAGATCACACAAGTCATTAATAATTGCTATGATTTCTATTGTGATATATGCTGTATAACTTATGCAAATATGCCGACACATGACGTGCGTCTGAAGTCGTTTGCTGCTCTCCCGAATTCGCATTTCCCATAATGCTATTTCCGAAGCAGAGATTCCGAAATGATACTTCCCGAATATTATTGAAAGATACGTACTTTTTGTCGAGATGCATTAACAAACATAATTATCTTTTTTGATAAACATTTTAACATTTTACCAAATGTTATATAAGGACAAATTAAACAATGCATAACGACAACTCAGTACTTACCGTTTGCGTACCACAAAAAGCCGAAATATGCAAGGAGCACTTCCAGTAAAACTGCACCTTGATGCATGGTGACAAACCGCAAACACACACGCAGATAAACTTTAGGCAACGAAAAATATCCTTGGCAATTTAACGGTGTCTACGTGTTTCATTACCAGTCACCCCGGCAGATTGCCTTGGGAGAAGAAATGTGCTCTTCAGATTATCGATCAGGATCTGGTGTCTGTCTCTGTCGTTTCCTGGGGCTCACAGTCATATATTCTGAGCTCTGGGAGAGATGTGTGTGCTGGCGAGCATAGATGTCCCCAACTTCAGTCGTTTGCAGAAATTGCCACGGCTATTGGTCTAGCTGGGGACCGATTAGATTGGAGCGATAAAATATGACAATGGTATTCAGTCGAATTTTCACATACGCAAAGCAAAGCAAGTTTTCTTCGCACACCAATGATCTTTTAGGGGATCTCTCCCCTCAGTGACGCTGATTCTTTCATTTCCATCATTCGGCATCTATTTCTGGTGGCAGTGTTGACACCTTTATGTGGTGACGATGATGGTAATGGGTGACAACAATGACTTGTCTTGTCCTGGCAGGGGGCAATTTACTACTAAAATGTCAGCGTGTCTCAAAAAATGATTCATTCTTCCACTCGTGGAAGCGTAAGGCAATAATTGAGATTTGCTCTTTCAAAATAGGGACAAAACACTCCAAACTTGTCGAGCCGATGGCTTTTAGCCATGCTTTGTCCGTACAGTGCAGAGCTATGTCATGGGGGCACGCCTGCGTCGTTCGTCCGTGGTCCGTTAAATGTGTTTCTCAGAAACTGTTTGTGGACTGGGGCTAAATTCTACAGAAAGTTTCCTCCTCACCATATCGTTAGCCGTTTCTGTTTTGAATTTCACAATTTGAGTTAAATCTTAACATTTTTCATATCCTGGGACCAAATTCGATGGACATATTTTTTAAAGTGCACACAGGATCCAGTCAAACAAGTCACGTATACTTCTTCCACAGAGGATCTCCCACAAAGTTTCTATTTGCAAAAGAGTTGCAAAAATTCAAATTCGGAGTTTGTTATTTTGTGGTTTCATTTTCATTGACATGGGACCACATGGGAGTGTCATTTCAAACATCTTTGCTGAGATTACACACCAGCTTCGCTCCCCCAAATCCCTGTACACTCATAATGGGAGTTTCTATAAAGTTATTACAAGGAATGCCAAATTCCAAATTTGGATTTTTACCATTTTTGTTCTATTTTCAGTGTTTAACATGCTACTCCTTTTGGAATGCAATTAGGAAATAGGTCAATATAGGTGTCTGAAGAGCGAAATGAAAAAAACTTTAGACCTCAAGGTCAAGCACGTTTAACCGTTTAAGTGTTCAAGATTATTCTGAGGTCATTCCGTAAATTTGATATTTCGACAACCTTTTCTTGAAAACCGCTTTTCATTGAGCGAAACTGACAAAAAGTGAATCTCAGGGGTGTCCGTGTACACAGGACGCTTTTTGACCGTTTGGTGTCCAAGTTAATTCTGGTGCCAGTCTATGTATTTACGACCATATGATGTCTAAAATGGCTGCTTAGAGCAAAATGGGCAAAAATGAGGTCTTGTGTGTGTCTACATATGCCGTGTACACAGGGTAATTTGCAATTAATTGCTTACGGGAATTATGGGTCTTACGGAATTATGGGTCTTTTAACATGTATTTATATGTATTTATAACATGCATTTATCGTGGCTGGGCTGGTTATAAAAGCTGTATTCTACCCCAGCACCAGCAGAAAAAAGAATGTGCAGAGAGTATAGCAGCGATACATACAGTAAAAACAGTGTCACTTTCTTAAAAGTCTCTTGTATATAAAGTTTCTTGAAACTGTCTAGACTGTTGGCACCTTTAAAAAGGAAGGAAATCGTTCCATATTACAGGACCCATATAAAGCAGCGACTGTTTAACAGCCTCATGGTTACGTTACGCACATATAAATTACCGTTGACATTACTTCTAGTATCATAAACATTAACATCCGAATTAGCAATAAAATGATCACAAAAGTACACTGGAGCATTATTCGTTAAACATCTATATATTAAAACACTCATCAAATAATCCCGTCTTTCCCTAACGCTAAACCAACCAAGATTAGGCCAGTATTTTTTAATTTTAAAAATATTTTTTAATTTAAAAATAAAATTGACATTTTCCATTTTTATATGTTTTATAGAAAAAGTTCTCCATTTCGTACATTTGTCAAAAATAAATATCTCCATCGGAAATAAAAAATAGATAATAGGTATTTTAATTTTATGTCTGGTCAATTTTTGTTGGGTCGGAGGGGACGTAAAGCGAAAAATAAAAAAATGCTGGCCTTATTTATTGAAGCTGACGCAGACACCTTCCAGTTAAAATTATCACAAATTATTCTTGCTGCCCCTTTTCTGGAGAACCTGGAATTTATTTAGATATATAGTCAGTATAGTCCCATGCCGTTATAGTCAGTATAGTCCAATGCCGTAATACAATAGTATATATTTTGCTGTATAGTAGTCTGGTAAAAACGGAGAGCAAAGCTTAGGGTGCCGTTTGTGTTATCCTTCTCAACATACCTATCCTTTGTGCTAACTTTGAAAATAGCTTTTCTATATGTTTACTCCATGATAATGCATTCTTCAATTTCATGTCCAAGTAATCATATTCAGTTAGATTTTATACTAGTTCACTGTTTATTTGTACATCCAGGTCGTGACCACTACATAATCTTTGACGTGTACCTACATGGAGTCACATTTATGAACATTAACTCTTATCCTATTATCCTTAAACCATTTAGTTACATTATTCACATCAAGTTGCAGATCGTTTTGTACAGCACTTTTTAACGCACCGTTTGTATAAAACATCGTCTCGGTACATTTGCGATTTTCGGCAACACGTTTTAACACACCGCTTGTGTAAATCATAGTCTCGGTACATTTGCGATTTTCGGCAACACTTTTTAACGCACCGCTTATATAAAACATCGTCTCGGTACATTTGCGATTTTCGGCAATAACAATCACAAATTTGAGCCTTTAGGGCAAGTATAGATTGTGTATTCTGGGTTATGAGTTTATAATCGTTAAAGGTCCTTTTTAGTGTGACTCGGGTTCTTGTTCAAAATCAGCATATACCCCGTAAACCCCCTGGTCGTAAAGAGAACTTTACGGGTATGTCTACAGTGTATTTCATTGCGCTGTTGCTTTTACAGGGCATACATCACCACAATTTTGGGATCAGCTAAGTTTTTAAATCAAGGTCACACACATCTTGTGCACTCCCATTAAAATAACCTTTTTGTTGAGTGGCATTGCTCAAGCAGAGCGTCAAGGCCCGGGTGCCTCTAGCTCTTTATGTGAACCCAAATGTATTTCGTGACGTCAAGACCACAAAAAGTGAAATGTCATAACAGGCGTTGAAGCTATTATTGGCTTCCCCCTAATGCACTTTAACAGGCGTTGAAGCTTAACGTTGGCTTCCAACTAATACGGTACAACACGAAGAAACAACAGTTCTCACCATCTAGGCCTTCTTAAACCGAAATTTGTCTGATTTTGACCTTTCAAATGCAACCAAAGTGATGTGCCACATGGAATTTTGGAGCCCATGTGTAGCGTTGTATCATTGTTCCTCGGTACTAAAACCCAAGCTTCTCGTCCATGGCCCATTGTTACATATTATGCCATATTAGTATCTCCCGAAGGCCTTATTTTTATTTATTTTTAAATTTTCTGGCTATTTTATGTGATATTATCCACAGGACCGTAGCAAGTCTAGAGAAAAAGTTCGTTTATTCTCTCGAGATAATGTGATTTACCACCCTTCGCCCAGTTTCATGTTACAGAAGACAACAATTGTCGGAACTAGAATTAAAAAAATCTGTTAAAACGTGAGCCATGTAAATAACGTTTTGGAAATATTTCTGAAGCATCGAGTATAACAGACGTGAAACGTCGGCCCTGTGCGAATATTAACCAGTGATCCATTTCATTGCAGAAGCAGTCGCTACAATAAATTAGCTGACGCGAACAGTGGTGGTAGAAAAAACCTCTTTCGTTCCTCCTTTTCTTTCTTCTTTCCTTCCTTCATTCGGTGTCATCGACACAGTGATGGTGTAGTTTGCAAGGCTTAATTATGAAAAAAAAAAAACTCACAACGAACGTGCTACAGCAAGACATCCTCTTACATCGAATATTCTTTCCAAAGCGCCTATGGTCTTATCTTTACACGCCTGTACTTTGATATCTTTAACCGCCTCCGTATTGACAGTCACTTTCTATTGGCATATCGAGTGGGAGAGAAAGCCCCTGTAAACTCGGAAACCAGGTGAAACTCCACAATGTTTTTGATCCACAATGCTAGAATATATATGTCTGGAGACGAGGATTACACTTGGATGACAGTGGACACAAAATCTGGCTACATCTATGATATCGGTAGGGATGCACCACCTCTTCAGGATTTTGATCAGGAACGCCGCCAGGACTGTGAAGGACGCCGGATACTGCCAGGGTTGCAAGAGTCGCACATCCATGTGTCCAATATCGGGAAATACAAGCTTGCAGTGCAGCTTCATGGTTGTCCCTCGATAGAGGAATTCAAAACCAAACTGACTGTGAGCCTCCAGAGCCGCGAAACACAGGGCGAGTGGGTGTTAGGTCGAGGCTGGGAACAGGACCGTATTGGACGGTACCCAAATATCGATGACGTCGATAGTATTTGTGGGGAAAAGGCTCTTCTTGCCTTTAGAATTTGCGGATGTGTCGCTCTTGTGAATTCTAAAGCTCTACAGTTACTAGGTAAGTTTTAGTTGTCAGGTAAGTTATTCGTGAGATCCATTTTACTGTGTTGATTAGAGATCTGTCCACCTTAAGATTATCTATAGCTTCTACGTCTTCAGATGAAAAGTTTAACTCAGTAGGTCTGGAAGAATACTTTCACACATTATATTTAAAATATATGTGTATGAAATCTAAAAGCAGGCATTGTTTTATATAATTTCGACATTTTAATTTTTATAATTTAAAGCATAGGCGCCGTGGGACTGTCGAACCAATGAATTTTAACTTGAAAAAAATCTCTTTGCTCTTTCGACTACGCCCTCCATCGCCCGGCTGTTAAACTCTGCACATGCTGCCTGCCTTTACATTGGGGTATTTTGTACATTTCGGCGGACTTCGCAACTTGTGACTTTAAAGGCTTTTCGTCTGTATGATCTAAGATGATTTATGTCACGGTGATCTTCTTCAACACTTTTGACATTAATCGCGCACCCATTGACAAGTTTTCGCCCAACATTACAGCCTGTATATATTTATCATGCTGGTAAGAGTTTCGCTACTCCACTGTTCAACTATCATAGTATGCCATGGTTAAGTGTAACGGCATTAAGTGCAACGTCACTTAACATACACAGCGTGGGAAAGTGAATGGTGCTTTATATCAGCGTTCGGACTATGGACACCCCACAGTCGACAGAAATCTTGAACGTGTCTAATGCTGATTGGCAGAGAAACAGGTCTATCGCACCCCAAGCGGACATCTGTATTCTGTGCCAAAGCGGGCTAACTGTGCCTACCCTGTTCTGTTTGGGATACTTGACCATAGTATAAGAACTGGTGTCGGGTTTGTAGCATCATTTTCATCATCCAGGCCCATTGAAGAGGTGTGTGTCGTGATAAATGTAATGATAGGTAGCCTACTGTAGTTTCCGAAGGCCAAAAATAGCTATAATTACGAACAAAGAGTAGGCAGATAGCAAACCGGATTATCTGTACACTCTTGCATAACATCAAGTTGGACTGGTTCTTACTTTCAAGAACAATACCGGAGTTCTCGAAAACACTGGTCTAAATTTTGACTAAGTCAGCAATCTGAGCAATGTGATTGGCTAGAATGCTGATATAATTCAAAACGTAGACTTGTGATTGGCTAGAATTCTGACTTAATTCAAAACGTAGACTTGTGATTGGTTGTAATTCTGACGTAATTTAAAACGCAGACTTAAGTATTTTTGAGAACTCCAGCCCTGGCTACGGACCCCAATGCACGAAAAACCTGAATTATATCATATTTGGTGACGTTCTTGATTGCGCTACCTGTCCGATCACACACGTTGGGAGTACTGTAAGGGCTTGGTATGAAAAACAGTAGGATGATTTTGATCCATAATGCGAGAATATATGTATCCGGAGAGGATGATTACACATGGCTGATATTCGACCAGGAATCTGGCTATATAGTGAACATTGGTAGGGACCCGCCACGCCTGGACGACTTTGATCCAGAACAACGTCAGGACTGTGGAGGACGCCGGATACTGCCTGGATTGCAGGAATCTCACATCCATGTATCCAGTGTTGGAGAGCACATGTCAGCCTTACAACTGCAAGGCTGTTCATCTATAGAAGAATTCCAGAATGCCATTAAGGAACGTCCGCAGACCATCCGAGGCCAGGAAGCCTGGATCACCGCTTTTGGGTGGGAACAGGGCCGCCTGGGCAGATACCCAACTGTTGATGACGTGGACAAGATATGTGGTGACAGAGCTCTTCTTGCCCTTAGAGTGTGTGCTCACATCGCCATAGTCAACTCGAGGGCGCTTAAACTGGCCGGTAAGTTATGTTCCAATCTTCTATTTTAGGCTGCCTTCGTGAAGATGAGTGGGTATCAGAAATGTTATTGAAAGCATACTGTTTTTGTGCTTGCAAATGATCTGGGCTACATATATGTTGGTGGATAAATTCGAAAAATCAGTGCCGTTTTAACAAGTGTTGTAGTTATGGGTGGCCACCTTTTTAAGCGAGGATACTTCCGTTGGCATATCATGTTGCAACAATAGCAAATATTGTAATATCCAACCCCATCCGCGGCATATTATGAGTGAAACGCCCTTACTATTTCTGACATGGCGACTCATCATGCGACGAAGTTGGCTAATGTGGTATATGTCTGTGTCGACCTCTTGATGTTATATGGTTGCCTCTGCCGGCAGAAATCCCTCTGCTCCTTTCCAACAATCAATCCCGTCGGGGTACGAGAGGCCGGGGTTCGATCCCCGACTGTGTCACACCAAAGACATAAAAACTGGGAGGTTTGCGCTTCTCAGCTTAGCGCTTGGCATTAATGAGTTAGGTAACCGACTAGGCTCGGAGTCAGTATTCTGAGTGATTCCTTTCTGCTCACCTATGGGGAAATTGAGTCGGTGGTTTGGCACCCCAAAATTATCGGGCGTAGCTCGTTCAGCCCAAACAAGACAGGTCCAAATTAATTCACCACACCTCCACCTGCATGCACTACCAAGTCCACCTTGCAGTCAGTGATATGACCTTGAGATGTTGAAGGCCGACTTTAAGTGTGACACCCCCCCCCCCCCCCCAATCAATCCCAATGAGCTTTTGAGTACCAAAACCACGGACAGCTTCATGCGGGTATCACGTTTATATCAAGGATGTTCCAATAAATCACACACAACACCCGTACCCTTGTCTATATACCAGTCAAGCGACCTTGTTTCGAACATATCGAAGATATAGTACTTGGATCCAAGTACCAATGGCGCCTGACATTGTTCAAACTCCAGTAATATCGAGTGGCATTAGCACTAATTTATTACTTGGCTTGGTGACCGTCTAAGCCACGGGATTCGAGCATATCCACTGTTATCCAGTGCCTGTGCAGTCCAGAATAGTTGGATGCACTGTATTAATCTGTGCTACATGTATGTGGTAGAAAGGCAGTCAAAATTATTAAAACACCTCATCCAGTGAAATCCGAAACACTTACATTCCATCCCCGGTATATGTACTATCGCGTTTTTAGTTAATTAACCATTAACTAATTAGTTAATTAACCATTAACTAATTACCTATTTAATAATTAAGTAGTTCATTAATTAAAATTAACTAACCATCAATTAATGGAAAATTAATTATTGATTGGCTAATTTCTACATAATTAATTAACCAATCAATTATTATTTTCTAATTACAATATTAAATTTAACTTAATTAGTCAACAGCCAATTAATTAACCATTTAGCTTATTAAATTAATCAGCCAATTAATTATCGAATTCAGAAATGAATGAAAAAAAAAAGAAAGTAAGGAAAGTGTAAATAAGAAAGAAACGAAAGAAGGAATGGCCAGATGAAGGAAGACAACATAACTACTATGAGCTCTACAAGAAACTTGGAACGTTCAGCAGCGTTTAAATTACATTGCCAGGTTTAGCTGGATCAGAATATATCCGAATGTCGTAGTTCAACATTTCAGCATATCGATATTTGCTAGTATTACAAAATGCATTCTGTATGCTCACAGATCTCTGATAATTGATCCACTCTGACACGATTTGTACTCTGCCCCTCTTTATAAACAGTCCACGCATCAAATAACACACCTTCTGGGTGTAAACTATTTGTACTGCTACACCCAGCTGGCTACACCATTGCATGCGTTGGTTCTTATTATCAGTCCTACTTAAGAGTATATTGTTGTCAAAGTAAATAGCGTTTTAATTAGTTTACGAATGTGTTTGGTCAAGTTCGAATTGCTAACTTTAGCTTTTAGGGCAGCGCTATATAAACTAGCACGTGTCGATCTGTTATTTGTGTCAAGTGGCTACTCAATCACCTTTGGAGAAGTTGGATTTTGAAACAAGTTCTATCTTATTCAGATAATCAAGAGCAAACTTTGTAACTGTATCCATCTCAGTAGACCGACAGATAGTAGACCTCAATTGTAATTCGCTATTTCGCGAGCCCTTGCCGGGACAGTGCTACGGTATTATAACCATGTTTTTAATACATAATGCCCGGATTTACTTGTCCGGGGAGGAGGATTGTAGCTGGATGATATTCGATCGGAATTCTGGCTACATCTCTGAAATTGGTAAAGACATTCCACCAATCCAAGATTTTGCGCCAGAGTGTCGTCAGGATTGTGGAGGACGCCGGATACTGCCAGGCTTGCAGGAGTCGCATATTCATGTATCCAGTATTGGTAAATTCAAGCTGTCCATACAACTGCATGGGTGTACGTCCATGAAAGAATTCAAGAACAAGGTAAAAGGAGGTCTTCAAGGCAAGCCAGAGGCGAACACCTGGCTCCTAGGGCGAGGCTGGGAACAGGTTCGCATGGGGAGATACCCGAATATTGGTGACGTAGATGAAATATGCAGTGGGATAGCTCTTCTTGCGTTCAGGATTTGTGGCCATGTTGCTTTAGTCAATTCGAAAGCCCTTGACTTGGCTGGTAAGTTACTTGTGTCACTCTGGACAGCGTATAACTCCATTTAAATTTTGTAAATGCTAATGGACAGTAGCCTTGATATGGAACTACATTTATATCATTGTTTAAAACCAAGATCGCATTCTCTAATAGGCAGGGATATCCCGGGGGATATCCAAGCCCTGTTACTCAGATCTTGGTGTAATCACACACGTTGATAGAGAACAAAACAAATTAGCCGTTCCAACCACAAATTGGTGTCTGGCTTATTAGATGATAAACACGACTTTTTTAAAATAAGTGTTAGTTTATATTTCGGGTAAGCAAAGGGACTCTAGCCGTTGCGGTTGTCCGTAAGAAAAACACATACTGAACTCAACTGTCTCCACTCTGATCTTCCTCTACTTACGAACTATCCGGGCGACTGTCATTTGTCATAGACTATTAATGAGGTTAATACTCTAATCACCACTCGGCGTCATTGGTTGATCACTATCTGACCTGCGTTACGACAGGAAAAGATCTGTGGTTGTTGGTGATGAACAGTGTATGGTGAACGGCAGCCGCGGCACTTATAGGTTGGATGGTACAAAACTCGTGCGGATACTGCCATGCCGTTAATCTACAACGCCAGAATTTACGTATCCGGAGAGCAAGACAACACATGGATGGTCTGGGATGAAAACTCTGGATATATAACTGGCATTGGTACCGGGGAGCCACCCCTGGCAGATTTGGCATCAGGCGACCGTCATGACTGCCGAGGACGTCGTGTCTTGCCGGGGTTGCAGGAATCCCACGTCCACGTGTCTCAGATTGCTAGAGTACAGCAGGGCATCAGCTTTCGGGGTTGTGGGTCCATTCAGCAGTTCTATGGCAGAATTGAGGCACGACTGAAATCCAGACCTGAGATCGGAAACGGAACTTGGCTCTTGGGTTACGGCTGGCAACAGGATCTCATGGGAAGATACCCAACAATCGATGACGTAGACCGTATATGTGGCAATAATCCCTTGTTGGCTAGCAGGGTGTGTGGCATTGTAGCCCTAGTTAATTCAACAGCCTTAGCTTTGGCCGGTAGGTGTATCAGAAAATTCTTACCTGCTTGTTAAGGTTATTTAAGCTTCGTGTTTTTGAACAGTTATACATGTCTGACTGTATGTATGTTTCATTTAGGTCGAATAAGTGTCAAAAGGATACAATTATACATTTTCACATCAGCAAGAATACGGTTGACCAAGGAAGTGTATGCCTGGATGTCTTACGACTGTTACTGAGCCAGAGACTCAGCCCAAGATGACGTACATATATACATACACTTGTGTCACAGTGATACTTGTGATAGTGAGCATTTAGCCCCATAGCTATCCTATAGGTCTTTATAACAAACCGACCGTGGCTGTGGGAAGCACATGGCATGACGCTTGTTTGGAAGGTGTTTGGGATACCCCGGACTGATAGATAAACCAATAGCAAGTCTTCATCCTTTACAACTCTGTTACGCAAGCTTGGCCGTAAATTTAATCTTACTAACGGCATAGTAAGATTCGCATACGAGCTTCAAGTGAATAAAATGGATCTTTTAAATTAGTAGTAACGGGTAAACCGGATGTATTTGCACTAAATGACACTGAACTTACACGCTCATGGGAGCTTAAAAAGAACTCGACTTTTACTTGCCCTTATTCCTATCAGTGACGACGAGACGATGCTTGAAGTAGTCTAAACGAATGCAAAATAAGGTGTAGTATACCCAACTTTGCTCTTTTTCAGGTTATACGAAAGACACTCCTGATCCTGAAGGTGGCTGGATTGGACGGTTTCCTCCTGGAGACCCACGGGAGGGTGAGCCAAATGGATTGGTTGCCGAGACAGCTATCGATCCATTCCGGGAACTAGTGATTGCATCCTGGACCAGTGAAGATATCAAGACCCAGGTACAACTCGGCATCCAGGCGTGTCTCGAGAATGGCGTCACGACTGCCCATGCATTGGAAGACATCACTTGGCCTGCCTACTGCCAGCTAGCCGAAGAAGATGCACTGCCAATTCGAATCTTCTATTCGGCGTATTATTCTCAGAAAGACAAGGATTCTTTTCCAGAGTATGCCGGAGTTCAGAAAGGCGAGTTTTTGACCTGCGACAGGATTAAACTGTTCGCAGATGGCTCTCTTGGCGGGTGTACAGCGGCCTTGAGCCAGAATTATAGGGGCATGGAGGACAAGGGGATTCTCGTTCACCCACAGGTAGGGGTCGTATTGCACACTGATAATCTGCAATTAAGTAGTAGGTAATTAATATGTACATTGCATATCTGTTTAGATGCAGGAGAAAGGATGCTGGAAAAGAATGCGTCAATTTAGGCTATGCTCAATCCTCGTATAAGTAATTAATTTACGGATTAATATATTAATTTACACATGTAAACAGTTTCAGCTGCATATCTGGACTGTGAGGACCCATGCATTGCTTCATTTCAGCCTAAGCTAAATGCCCTTGTGAAAGAAGCCACTTGTAGAGGCTATCGGTTGGAGATCCACGTGATTGGAGATGCAGCAGCGGAGGCCGCCATCACAGCAATAAAGGAGGCCAAGGTCGCACCTGAGAAACGACCTATACTGACACACTGCCAGGTAATTCCCGGAGTTTCCCTTTCTGGTAAGCTAGCTACTGGCGTGTCAACTTTTTTATGTAAAATGGTAGTCTTTAGCATACTGAATCATCTGCAACCTGTTTCCACCGATCACAATTTCTCGCAGTATACAGCCTCTATGATGAACGTTTACAGTGGTTCTTTTTTTACTCCATTGACTTTCAGATTCTACCCGTGATGTACCTTGAAGCCATCTGCTATTTATTCCCAAACAACAATAATCGTGTAAAGTGTATACATTTGTGTGTTTCCCGGTTTGCAGCAATAGACGTTTTTGTCAGGCTTTTAGATGTGCAACTGTCGTTTAGAGCAAGAAATTATGGCCCTGACACACGATTCTGTATGACACTACTACCCGGACACTGTTTTCAGATCCTACGACCAGACCTCATATCTCAGATGAAGGAGCTGGGTATCGTGGCTAACATCCAACCCCAATTTGTCCCGACTGATGCCCGATGGGCGGCGCAAGTCCTTCCAGAGGAGCTACTGAACTGGTCATACCCGTGGCGCACCCTCCTACACCAAGGTGATCTCTGTGGCGACTTCGGCTTCTAGAAGGCCCCTTGTGCTAAAAAGAATACCGAACAAACCAGAATCACATAAAATCACGTGCAATTCGATCGCTATACGTGCAGCAATAACTACCAGTAATCTTTAAATGCCAAGAAATGGCTCCATATTGCGAATTTTAAACGTTCTAAATTTGAACAACATAGACTGAAATTAACAAGTCAGTGGTCGAAAGAACAGACATTCGCATTTCTGTTTGATTATGCATTTTCAAAATTTAAATTTGACTGGCTATTTTATATTCAACTCTGCCCCTCCCAGCGTTCCCGGTTATGGTAGATAGTGAACTATTAAATGTGATCATGGTGATGTAGTGAGACAAAGGTTGCTTGTTCGCACAACAAAATAAAATACCATGGGTGAGTTCAAAATGTCTTTTACTGGAAAGGACGGAAGTGAACATAACGTATTTTACTACTAATGTCCTACAGAAATGCTGGACGCAAAAATCATTTTTGTAGTTCAGCTTACAGCGTACGAGATTTTGAATCCCTTGATATTTTATAACCTCCTCCAAAACCAGAAATTATTCTATCTACACTAGCTGGGTTGGTTTGCTGATCTTTTTCTGATTTACACCCCAGGGATCCGATGCGCTGGAGGGTCTGATGCACCAGTGGAGGAACCAGCTCCTCTGCTAGGGATTTACGATGCTATCTTTCGTCCCATTGGGGGACGGGGTTCAGAGAGCCAAGGTTGCTTCAGGTGACCATGTATTGACTTATTGACTTGAACAATAACTGTAACAGCAGAGCAAAGACAGCAATAGTGGAGCTGCTGCTGCTGCTGATGATGATTATGATGCTACTATTGCTATTACTGTTACAACAACAACAGCTGCTTCTTCTGCTCCTCCTCCTCCTACTCCTACTATTACTACTCCTACTACTACTACTACTACTACTACTACTACTACTACTACTACTACTACTACTGCTGCTGCTGCTGCTGCTGCTGCTGCTGCTACTACTACTACCACTACT
>JAAUYG010167899.1_pt1 | contig 15915 bp, 8 predicted proteins | sample 7278091 | NCBI WGS metagenome assembly JAAUYG01 (sample SAMN14350201, study PRJNA611818) | marine sediment metagenome | isolation source: surface marine sediment (0.6m) | place: French Polynesia: Moorea | collected 2018-08 | reverse complement strand
CAAGCACAAAGCATGTATTGTCCCATACTGAATCCACATGTTTTTCATCTCAAATACACATATCGGATGTCTGGACCATGACAGGAGCGGCAGTACAGTCCTCTGAACTACAATGAGGGGGGGGGGGGTGCTTTCGCTAGTGCTTCACTGGTCCCACATCACACGGTATCACTGTCCACGGGTTAGTAAAGCAAAAAAGACGGAACTTTTATTTCAAATACATTTATGACGTGTGTGTGTTTGGGGGGGGGGGATAGAACCATTGCACTTTACGACTAAAAAAAAATCAAAAACAAAAACAAAAAACACGCTAACCACTACGCTGTTGAGGCAGCTGGTATTTCTGTTTTAGCGGATGTGTGTGTTTTTTGGGGGGTGTATCTGAGTTACGTACACCCCTACGTCCCCCATCCAGTATTGTACAAAGATGTAAATTACTAATAGCTTAATTTACTATGGTTTGGTGCTATAATTTTTATTGCAAACGTGCAAAACCGTGTTGTGCCGGCATATATCTAACGCTAGTGTTAGAATTTTAAAATGATCTAAACATAGTTTATTTTCTTTTGAAAACTATTTTAATCACATGTGCACTATACCTTAGGTTACATTTGATATGTTTTTTAGATCTACTGGGCAAAATGCACCGACAGAGCTCAAAAAGGAAATTTTAGCAGGCAGAAAACACAAACGTTAACGTTAGGAGTTTGTGTATAGCGTCACCGTTTTCTGAGTCCTTCTGAAGCGGGAGAGGGTGCTAGTGAGAATATAATACGTCCATATCTAACTTAATAGACAAAACGTGATGATACCCGTTAGAACATTTGGCTATCAAACTGGTTCAGTGCATTATTTCCACTTCACTACTGCACTACTTCCAACAAACTTCCCCATAATATCTCAATGTAACTCATAAGAAGTATCAGTCCATGGCACAACTACAATGAAATAGAACAAACAAACAAACAAACAAACAAACAAACAAACAAACAAAAAACAACCGTTACTTAAATGTCATATTATAACATCAATATGGAACTCAAGATAACAAGAAGAAGCCTTACAGAAACACGTTATTTCTAGAGTCGCTTCATTGGACGTCTAGGTCACATCGCCATGCACTGGTTCTTTCTTGACAGAAATAATGGATGCTACATGCAATGTGACATTCATTTCACATTCCCGATTCTCTGCAATCAAGAATATTAATCTAATGCGACATTCGCGCTTGTCAATGACCATTACGGTTGCCACTGTCCACAAAAATTGACTTTTTTTTAGCAAACTGCAACTGAAGGCGGCTAATGTTTAAACAAATGCTATATTTTGATATAGATAACCCTCATTCAGAATTTACGTCCTGACCATTTGTCATCATGATCCTTGTATTGGGAAATATACTTTTAGTTAAGGGGTATTTAGACCATTATGTAAACTTGGTAAAATTTCCGCAAAGTCTTGATGCCTTGTCAATAGCTCCACGTTGCCAGACAAGACAGTTCTTTTGGCTACATGTATGCTAAAGCATGGGGTTAACGAACTTGGCTGGCATTCCCAGATGGTGCCTATGTTAATACGACAACCTCTCTAGCTTTTCAGTGCAGAATTTGGGTATAGTATCAAATGTATCTTGACGGGAATATAATCTACGGTTTCATTTGATTACGAAATGTGTCAGTGTAACAGGAGATACACGCTGTGAGCTCCGTTACTGAAACCCAACACATGTCTGCCTTAATGCAGGATACCTAGGCCATGTAGTCACATTACTCAGTCAGTGCTCACTGCCCCGAGCCTCCAGATTCTCCTTATTAATATCATGAATATGGGCTTGCAGAATATATATGACAATCATAAATATAAATGAAGACACTGTACTGACACGCTTGTGCTTGCCATCGCAAGTGTGAGGCCTCTATTTAACATATACGCACATGCTGTAAAGGTAAGCTTTTTCGTTACTATTTCATATCCAGTTAGATGAACTTGCATACCCTTTCACTGCAGACCCCAACACGAGCCTGAAGCTTCCAGTTCAAGGACCAAACGTACCCGACCGTAGATGTTCCACTTATAGCAGAGTGCTAAATTTTCGTCCATTCAGTCTACCATTACCAGCTTCCAAGATAATTGTATTGTTTTCAAGCTTTTGAATGGAATTGGATATTTAAAATGTCAAGAAACAACTCCTTGCGAGGACTGGGAGAACCATAGCAGTAGAAGCAGTGGAATTTAGAAAATCGAATTTTCGGGGGAAAAAACCCTGTAAGAACACCGAATGACTCCAGTTGACCCTGAAGCTTCGAAAGTACCCAATACATGTGTACTGCTGACCCCGGAGGCCACAGTTTTCGTGTTTCCGTGTCACAAAATAATTAACCGTTCCCGATTTTTTGAATTAGCCAGTAATAATCGTCCTTGTATAGCACATATAAACGACAGGTATGGCATGGATAGATGAACAATTAATGTCATTTTATTATGTGTATTTGGCCCCGTTCTGCTGATCAGGCTTTCTGGATGCAACTGTGTATGTTGGTGCCTGTGAACAAAGTGTCTCGAAAACCAATAATCCAAGAAATTTTAGTTTGGGTATCAGTCTTTATTCAGAAATAGGGAAGAAATGATTCGATTTTGACAAACCTTGCCCCCGGGTAAGACTACCAGCAAAAATAAATTAGTATTGGGGACGGCATGCCGGCCCTATTATAAGAGGTGTGTGAGTGTGTGTGTGTGTGTGGGGGGGGGGGGGTCAAGGCCCGATAAAGTTAGCTAATGATTAGTGATATACATGTGGCTTCTATCGGACACTAATAGGAAGTCCTATTAGTGTCGTATTAGGGAGGACCGTTGGCCTAGTGGTTATGTCATTCGTTGAGAAAGCATTGGTGTATAACATTATAGGTATTCCGGGACAAAAATGTAAATGCAGCATTAAATTTTAAGTAAACTTGAACGGTCAAATTCAAGGTCACTCAGATTCTGAAGGTGTGTATCTCGTAAAGGGGTCTAGTTAGGCCAAACGTTTCTAAAGGTTAATAGGACATCAAGTCAAACGACACCACTGGTTTGACTTTGAGTGACTCTGAAAGATTACAATCCAAATCATTCAGATTTTATGGTGTTTATCCATCGAAAGAGCTCAGCTGGGAAATCGTGTTACTATAAAACACTAATATTTTTAAGTCATATAAGGGGGGGGGGTGCAGCTGCATCATCAGGTTTTCAGTGAAATTACATAAATGGGGAGTGGAACAGCACTATAAGGTTTGGAAGGAAATTGAAAGGCAACCGTGAAGGTCTTTTGAAGGCCTATGTCTCGCAAAAAGCACTCAGGCCATATGCTACTCTTAAAACACAAAATACGAAGGCACGTTTTGGAGTCCAAAGGCATAGTTAGATTTGACCTTCGAAACCTTGAACGGACAACTTCCAGGTCACTTAGGCTATAAAACCTGTCATTTACAATGAAGTAGTATTAGGTATATGATAGTATTATACATTGATGTGGAGGTGAACGTTTAAATGCCTTCGTTCCTCTGTTGTGAATCTCGTTAAAAATGTTTATACAAAAAGAGTGATGACACAAAACCTGTATTGGGACATAAAAGTTTCATTAGTGGTACATCCGATGAGCGTGAAAACCCTAGTAAAACAGTTGGAATGTATTATAATTGATGTTAAGTTTCAAACGTACTAACACAAGTTACAATATGTCCTAGATATGTCAGAAGTGAACACGCCATGTTCTCATATAGCAGACCAAGGTCATATCGGGGCTAGAGATGCCTAGGTTAGGTATGGACATGCATACCCAGTGTCTGCTACTAAGGAAGGCATGGAGGCTATTACAGAAAATTTTGTCAAAACCTTACTGACACTCCAATTCCCTTGAATAACTTGCTCAGTAAGAAAGTAACGTTTGAGCGGTCTGACCACTTTCAGAAGGCATTTGAACAAGTGAAAAGCTGTGTTAACACATGCACCAGTGCTGCAGTGCTAATGGGACCTGCAATTGACCTCCACACTGTGGATTGATGCCAGTGATATTGGTTTTAGTGATGTATTGATACGAGGGGGTGAAGAAGGGATTGTTCACACCAGGTGTTTCTACTCAAAGAATGTATACAAGCACCATTATTACTAGAATTAGTATTATTAGTAGTAGCAACAGCAGTAGTAGTGGCAGTAGTAGTTCAAACTAGCAGTAGCAGTAGTAACAGTAGCAGCAGCTGCGGTGGCAGCAGCAGCAGTAGTAGTAGTAATAGTAGCAAGGATGTTACATCAGCGTAGCCTATAACATCCTTGATAGTAGTAGCACCTGTCTGAACTAAACTCAAAACTGCTAGGCAACAGAAAACCAGTAGCAGTAGTACATGTATATGTCACCTGTTACAAAGGTCATCTTCCATTGAGAAACATAAGCAGATTACTAACAGGTTAGACTCATTTTATTTGATTTTGTTTCAGTGCATACCAGTGATTTCCCGGCTTAGCTGTATATTAGCCAAATACATGTATAATGACAGATATACCCGTATTATAAATCAATATTTAATGACAGTTAATAGGTTACGATGTGAATGTTATATAGGAGATACTTGCGAGTATCCTACGGGTGCGGTGCGAGTGCAAGTTTATGTATGTGGTGCGGTGCTGGCGTGCCTGGAAATATGTGGTGCGGATAGAGTGCGGGTAACCCGCATTGGGTGCGGGGCGGGTGCAGGTCAACACTCTTAGTTGCGGGGCGGGTGCGGGTCAAAATTTGCTACCATTGGTCATATTTGTTGAATTATTATAATCTCTGACTAATTTATACTGCATTGATGCTTTAGCAGCACCAAAAATTTGTTTGCTATCGGTCAGCATAAGGAAAATGAAGACACACGATACCCACAATAGAAAGGTTTAGTTTACTTGGCATTTATTTTCTTCTTTTGTTGTATAAGGTTAGATATAGCTACGGACATTTCGCGGACGAACACATAGCCTAACACGGACAAACATACCACGTTGTACACGTTACGTCAATGGCACCAACAAGTTGCAAGCCATACCAAACAGGATATACGTTCAGCATTATACGACACCACAAGGTAACTTCGTACACCACGTCCCCAAAAATTGAAAGACATTTCGAACCAGCAAGTCTCGATGCATCGTCCAAAAATGGCACCTCGTGGCAAGATCCAAAATGTATATATCATATTGAGACAAACGTCTTTAAATTAAGTATATGTAGCAAACAGACAACCAAGAATAAATTTATACACACGGAGATATTAGGTTTCAACGCTTTGCCTGTATAACGTAAATCCGATACTGAGAATAAATAATATTTAATGCTGAACGCCTTTTTACTGCACCATAATCGGAAATAAGTCATACCTCGGAAAAATTTATGGCTATAATTTTACCATTCGTCCTATGAAGAAAAGTTAACGTTATGTATAGGTATAAGCTTCTTGAACAATTCTGAATCACTACCTTTTTAAAAGGAGGTATTAACAGTGTCAGGTTGAAAGAAACGATACAAACGGCAATCCAGTGGTCAGTAAATGGCGCAATGAACTACCGTCTGGCATCCAGTAATTAAACACTCAGCAATATCGGAAGGTCCAAAATTATATGAAGCCACAAGAAAAATCTGATATCGGCCAACAAACACAGACAAGTTTTAAAATGTCAATTTCGTTACACAGGAAGATTAGTAAGGGGTACCTAGCTATTGTCGAACCGGTCTAATCCTGCTCTTACAAAATGTGAAAAGCATGTTGGGTGAAATTCACTGCCAAAGTGTACAAAATATTGCCCTGCATGAAATTCGATGTCGGTTGTCTCAGGCGAGTGCAATCACCATACATGTTGGCATTCTTGTGTTGGTGACACTTATCTCTGTTCTCAGTTTGAAGCATACAAGCACCTGCCCACTAATAAACAGTTGATGTGAGCATCTGCTGACTCTGTGCTGACTCTGGATTGAAGTTTGAAACTTTGCACATGTCAAACAACCTCGAAATGCAGCTTCGTTGGCACGACTCAAAAAGCCGATTTTATGTAAGGCTGTCAATCAAGTATATATCTTTTTCACTTTTTTGACCTTATGCAGTGAATCTTTAATAAATGAAAGACCCTTTTGTACACCGACGGAAATTCACACCAAACCGTTTTTACCCATTTCTTTCATAAAACCGACTAGATTACATGACAAATTCCATGCCCTCGGATAGAAACATGACAGTGTGCGAGGCTGTTGATAAGTCCTGGGCTTAAGTTTCTAATCATCCTCTCAGCTAATCACAATAATATTAATTATAGGTTAAATAAAACTTAGGCTGATTTAGTTTTTACAAAACAAAATATTTACAATTATAGACAGTTCGTCCAGAGCCGTCGAAGATATCAACACATCCATCGAACTTAACATTTGGTTGTTGTACTTCAATGTTCGCCGAGGCTCACGTAGTAGATGAAGAAGACGTAATACATACCTCTGCTAACAGGTCTGTACAAATGTAACATACATGTAGTTCGTTCAGCACTATGGCAGAGGGCTCCCAATAACTTCATTCTGCTAGCCACAAGTCACTTATTCTTCACATAAAATAAAGAGCCAGCTGAAGCCATCAATTTGGTAAAACGTTAGGTTACAAACGTTAGTCCAGGTCAACAAAAAGGTCATACCGACTCCGAGGAAAAGTATGTCAAAACATCATTACTAAACTCCATTTAGATGCTTTAACGACTGTCCATTTAAACAGTTTACTAAGCATTAAGTTCCAAACAGCTATTTGGTCCAGCAGACTTAACTGTAAGCGTGGGTACTGACGAACACAACACGGGTGCTACCAAAATTGATAAATCTTTTTTTTTTTATCTCATCTACGCTCATCTTTGACTCGCGCTTATGCTTCCAAGGCCTATAAAGACCTAAGAAATAATTGTAATGCATCCAGATTAAATATATTCGAAGTATGCAACAACGCAGCGAATCGAGAGTGTACCGGTACATTCCTGTGCGTCCTGCGCACCACTCGGTTAAACAATCCACAGCTTTCACAAATAACCCGATCCAACATTTCCCTCCAATGAACTACAGAGGGATGCAATTCTGTCGCACAGTGCTTCACTGTGAGTGTAGCAAGACACCACAGGCCAGTGAAGGACCGGGCGACAAAAACAGGAAAACATACCTATTTTTACTTAAACTTTCATGGATATGGGCGTGTGAGGAATCGAAACCATCAGCGCTATTCGTTACGGAAAAGGTTCCTTAACGAACAAGGCGCATTGTGATACAATGCAGAATCCTGGCACTCTAACAACTATGCCGCGGAAGCAGCTGGAAACTATAAGTGGTATTTGGGTGTGTGCGCATCCCTCTACGTATGTTCACTTACACACACACATAGACACCCCCCCATATCCATCTAGTAGCGGAGATGGATCCCGTGGTACCGTTACCGTTCCGCAGGCCATTGCAGCAGTGCGTGCACTGGGCGACAGAATAATATCCTACCAGTACTTCACTGCACGGAAATGTTGGATTGGGTGCCCAAATAACCAGTGCCTTCTCTTCAGACTGTGCAAATAAATTCTAGACGCAGCGGTTTTATGTCAATGTCCAAGAACTGACACTAATAAAAGCATACTCAGTCTGGTAGTATAAACTCGCTCTCTATATTCAACAGCCTCCAAATTAAAATTATCTAGGCGCTGCTTGTCTCTCTTAGCTCCTCCATCTGATATGCCGTCTCCTGACCAATAGGGTGCTCGCCGCCATTTTTGTTCCACATCCGGGTACCTAAATGCTGCAGTTGTTGTTGTTGTTGTTGTTGTTGTTGTTGCTGTTGTTGTAGCTGTTGTTGCTGGTATTGCTGCTGTTGTTGTTGAGCGAGCTCCTTGTCCAATTCCAGGTTGATCTTCTCCAGGTTCGCCCTGGCCGCCTCTCGTACTCGGTCCTGCTCTTTCTTCAGCCTGTACTCAACCACGACGTAGGAGAGAACTGAGATGAGCAGCAGGGAGATCAGTATGTACAGCTTGACCCGGGCGCAGGTGAAACTACCCAGGGAGAAGGCGATGGCGGCCCCCAGGCCCTGTAGCATGCGGAAATTCTGGAAGGCCACGTCATGATCCTCGGGGCAACTGAGGTTGACAAGATCTGAAAGAGGAATATGTTGGGGGCATCACATGATGCATCACAGTAATCACATGAATGATGTCCGATGTAAGCGTGATACGATTATTGGCAGCAATAGTTCGAATTATTTCACCAGTAGTAGTATCAGTAGTAGTAGCAGCTAGAGTTGTACTGCTGCTACTTCTGCTGATGTTGCTACTACTACTACTACTACTACTACTACTACTACTACTACTACTACTACTACTACTACTACTACTACTACGTATCTGGGTTGTTAAAATGGTTGAGGTATAAAACTTGAAAAATCACACAGTTGACAAGAAAGGCCGCTGGGACAGCGGAAAACTTCGCCCGATGCGATATCCCAATATTATTACATGATGTAATCTTAATATTTAAGAGCAAGACATGGATTTAGTCATTTATACTGACTTATAATCACTCGAAATCTGGGGTTAACCGTGTCTTTGACCTTTACTCAAGGACAATCACTAATTCCGCCGCTTTAAGAGATATAACTTAGGCTTGACGTGAAAATGCACGACCTAGATTTTTACCTACCATAATCACGCAAAGTCACATTGCGAGTTCATTTATCACTTCCTAATGGTATTTAGTAGTCAGATATTGCCTAACTCAGATCCTTGGAAAGATATAAGCCGTTATAATGTGAGTGACCTGGACTTTGACTTCAATGTCACTGAATGTCAAATCTGATTGTGCAGTCAGTCTTCCCATATATAACTCTATATGACTTTTTATTACTGTTTGATAGGAGCGTATGGTCTAACTGCACTCCTTCACGATAAACGTACCTTTCAAACCTGAGTGATCTTGACTTTGGTCTTTCAAGGTCATTGAATGTCAAATCTAATGATGCATTTGGCTTCCCCATATACGGTTTCCTATTAGTGTTTAACAGTCAGAAATGGCCTAACTGAACCTCAAACTTGAATTGAATTTGACCTTTCAAGGTCACTCATTCAAGGTCAAATCGTCTAATAGTACCCAAGCGTATATCTCTCACCATTTAGACCATTTACCATTTAGGAGCTGTTATAAGTGCTTATGTTTATCATACATACCTCTTATTATTTGGCCAAAACTTCAAAATCCCCAACACATACCCTTACCCCGGTGCGATTTTTTTCTCAGAATCGAAGCACTTCTTCCGTGGATCAGAGGGAAGATTCTCGCCAAAAATAAAGTTGGGATTATTAGTTTTGGAGAAAGTTGAGCAAAAATAGTTCCTATACTATAGGGCTGTCATAACAAGCTGTCAAACAGTAAACCTAAATTGCAATCACTGCGCCCGCACAAAGTTATGCACAAGAGGGCGTCAAACGGAACAGAGCGTATCAGCCAGCCACTCACAATTGCATTGGGTCTGCCATATGGCGTCACAGATTCCCCACAGAGCGGATATGACGAAAAACACAGGAAGGAGGTTCATATCCGGCATAGAAACGAGCAGATAGACCATGATCCCGACATGGAGTATGCTACCGATCCCTATTATGGCCTCTCTGGGCAGATGTCTGGAAACGATCCCGACCAGGATTGAGAAAAGGCTGTTGGCCATCCCGAGAGTGATCATGTTGTAGCCGATATAATCCATTCCGAACGTACAGCTAATGTAACTCTGGAACAGATAACAAGAGGCACCGGGCCTTGACACTCTGCTTGATAGATAGAAACAAATTTATAGGGTTATACCTAATAGTCATATTAAGTAGCTGTTAAGTAGCCATGTAGCTGAGGTGACTATGCAATCGTCTCAAAAATCGGAAATGAACGGAATGACCTCAGGCTGACCTTGAAGATTTGACAGTCAAGGGTACGTTGTAAACACTGAGCAAGTTCCTTTGAGGGCCAAATTCTGGTCCGTTTCGCTTTACACAACTAGCCGTTTTCGAAACACAAGTTTTTCGAAAATCGGAAATGCACCAAATGACCACAGAATGACCTTAACCATTTAAATATCGACAGTACTCTATATAAACTAAGTAATTACTCACGAGGAAGAAAAGTTTCAGTTTTGTTCTGCGACCAACCATTTTCGTGAACAAGGTTGTCGAAAATTGGAAAATGGACCGAATAACCTCAGAATGAGCGTAGCCCTTATATAGTAAGATATACTCCCAAGGCTTAAATCTGGGTCAGTTTTGCTGTATGACTAGTCATTTTTCAGATACAAGGTTGATCAAACTCGGAAAAAAGGAAATGCACAGAATTACCTCAGACTAACCTTGAACACTTAACAGTCAAGGGTACCCCATATATACCAAGTAAGCACCCCGAGGTCTACACTTGGGTCCATTTTGCTCTACTTCCAGCCGTTTTTGAGATACACGGTTACGGAAAAACAAAAAAATCGGAAAAGTACCGAAGGACCGCAAAATTACGTTTGACAAATAACTGCAAAAGTACCCTAAATACACCTACTACTTGTCCCTTGGGCCCAGCTTTTTGTCCGTTTCCCTCTATGGCCACCCCTTTTGAAGATATCGCACATTTTGTAATTCCGCATTGAATACCATGTTAAACGGCAAAAAGAGAACAAAAAATTCGCCACCAATTCAGAATTTGAAATTCACAATTCTTTTAACAACTGTGATAGGGACCCTCCGTAGTAGTATACATGTACATGCATATGAAGCAGTGAATCCGGTGGGTACTTTCAGAGGAGATGTCGTTTGAAACATATGGTCCCATGTAAACGAAAACGAAAATAAATTGGGCAAATCCAAAATTTGAATTGTCACAGTCCTTTGAACAACTTTGGTTGAGATCCTCCCTAGGGGTATGCACGAATTTTTGTAATGAATCTGTCTTGTCCTTTCAGAGGAGATGCCGTTTGAATATTTTTCTTCCATATGATACCATGTTAACGGAAACGAAGCAAATTAATAAAGAGGCAAAAATTTAACATTTTGAAGAATAAGAAGGAAAAAAATAGTCTGTAGACATGGTAGACAGGTATCTTTCCCCAAGAGTTGGCATTAATGTTTGCTTGATGGTTTCTGATAAAACCGGTTTTACAGAAGATAGACGGACGGAAGGACGGACGCCCGCGTCAGGACAGTACTGGTAGCTCTGCTGTGTAGTAACACAAAACAGAGCTAAAATGATACCTTGATACAGGGACAATGACTCGCATTCTTGTTATCATAGTTATTACGCTGTGCGCGACCTCAGCTTTAGCGTTATTTTAGAAGTTCATGCCAGGCGGAAATCTGATGAGTGCCTTCTATTTAGACTTTTTTAGTTTTATTTTTTGACGCGCACGAGGACAGGAAAGTTTCTTTTTAAAGCCTAAGATAAACTATGTGTACTTGTCCTGCATGATATGTACTTGTCGTGCAGAGCAGTTTCAATATTATTTCCCTTTCTTTGTGTCTTTCTTTGTTAATTTTATCGTTTCGTTCGTTCATTAATTCAAGTGACTATGTTTTATTCCAGTCTGTTTTTTTTCCTGTGTGCTCCATGCCTGGCCCTCTTCTTTTGATGATCAACTTGTCTTACCCAACCCCTTTAGATTCCCCTTGTTTGTTCAGTTTCTTTTGCCACGTTCCCAGCTGAAACATATTAGCACCACCAACGTCACTATCGGTGTCATGTCAATCGAAATCGGGCTCCAGTTCCTCGGCTCTCAAGCCGCAATCTGTCGCACCCTTCTGGCGACCGCATACGGTTCTCTCTGGGAGCTTGGATGGTTTGCCAGACTTTGTTGCTCCGCTCCCACAAGAAGCCCTCCAAGACCCACGTCCCATTCAAACCTGGTATCGCGCCCTGACCGACGTAGCTTTTAATTAAATAGTCTCAACCAATGGCTAATTTAATGGCCTATCTATCACCGGCGGAGTGGCCACTCCCGACCGAAGCCGTCTTCTGCAGATTTGGAGACGTAGAACGGCCCATCGCATTGGCGTCAATGTTCAAGCGAGCGAGTGAGCGAGAGAGAGAGAGAGAGAGAGAGAGAGAGAGAGAGAGAGAGAGAGAGAGAGAGAGAGAGAGCAGCGATGTAGAAAAAATACTAAATACAAGGGTGGAAAAAAGGCTCGGTAATTGTTTTTGTATCGAATAGAATACCGGCGTACGCTGAGTGAAGGGGCCCCACAAGGATCCATATCGTTAATTGAGGTTTTAAGATTTGTCACAAACAGGGACCCCGGTACATGAATTGTTCGAAAGCCCCAGTAATGCAAGGAGGTATGGACGTAATGATAGATGGCTTGTGTACAACCTAAATGTCGCACTGAGACATACGGAATAAATTCGTTTAGATACCAAGGTGCAAAGGTATGGAATGCTCTAGATCAAAAGCTTAAAAATGCCATGGCAACAGATGATTTTAGGAAATGTATTTTACAGTGGAAAGGCTTCGTACTATGTAGTTGTTTATATTGAAACGTGTATTTTAAAGATGATATAGATGATTACATCATTATGTATATGACCATTATGAACATTGTTATCATATGTATCTCAACTCATCTCATTTCATGTTCACCCTTGATATCATTGTCGGTCAATAGCACTTTAGTGTTAATGTTTTATTGTTCTACATGCTTATACCGATGTTAAATAAAGTTTTATTTTATGTTATTTCATCTTACCGAACACACTGTTGGTCAAATATTTTTTACCAGGGAGTTGACAACTTATCGATTGAATGAATGATGGCAAAAGTTTTGCTGTCTTAAAGGTATTTTCTGTGGAGGGCGTGCATCCACCATGATATTAAGTATGTCTTTTGGTGGCCTATAAACCTATAAATTATTACTATGCCCATCACACAGTTACTCTCTCTCTCTCTCTCTCTCTCTCTCTCTCTCTCTCTCTCTCTCTCTCTCTCTCTGTGTGTGTGTGTGTGTGTCTGTCTGTCCGTGTCGTTCCATGGCTGTGACCCTCTATATAGAAGCTACTAACCAGCTTCTAACGCAAGTGCTGGGAAGCTGCAAATGCCACTAAAAGCCCTTCCAAGTGAGTCGCCAACAGTGAATCTGCGTTTTAGACGCTCAAATGACAGCTTATTTTCGACATGTTTATTGCAATGTATGGTTTAATATTTCAGTAAACACCAATGCTAAGTTATAGTTACCCAAATGTGCTGGTTAAATGATGTTTTCTTCTAATTTACCATGACTGTGTTGGAAACAATATGGTATGGGTGCCATCATTAAAGCATTTTTATTTTTTTTTCTACAGATTTGATAATTTCTCTGTAACCTTTACTAACATTCTTCTTATAGCCAACACTACGTTCGCCCCGAGAGTGCTGTAACAGGGAAGGGCCATATCCAATCGAATCTGAGTGATGGCTGGCTAATCCGCCTTCAGATTCACGCTTTGACGGCGACCTTCCTGAGATTTGAAATACGGATTTCCTTGGAGTGCCTCCACTGGAGAGTGGGTGACAGAAAGCTTGCTACATTGATCTATCCAGACAGAGAGCTTGATTCAACACCGGAGATCCCGGTTCACGTCAATTTATTATACCTCTATCAATACGACAAATAAATTCTTTGTGGCCCGACATGGTAGCCACCTGAGCCTCGGTGAAATCGTAAGCGGAGGGCTGAGGGGAAAATTCTGGGCGGGTGGATGTGGATCTGGGAGGAGGTAGAGGCAAAGGGTGCCACTGTCATGGGCCATAAATGAAATGGGAGTTTTCAAAAAGAAGAAGAAGAAGAAGAAGAAGAAGAAGAAGAAGAAGAAAGAGGAGGTCTGGTGGCGAGAAGTGCAGAAGGAATGAGAAATAAAGGGTAAAAAGAGTAATCACCACGCAGGAGAGGAAAGGAAGAAAATGGAAGAAAAAACGACTGGAAAAAGATAACATAATGAAGAAGATGCAGGCATAAAATATGCCAACAACCCGTGGGTCGCAGAAACCAGCGGAAACATTCTTGTGTCCTATCTTCAAAGATTTCTGCTGATGCAGGAAGAGACTGGCATTATAAGAAGAAGAAGAAGAAGAAGAAGAAGAGGAAGAAGAGGAAGAAGAAGAAACGAATGAGGAGGGGATGATGGTGAGAAGTACATGGGAAGAAGAAATAAACAGAAAAATGACTAATCATCATATTGGAATAAAGGAGGAAAAGAAGACGAGGAAGCAGAAAAGAAAGGCCACTAAAAAGCCAATAAATGAAAAAGACTCAGACAAAGGCATGTGTCAAAAGGCTGTGGCTCAAAATGAAGGGCCACAGAAACATATTGAAACATATCGTGCCCTGGCTTCAAAGACAGGCTGCTGATGCAGGAAAAGACCGGTATTGGAGGAAGAAGAAGAAGAAGAAGAAGAAGAAGATTGAAGAAGAAGAAGAAGAAGAAGAAGAAGAAGAAGAAGAAGAAGAAGAAGAAGAAGAAGTGGAAGAAGAGGAAGTCGAAGAAGAAACATAAGAAGAAGAAATAAAGGAAGAGGAAACAATTCAAATAAGAAAGAATGATAATATTACAACTAACAAAGTAGAGAAACAAAAAGAGGTACAGAAAAGAAGTAGAGGCCGGGGCGTACTATGAAGGGATAAATACTGCATAACAGCAACTAAACAGAAAACAGGGTGGCGTTGTACCTCAGGACATTAGCTGTGATATCTGAGTATGGTTGATGATAATATATATCGTTCATAACTAATTATATACCTTGTACAGAATTGCGATTATTAAAAAGTGAAATGATGACCTGCGATATTGTTGATAATAACCAATTCCACCGAGGGAGGCCAGGGTATTTTTAACCATACATACCGCGGAAGCAATGTTGCATGAATGCAATCCTACATTGAGATTTGTCCACCCAGGCATATGGGACTATTGCCATAAGAATGAGTTCTCGTAAATGGTGGCAGACAAGCTGGGGTGCCCGTAACAGTTCACGCGGACAGTATTACCCAGTATATTCTACCAGTATTTAGTATCAGTAATACTGAGCCAGGGTTCAATGGAGACTACATGAGTCAAGTTTCGTCATCCATAGTGTAGATACAGTCATATGTAAACAACTAGCATAACTCAGAAATAATATAACTTAGATGATGTGAGGAGTAGCTGCTGCTTGCACGAGACGGTTAATCACTACTTTTATTGAATTGTTAGCTATTAGCTTCTACGTGGTCCACACATAAAGGCATATTGGATATTTCATTTTTAGCGAATTGGATTGCGAAACGGCCTGGACACTGCATTTGATATTCGATCGATATAGTTATATGGTACAGTCACAAGGCGTGTGTGAATCATAGTCGCTGAGTATTTTTGTGACGGATTTGTGCGAAAAGACTGGAAGCTGAGGCGTTCATTTCAACCATTCCCTGTGTGCTACAATTGCCACCAAAACTCCTCCAACTCCGGCGTAGGCAGCAGCCGATCCAACATTTTTCGTCAGTAGATCATTGGCGGAATTACGCCCTTTCTGCTAGTACCCCACTGGGCTCTGGAATATAATGGTATCACAGGGTACAGAACTTAGTTAAAATTTTACTTACTACGAGGGATTCAAACCCGTGCTCCTAAAAGGGCTTTAAGGGCGGTAAAGCCCTTATTTACGGAAAAGCCGTTACTGATGCAGCACGCCACGGAGACAAGCTGGCCAGGGAGGGCGTTCTGGAGGTGTGTGTACGTGCATGCTGGGTTGTACTGATTCCTCAATCCTCTCGCGGACAGATTTCCTGTGATACCGAGATATATATAACTGATAACAGATTCCTGTGATACCGAGATATATATAACTGATAACAGATTCCTGTGATACCGAGATATATATAACTGAT
>JAAUYG010239167.1_pt1 | contig 15917 bp, 18 predicted proteins | sample 7278091 | NCBI WGS metagenome assembly JAAUYG01 (sample SAMN14350201, study PRJNA611818) | marine sediment metagenome | isolation source: surface marine sediment (0.6m) | place: French Polynesia: Moorea | collected 2018-08 | reverse complement strand
GAAAACCTAAAATATGGAATACATCGAAAACGGCTAATCTTAGAACAACATGGACGAAAATTTCTGACTCGGGGTCCTACAGTGCAAATATGTAAGGTACTTTTGATGCGCGATTCATTGAGTTTGCTTTGGGGTCATTCGGTGCACTTTGCAAAAATTCCAATTTTACAATTTTTAAAATTCTGCTCCTCTCCCGATTTTCATCCGATTCATCCAAACTTTATACAAGGTACCATAATCATACAGGTTGTCACTTTTGGCGATCTGCCAAAAATTGCAAAAATTATGGCATTTTGACATTTTTCTTAACACAGAACCAAATGCTGCTGGAAATTTCAAAGTGATATTTTTCCTACAGTTTTCAATGCAGTCCATCGAAACTTTGTGACAACATTGGTTACCATAGTAAATCTAAATGCCTGTTAGAATACTGCGATGAGAAGTTGGCATCTAGTAGTAAGATAACATTCTATTTAAAACTTTTGAAAACATTCTTGTGTACTGGGTCTTCAGTTCAAGCAGGACGTCAAGGCCCCTGGGCCTCTTGTTAAGAACTTTCAAGTGAAGTTTCAAATTCCAATCTTTTTATAGTGTGTATGGTTTGCCCTTTATACATGTACTTACAACAACAACTTCTCCTTCCGCTGTGCCCTTCAGTGGTGGGTGAGGACTGTAGCAGGCGAGGACAACATGGTAGACTACAGCCGCCGTCCCGAGTAGATACACGAAACTGATCCATGCCTTTGATTTTGTGTAGACAAACAGAGCCAGGAAGGTCACAATGGGGTTTATAGCGATCCCTAGGCGAATACTCAAGTTGTACGCCCTGTTGCCATACGGCAAAGCGCTGTACGAATGCAGGCCAGGCAAAAATCCAAACATTAATCCAAATCCCCAGGTTAACAGAACCAGACAGAATACAAAGTCGCCCCTGTGTAGCTTGTTCTTTCCAGGTTGAACCGAAGTATTGGATGTGTCTTCGACATTCACGCCTGGATTATCATCTGAATTATTGGGTCCTTTATGTGGCTCAGCTGGAAGTGTAACAACGTCCCCTACATCTGTAGTAGCAGTCGATTTGGCAGCATCCAGCTTGTGGCTGTTCTCTTTTGTCACATCAATCTCTCTGAGTTTGTCAAGCCGTTTCTTCTGAAAGTATGGTAGATAGTGGATTAAAGTAAAGGCAACCCCAGACAGCACCATGACGCACGACATCATAATGAAAAATGCCTGAACTGAGAATTTTGGATTTGGATAAATGGGCACGATCTGGTACGAGGTGCTGTTCATCATGGTCGTTTCGTTATATGTGATTATTGTATGGTTCTGACAATCCGGAGTTTCTCCAACACCCTGGATGATGCCTACAACAGCTGGGATCAGCTGACAGATTCCCTCGCCTACGAAATACGCTGTGATATATTGGGCGCTGAATCTGGACAAATATGGAAGGAAAACAACAGTGGAGAGACTGTCTACAAATGCCAGAATATATATAAGTATCATGATTGCTAGGCTGACTTCCTTCCCATCTATGACAGCCGTTCTGTCCCAGAAGAATGCCGTCAGAAAAAGACAGGTTGCCCCAATCACAATAATGGCGTACACAAACCGAGACTCCTTCAGTTTGTCCTTCAACATTTTTTTCGTGACTCCATACACTATAACCGACATAATCCTGCCCGCATTAAGAATCAGGTTAAGATAGGCAGGTAGTTCCCATAGCTCGGGAAGACGGTTGACCAGGAGTGGCATCTCGGTCCATATTGCAGAGAGATCGATCCATGAGGCCAGGTTGAAGACTATAACCAGCAGATAGAGTGGGATAGAAATCCCTGACAGCCAGCCTTTCTCCATGTCTCAGATGCTGTGTGAGAAAGAGCTAAATGTCTATCCTAATCGCACTGTGGCCGCTGTACTTTCACGTATGTGGGTATGGCTCCTTTTCCGCTAGCTTTACAATGTACTAGCTGTATCCTTCCTTTGCAGAACATTTATATGAGTGTGATGTAACGCCGTGCCCAACGAAACGTGTCCTATGCTCCTGCGAATATATCTAGATTTTTTGGTCATTTTTATTCCCCGACTGCTATAAAGAAAAGTATTCTAGGGTAGGGGCGGTTGAGATACTATGCTAAGTCGTTTTGACGACCACGGCTGGGTTGAAATTTGTGTCAGTCCAAACATCCAGGCCTGCATCATGTATTAAAACATTTGTTTTGCTAAAGGGCAAAAGATGTTGATATGTTACTTATGTGAACACAAAAGGTTGGTGTGTATAATAAAATAGTGTTATCACGTAGTACAAAGTCTTACATAAGATGGGCATATTTGGCATGGCTCGCTGTCGTTTTCACATAGAGTAGGCCACCGGGATAAAAAATAATGTGTTTCGCTAAAGATTACACAACAAACACGTTTAGTTTTTGACAAGTCCTTGACCTGTAAAACATGCTATCCAATGGCCCTAGTTTGATTGAGGACTACCGGTAATTCCATAACCCTATCTGTTCAAAGGTGAAATGTTATTCCCGCTTAAATGTGTGCAGGTTCACGGCAAACGTTCAACTACAGGGAACACATTAACACCTGTCGAAGCACTAATATTAATCGTAGAGTGAAAAACTAGGCATCGTTAGAAAATATGGAAGGTTTGCCCTTCAGTGCAGTTCAGCGTAGACCTCTATGAGTACGAAATGCCATACGCCGGGGTCTAAAACTGCCCATTTGCAATGAACTGTTTACGACATGAGTTTTGTTGCATCCCATCTCTTCACTAGAACTATTTTCTTACTTCTGTTTAGTAAGAACACTCAAGTACTTTTATGCCCCCTCGTAAAATGGGCACCACGTTTCAGAGGCTTTGATATATTAGATACATACACTACACAAAAAAAGTTAAGGATCTTAAATATCCCTAACTTTTTTGAGTAGTACAAATCTGCAATGCGTGCCATAGTGCATATATACACTACACAAAAAATTAAGGATATTTAATATCCTTAACTTATTTTGTGTAGTGTACGCTTTTTCCACGTAAGACAGAGTCACTTTCGATAAAACATACTGTAATGTATGTACGCAAACAAGTTTTTGCCCCTATAAAGAAATTAGCGTCAGATAGCCAACGCACAATATATGTACGCTCTCTTTGTGAAAATACTCCACAATGCATGGGCATTTATAAGATATCAACAAAATGTTCAGCAATGCATGTTAGCATAGGTAATTGACCATATTGGGTATTGTGCTACACAAAGTAAAATCATTTACATCATTTCTGAATGGATGTTAGCTTCTGGCTCATGTATGATATGATATGTGATAGCAGTTCAGTAAGTCGCTGAAACATACTCAATTACGTTTCTTAAATAAAATTTGGAATATGCCTTATTTATATTTACTGTTTGTAAAATTGTAAGTAAAAACTGTAGGTAAAATTCACTTCAACCATTTACTGAGAAAGTCTGTCTATAATTGTTCTAGTCCATGTTAGGTAGTACAAACTACTGATGTTTTCATCAGCTCGATCCTTTTTACATACCGTAAAAAGATATTTTCATAGTATTATACACAACGTTTGTTGAGGAAGATATCTATGAACATAGTGCAGATTCAATTTTGTTTCTAATTTATAATTACCCCGGTCCCTGTTTTAAACGGTTGGTGAGGTAACAAATTGCCTGTGGACAAGTTTTATTATTGTTTATAAGTTTTGTCTTTAGTTTATAAAACATTTATTTGATTTATTATTTATTATTGTTATTATTCTTTGGATTTATTATTATTTTATTTTAAGATTTATATGAACAACATTGTGTATGTTCTGTTCCCGAACCTCACTATAATCTTTGCTTGTATATAGGTATCTTTCTTTTTATATGCCTAGTGAGACAATGTGTTATACGTTGCTTACCTGTGGGACTGACACGATTACAATCCTTTATGATTATATAATAGAAAGAAAAAAAAAAGGAAATTCCTTCCGCCAAAAATATGGTGGAAGTTTGTCGTGCCTTGAACAAAAATGTATAACCGTACGCCTTTATGGAATAGCTACTTTTATAAGAGCAAGGTATTGGTAAAACGGATGCTTGACACACATACACGCCTGGACTTCCATTCCCAGGCACATGTGGTTGTGCGCCACGGTAAACTGTACGTTTCTCGAATGTGTTTTGTAGGTCAACACACTGAAAAAGTTGGCTAATGGCAAAAGTAAATGAATAAATAAAATTGACATCAAAGGCTTTGTGTGTGTCTGCCTTTAGGCTTGATGTAAGATAAAGAGCCTGTCATGACTAGCGGTGCCGCGGGTCACTGCTTTTCCTTTTAGCTGAAACACGTTTACTGCTGTAGCAATTTCGCATGTTAGGCTATTTTCCAGACATGGTCATTCAGGATCAGGATCGCCTGTTAGGCTATGGTCCAGTCATTGTCATTCAGCATCAGGATCGCCTGTTAGGCTATGGTCCAGTCATGGTCATTCAGGATTAGGATTGCTTGTTATGCTATGGTCCAGTCATTGTCATTCAGCATCAGGATCGCCTGTTATGCTATGGTACAGTCATGGTCTTTCAGGATCAGGATCGCCTGTTAGGCTATAGTTCAGAACTTTACCATCGCTCGGGATCAAGAACAGAATGAAGCAAGTATTTAAGGCCTTATTATCAGTATGCGGTAATTAGTGTGAATGCTTTAGACAAATTATATAATGATATAAATTCGATTAAGCATCCTCGATGCATCCATCACCACCACTACCACCATCACCACTGCCATCACCGCCACCACAACGACCACAAACGCAATCACCAGTTGTAGCAACAACAGAACAGAGTGGTCCCTCGGGTACATGTATATCTATCCATCAAATAAGAAAATGTCACAAGTCTAGAATTGAAGTACGATTACATTACACTAGTTACTACTTGTTACTACCATCACTTGAGCAGATTACATTACACTAGTTACTACTTGTTACTACCATCACTTGATCAGATTGCATTACACTAGTTACTACTTGTTACTATCATCACTTGATCAGATTACATTACATTAATTGCTACTTGTTACTATCATCACTTGATCAGATTACATTACACTAGTTACTACTTGTTACTAGCATCACTTGATCAGATTACATTACACTAGTTACTACTTGTTACTACCATCACTTGATCAGGTGGTAACGAGCTTGTACTTGAGTCGTTCCAAATGATGGAAGTAGCTTCAAGAAGACACAATACGGGATATAATCACAACCTAATCTGTAATAAATATATAATTGCCCTCCCAGTGCCTACAGCATATATATATTCCGTTTCATTAGATAAAGTTTTTTAATGTTCAAGTAATTTTATGTGACTCATCTATTTGAGAGGCACACACATACTCATTCCGTTTGTGACCCGAAACGGGTTTGAAACAATTCCATCATCTCAACCATTCGGGTCATCATCCCATCATGCAATTATCTGACGATCTTCACGAACCTGTCTGGGTAGAAAAACTTCGACATGATCTTCCACAAGCCCTCTTTCCTCACTGCGTCAAATGATTTGTCAGATCGACAAACGTTATATAGAGGTCTTCATATTGCACCATACATACTCTTCTCCTGCATCTATCGAGCAGCTAAAAAATCATATCGATGGTTCCTCGGCCTGCACGGAATCCATATTGACTCTCAGGCAGGTGATTTTGCTCAAGGTGCTTCAGAAAGCGATTCAGGAGGATATGGGCTAGGATCTTTCCGGCGATCGAGAGGAGAGAAATCCCGCTGTGGTTATCACATGACCGCTTGTCACGCTTTGTCTTGTAATGTGTATGATGGTAACTTATCATCTTTAAACTCCTGAGGGATGGTTGTGTCAAGGCATTCATCTTTGACAAACAAAAATAAGTATATTTGGTTAATGCTTGTAGAACCAAAAGGCCACTAAAACACTAAGCACATAATGTGTAAGTGTAACTGAAAACTTCGGGTTGAGCCCTGTATGGATGCAATGCTTTTGTATAGACCAGCGTGGCACATTTGTAGGAGTGAGCACCAACCACCAGGCACGTAGCTACAGTCGACATAGGCTCTAAAACGGCCCACTGCTTGCTATTGGGTTATGCTTAGCACTGTCCACGTTATAATACAAAGGAGGTGGAGTGCGTGAGTGATACCCAAGTTTAACGGCACACCAACACCAAAAGGGTCATACAGTGCCAAAACAGGTTGTAAACTGCACTATGAGTCTAAGCTGGGTCCATTAGAAACGAATAGTATGGCCAAATGTGTGTAAAGTCCAAGGCAAGATGTCAAGTCACATCTTGAAAAAAGTCCAATAGCTCTAACATACAGTAGGATTGTTGAAGGTGTAACTGAATCGAAGAGATCTTGGAAAGCATGTACTAAGTACTTGACATAAAAATGTTCCAGGCCAAACAAATGTCAAAACCGTGTAACGTTGCTCATATGCACGTCTTATTTTCCGTTGCAGGTAACCTAGATATCCTATTTAGTATAGATGTACATATTAGGAATATAAACTGGAATTGGCATTAAATTACATGCAATATAGATTAACCTCCTTTAGATTACCATTATTGTTAGAATATCGTGTTATTTTACTTTTCTGAAAAAAGAAACTCTCACATTTCAATCCGTGACTGTGTGTGCAGGTTTTTGACGTCATTGTTAGAATATGACGTAATCAACACTTCTCTGCAAAAAGCCAGCCTTTCCATCCGCCACTATGTGTCTGCAGGTTTTATGATGTCACAGTGAAACAGAACTGGGCGTGTCTGCAGGTTTTATAACGTTATTATAGGCACATAGCTGGACAACACGACTCGGCCACGTCACATGCCGGGACATGGCGGTTCGGCTTGAAACACCTTAAGGACACTGACAAGAGTAAAGCTGAGAACAGATCCTACAGTGGTGCCTACATGGCAGGCGACCTGTCCCCACATCAGACTGAAGGCGCCACCATCATTCAGGATGTAAAATACGCAGGACCGGCCATAGGTAAACGTCGCTAACAACATGACCGATGCCAGTATCTGAAAGGAAGACACGGACATGCAATCGAGCTTATGAAGTGTTTGATCATGAACATGACACAAATGGTACTGTTCGCTCGTTGAGTATTTACGACTGTGATTTTAAAGTTAAACCGCTTAATGGATCTATTTACATATGGGTGGTAGGGTTTCTGGGTTTGCATCGTATTTTTTGCAGAAAAAGTATACTATTTTAATGTTAGTATCCCAAAACCGAGCAGCATTTCTCCCGGAGGATCAAAAGCTATATGCATGTATGGATAGGCCTACACACGTCCAAACAGCGGAAATAGCTTTAAAACCATGTTGGTGGGTAGAGCCTAACTGTAATGTCAATAAGATCTAAATGGGTTGAACAGGTTCAAGGAATTATTTCAACAAATACTTTTATGACTAACCCACATGCATATTGAACAGCTACATCATGGCCAAATAATCGACTATATACAGGAAAATGCATACATGTCCAAGAATCAGGATTCTGTTTATACGAATGTGTCACCTATGTTTTAATTGTTTTACTGCATTGAGGAGAGTAAAGTGCAATGAAAGTTGGCTGGCAGAAATCTGAAAACTGTGGCAACGGAAATTGTAATCCAACAGTGAATATATTATGTTACGTTAAAGATATTCATAGTAAAAATTAATTCAATACAAAGAAAGGTACTACATGTATAACCGAATAAGGTATAATCCACGCAACATTAACAATATAATACTCAGACCACAAAGAGTTCTCCCATGTGTGTGCCTTTCAGTGGTGGCTGGGGGCTGAGGCAGGCGAGGACCACTTGATAGGCTGCAGCTGCGGTCCCAATCAGGTATAAAACGCTGATCCACAGCTTTGATCGTGTGTAAACAAACAGAGCCAGAAAGCTCACTATGGGATTTGTGGCAATCCCGATTCGGAGGCTCAAGTTGAACGCCCTGTTGCCGTACGGTAATGCACTGTACGACTGTATGCCTGGCATCAGGCCGTACATCAGACCAAGAGTCCAGGTTAACATCACTAAAGAAAATACAAAATCAGCTTTGCTTAGTTTATTCTTCTCAACTTTTGTCGACGTCCCGGGTGTGATTTCGATATGAACACCCGACTTGCTTCTAGCTTCCTTATTCTTTGTAGCTAATTGTGTCTGATGTCTTGATGTAGTAGGGTAGTCTACATCAACGGTACTGTTGGAATCAGCAACCGTAGACCTTTTGCCTGCATCCTTTTCTTGCATTTCGTTTTCTGTGAGGTCAGTCTGATCCAAGTTGCAAATCCTTTGCCTTTTAAAATATGTGAGATAATGTATCAACGTGAAGGCAATGCCAGACAGTACCATGATGCAGGACATCATAACGAAATAGGTTTGGACAGAGAATTTGGGGTCAGGGTAGACGGCCATAATCCGATACGATGTGCTATTTGTCTTTGTCAAGTCGTTGTAGATGACTATTGTATGGTTCTGACAATCCGGAGTTTCTCCAACACCTTGGATGATGCCTACAACGGCTGGCACCAGCTGACAGATTCCCTCGCCTACGAAATACGCTGTGATATATTCGTGGCGAAATATGGACAAATATGGCAGGAAGACCACACCAGAGAGACAGTCCACCGACGACAAAAGAAATATCAGGATCATGATAGCCAGGGATACTTCTTTCCCGGCAACAATGGAGGTCCTATCCCACAGGAATCCCAGGATAAACAGACAGCTTGCCCCAACTGCAATGATGGCGTACACAAACGGATATTCCTTGAGTCTGTCCTTCAGGAATTTCTTCAGGATCACATACACTATGAGCAAGGCCTTTGCGCCATTGATGATCAATATAAAGTAGGCAGGTAGTTCCCATCCCTCGGGAAGCCGGTTGACCAGGAGTGGCATCTCGGTCCATACTGCAGCAATATCAATCCATGAGGCCATGTTGAAGACTATCACCAGCAGATACAGCGGGATAGAAATCCCACTCAACCAGCCTTTCTTCATGTCTTTTTTCAGGGTGTGTGGTGTTACTGGGAGACAGTGAGAATTCTGTCTAAGTCACTTGTCAACCACTACGCATTTGGCACGGACGACGACCCGCAGTGACTTTTACACTATGTGCCTCATACTCAATGTGCTTAAACACCGTGGATATTAGGGGCATCAAGCACACACCAGACACACATGCCCCTACACAAGTGCCATGACTGATCAATATACTTGGGAAGGCTTAAACAAATTATTATTCCACACTAAAACAAAATCACCCTCGTCTGATTAATAAATTTAAGTTCTGGACACGGTTGTACGGAGTTGCTAAACACGCAATCCCCTCACTGGCAGCACGTATGCATATGTAACAGAACACAGGCAGCTGCCAGTATTCAATGAAGGTTGGAGGGAATAAAAGATTAATGAGACGAGTTTAAATTAAGTAGCAGGTGAGTGTGTATCACATAGATCATGCATGCATAAACCATGCATAAATGAATAAAATTGTCGGGTTTACATGCGGCTCTAGCTACTTGGGTGTACCAAATGGGATTTGCTTGTAATGGCGGCAAAACAGGTGTGTGTTGTCACTCAGCCTTAGCTGTCCACAACTATTATTTTACCATGGGGTGAGGGATGGGAGGGCAGGGGAATCGCCATTTACGTCTGTAGATTAAAGTGTGTGCTAGTGTATGCGCCAAGTGTACATATACATGTACGTGTGATGTACGTTATAGTTCAATGCTTATTCTGATTTCTCAACAGTACCATGGTACTCACTACGACTACTTGACGTGTACCACTGTATACAGCGAGGGATGTTCGTCAGACAATAACATGGAATTATCCGATGAAGGTGTGTCATAAATGCCAAACGACATCTGAGAAGTTAACAAAAAGTGCCAGTCAGTTATTGTCGTTGAATCTTTTGATCTTCACACACGTTGTGCACTATTATGGTTCCTTAAATTGAGTTCAGCTTCTCAACAGGTACTTCATTCAAGCAGCCCAATTCAATCACTCAGCCACAGTGCTGCTTTCAATACACAACCTATCAATCACTCTTGAAAGCTTTTCTGTTTCCCAAGATTAGGAAACGCAGAGTACAGGAATATGAGGAAGCGTCTCTACTTCCAGGCTGGCACTATACGCAGCGGTCCGCTCCACGGGTTAATGTGACTCCTCAAAAACGGCCAGTTCTTGACAAACTTTGGTGACAGGTGTACAAATTTTCCTTATTAATCAGACTACTGTTTTAGCCACGGCACACAACGCCGCCTCACTAGGTATTTAATGTTGCCAGATCTTTCTAGCACAGCCGAAATCGAACAACGAAATTTCCCCAGTATACTTCCGTCACCCCCGATACAAGTTTTGATTTCCTAGGAAGTAATGAAATACACGCACCTATAACAAACAATATGCACGATATGTGTTATGTAATATATAAAGTACTGGGAAAAGTAATTTAGTTTCGTATTAATATCTCCTATGAAATGTTTTCTATGAGATACAGCAACGTAAATGGTTTAGAATCAAGTCCTCGCCATCGACAGAAATGTTGGTTGCTGCCATAAGTGTATTCAGGAATAGTCCCATTACTGTTCTTGGCGTATCTGCCAAAATAATAATATCATACAGTCTAGAGACGATGGTTCTGCCGTTGGCCACAACTTTTGGCATTATTGTGCATTTAATATTGTTATGCATTCTATTCCAATAGCGGCCCAGTTACCGGAATATTGTGCAGAGAAACGAGATTTCTGAACCATATTAATAATTAGAGATCTCAATTAAAAAATTAAACCTTGATAAGAAAAACAATACTGCACGTTGAGAGTTTATTAAGCACCAAGATTTGCTCGAAACTCTAACTATACCCAATGCAATACTTGAAACATGTGAAAAGGAAGTAATATAATAAATACAATGTAAATACACAAAAACCAGCCCAGAAATTAAACAGCGATAAAGTACTAGCTAAAATCAAGAGTTCGATGTCGATAGAGTCAAGAGTTCGATGGATTTGGGGCATTCAAGATGATACTAGGTGTGTCAACTGAGAGAAATGAATGAATCGTGAAACCAAGCGATCTTTAACAGGTTAAACTGATCCCGTGTGGCTACGCTGCAGCAAATGACCTGGATAACTCTGACAATATAATCTGCTGTTTATTTGCAACTCCGTGGTAAACGTTATCAGCTTTGGTATGCAGAGAGTGCAAACACCTTTGGTAAACCTCGTTAGTGTGACATTTATGCGGTATAATGAGACACACAACCATCCAAACCGAAGACCAAGGTGCGCATGATTTCAAGCTGTAAGAGTATCAGCCCAAGTACGAAATATTGGTCAGCTATGGACGCCCTGCTCGTGCAAAAAATATTCCGACTCATAAATCCATCTGTGGGACTTATGGGCGGAGAGAACCAGATAGTGATCTGGCTATCTTGTCATCTTAACGCCACCACATATTTTGTGTTTATGATAAATCGCCAGATCAGCACTATAGGCTTTAGTATTCAGCACCGGGATACATAAACCGCCGTCACCTCGCTTAAGTCGTGTCACAATATTCAGAGTCTCCTGCACGATAGCCGTAATGAAGTTATGCAACGCGCTACTAGTGCTGGCACTGGCCAGTGTTGGCCACGCCCAATATCCAGAAGGTCCGTGTTGCATGCCGGATCAGTTTGAGGGCTGGCTGGGAGAGTCTGGATTTGCTGTGGCGGACGGGAATACTGAAACTAAGTATACAGCCACACGGTTCGCCTACGACTACCCCAACAGGCGTGTCTTCTTACAGGTGAGGCAGTTTGAAGAATATAGTGTGTATCCTACACTTTGCTGTCTATTTCACACAAGTTAATTACTGTTGCTTATAAAGGTGGAACTTCATTGGCCCGTTTCCGCGGAGTCTTTTGCATATCAGCCCTGCCCTTTCTACTCATTTGATTTATACTTTCCATGTTTAGCTCAGCCTGACGCTGCCATGCAGAGCTAACGCAGTAATGACGTGAAATATCGTCCGCCGTCTGTGTGCTATTAGGAATTCCCCCACAAACTTGTACAGGCCTGTGATGGGTGGGGGGACTTTCGGGAAAGTTTTCCTTTAATAGAAAGCGCATGGTCGTGATCCGACCATGTGCTTTCTATTAAAGGAAAACTTTCTATCATGTTACAACGAGTCTATGAGTCAGCGCCTATGGGCATGTTGGAATAAATATGTGAATTGATTCTGCGCAAAAGAGTATGCTCTGCATTACGCTTCTGAAGCGGTTGCTATTCGAGCCATAACGTCTTAAAATCAATGTAACACACAAAGCGACTGAAGTGCATATAGCTGTCCTTACTTCTCATTGTTTCCTCCCATTAGGTGCGCTTAAACAGAACGTATACGAGTTTTGCATATAGTGTACGTGTAAACATTGTTTCTCTCTTCGCCAGGGAGACCTCGGCGGAAACTTCCAGAAAGCTATCGTGTATTTTCTGGAGCAGCCAGCCCGTCTGTACGCCGTGATGGATTCCGGAGAAGGTGAGACCTGCAGGATTCACACCATGGACCTTAAGGTGGCGCCACCTTGCGAGCCAGACGACAGCCTGCGAGCCTCGGACATGTTCTTCGGTATGGACACCAGGGATCCGGACCAGGCCGGATACAGCGTCATGGTTCCAGGTCGGGACTTCACGGCGTATCTCACCATCAACAGCAACACGTGCACGTTCTACGGTCGCTTTGAAGAGAGACGGTCGCCTAGCAACGTGTCTGTGGCCGTCTCCATGTTGTCGTACCTGGGCATGACTGAGGGGATCCAAGACGTCGGAATATTCATACCTCCAGAGGGTTGCCAAACCGGTACAGAAGTGGATACCTCGGTACGTGTAGACCGGCCTCTGACAAGTGCGTGAGCCCTACTTAGTCACAAGGGCCAATTTTCAATAAAAGGTTTAAAAAAGCTCTTAAGCAAAAGCTCTTAAGCATGGAAATAATAATGGTTGCGACGGTTATTATTTATTATGGAGCTTATTAAGTTACTTTTTTTAGATTTAGATTATTTCTGAAAACCCGGTTCATGCAGCAAAATTGTGTTACATGTACATGCATGTGACTTTGTCTCAGGAGAAATGTCATAGAATTTGAAATCTCATGAGATTTAGCATACACGTACGTATCATATGTGGCAGATTAGCAAAATACATGTACGAATCGATGTCACGGACAACATTCCCTCACGTCAGATTTCAAAAGCAAAATCCCATGATATTTGAAATAATTGATTCCCATGCCTTTATGGCCTAACAACGCCCCGGGACCTTGGTAGAAATAACGCAGCCGACAATAAACAGCATGATTACTTAAGCTTTGATCATTTACATTTTTCTGATGGCTGAAATACTGGCCCGGGGTCGTCAAGTTATCGTACGGTACAATATAGATATATGTTGCACGATTGCTCTGGTGAACAATAAGATTTTTTTTCAATCTTCTGAAAACAATAAGACACGCAGTTTACTTATTTCTTACATGGAAACAATGCACGGTGCTATAACAAGTTGGATTATGTTTCTCACTGTTTCTCCTTTTACAGAGGATGAAAATGCTTCTTCGCGCTCTCTTTGTAAACGCAGCATAAACAGAGAGAGAATTTCAGCATTGGCTTCAGGAAACGATTTTCCCACAGATGGACGAGGAACCAAACCAAAATTTTTGTACAGGCTATAGCCTGTTAATAATACTTCAGGATGTATCACAATATGGACAAAAATCTAGGGTGGAGACCGGAAGTGCACCCGATGCGTGATTTTCCGAACAACAGGTCTTGCTCGGAAAGGAAATTTCCGCGCAATGGGCTATTGCAGCATACTATAAAACACCAGATGAACTTTTGGCGTATGATGTTTGATACGTCTATTTCCTAAAAAAAATGCATGGTAGGGATTCAAACCCATGCGCCACTTCCGTTAACATGGTTAACGAGATAGTTCTGGACGGGGAAGGTGCGTTGTGATAGAGGACAGAAGTCAAGCACGCTATCAACTCCACCGCAGAGGCGTCTGGCCAGGTTTGATGTCCTGGTGGTGTGTAAACGTGCATGTTGAGTTACGCGGAGACGGCTGATACATGTATATCTGTACTGTGTGGGTATTTATATGCCGTAATATTTAGCCCATTGTGCGGATTTTTTACTTTCCGAGCAAAGACCTGTAGTTCGGAAAATTTCGCATCAGGTGGGAAGTAGGGTTCGGCTTCAGCGTATAGAACTGGAATCGAAATTCCGTACCAATTAAAACCTTTGACAATTGCTATTTCGGTTGTCTATTGCTATTCTCAATTAAGATTATATTGGAATGCATATACTACCTATTCAGAACCAGGCTCGAAAATACTCGTCTACATCTTGATTTAAGTCAACAATCTGAACAATTTGAATTATGTGACTTAAGTCAAAGCTTAAACTTAATAATAAGTATATTTTCGAGAACTGCAGCCCAGACCCCCCTGTGGCAGGGTTGGGCTACAGTGGCCAGTTTCTGGAAAAATCTTAACTAAAGTTGGATTATGTTCATGGTTCTGTTCCTGTAAAAATTATGAGCATGATTGAGCATTATTGTTGAAAAAAAAAAGATATTTCCATGGAACATCGATAAGATAAAAACCAGTTTATCGCCCACATCAACAATAAGAAAGTTACTGACATTTGTGAATAAACCTGAAGTTGCTACCATTTGCAACTCTATCTGTTCTTACTGAGCCTTAAATCCCGGGCTTAAATCCCGTTGGTAGTTTGCTGGGTGCGGGGTTTTATTTTCTGGGCGGGGTTAATTCCTTTCACCGTGTGTGCCTGTCTGATAAATTATCGTTTTGATACTGTTCCGCTGGCGCGTCTGAGTAACCCTACCAAGGATTTTGTGAGAGGTCCGCTACAGGTTTTTGCATCTACCACCACGATTACTGCTGCTACTACTACTGTTGATGGCCCTGCTACAACTACTACAAACTACAATATTTGTCACAATTAGCGTAATGTATAACATCCAATGCAACCCAATCAAGCAAAGGGAGTGACTTCATATAATTCTTGCATGTTTATTAGATCGCTTGACTATCATGAGTTATAATGATTTCTCCGTTTTAACCTAGCATATATCCCACAAGGCATACAGTGGCTTTGCAGTACGGTTGAATTATACAAGTGGTTGGCCATGTTAACGTAATCGTAATCTTTATTAATGAAGCAAATGGATATCGACACACATATCGACCCGGAAGGTACGTGTTGCTATCTGGGGAAACAAATTAGTAAACATGATCAAATTCGGGAAGAAAACTTTGAACACTACTGGCTTGCATGCCCAGGTAATACGCTTGCTACATTTAATGCTTGGGTTGCATACAGGGCAAGATTACGGGGTCAAATAATGATAATCAGGCTGCTCGTTCTGTGTAGTTGTTGGCTAAGTATGCCTTGATCTACACCTGATTTAGCAGCCAAGAACTAACAATGTGACAAGCACCATCTCAGCAAATCTTAACTGTCATTTGCAATGAGACTCAGCCAAAACAGTTGTGATGCACATAGTACAATTGGTATTGTTTGTATTTTCTTACAGCTTTCTCAATCAAAATTCATCTGAGTGGCACATGTTCGTGTTAGTCATTAAGTACATAACGTTATCAGTCTTCACACTAATTGTAAATTTTGTCATATACAACTGTCTCCCCATCTACACTTTGTACTTTGTATATCATTTGTTTGTGGAGTTCAATAAATGTTAGATGGAGGGGTGAATCAGGCTTAGTCGGCTTTCAACCACCCATGGTCATATCACCGACTGCAAGTTGGATTCGGTGGTGTATGGAGGTGTATGCGTGTGAGTTAATGTGGACCTGT
>JAAUYG010162321.1_pt1 | contig 15924 bp, 15 predicted proteins | sample 7278091 | NCBI WGS metagenome assembly JAAUYG01 (sample SAMN14350201, study PRJNA611818) | marine sediment metagenome | isolation source: surface marine sediment (0.6m) | place: French Polynesia: Moorea | collected 2018-08 | reverse complement strand
GATTGTCCACAAGCATAAAAATTTATGGCTTGCTGAAGGAAGGTTCCAGAAGAAGCCCTGCCGACTCTTGTATCGATCAAGGATGAATCCGCCTTGAAACTCTGTTTGCCTCGCTGGTGCACCGTGTCCTCAGATTGGTGAAAGGCCAAGATAACAGATGATATATTCTGTTACGGTGGTCAAAGACTCAACAGGGATGTTGCAGCGTCGCAGTGTCCTGACATGTGCGCTGTTTTAGCTTGGCAAGCACATTATCTCTTCCTTCGTCTCAGGTTATTGTCAGATGAGACCATCCCAATTAAGTCAAAATGTTTGCGGCCCATGCATGTGGCCAAAGAAGTCTAACGCAACTGTTCCCGCGAAAAGCATCAAGGAGCCTCTTTCAGTTTTCCTTTCCCGTTGGCGAGGCCTTTCTTGGTGAATTCCCATCTAACATGTCATTACAGAGGTTGTGCGTGTTTTCTGCTTTTTGAAGAATTGAAATACTCACCCGTGCTCCTTCTTCATCTGCCTCGGGATCATAGCGTTCAGCCGCCACTGAAACAAGAGGACAGTGATGTCAAGAATGAGCAGGAGATTCAATCAAAAGGGCGTGAACCCTGAAGGCGGTGACCCCTGGACTGCTGGCCTCAAGAACTTTGGTCAACAAAAGGAAAATTTTACTACTTTCAGGTGCAGGCATTGTGGTTTGTTGAATCCTTCTGAACCCTCAGACGTTTTTCCTTTCTACAGGAGGTATTTACATCAAATCGGACATGCAGTTGTGTGGCAGTTCATTTGAGACACAACGGACACCCATTGACGTGGAAAACACTCAAACATTCATCAATAGAACTCACAGGGAAATAAAATTCCAACTGTCCCGGGACGGACATTTTCTTGAAAATTGAATTTTGAAGACTTTCCCTTGAAAGTCTGCAGAATGCCCCAAATTTATTCTACGGTAACAGACACGGCGCCAACACTGGAGAATAATGTGGTATTTGGCCTGAGGTCGCTCAGTACCGCTAATGGCCATTTGTAGCATTACCGTAATGTGAGAAAAATCAATCTCTTGGTTCGATCAATGTTGAGATTTAATCATCAGAATGACATGCCAGCGTTGAAAGGTAACACAAGACCTTTCAAGCTGGAATCCTTTACGTTTTTGCTGCCAAATGGTTGGTTATTTTCTCCTTTGAACCCAATGACTAACAGAGCCAAAAGTGGCGCCATTGCAACAGAATTCTAGATTCGTTGTTTTCTCGAAATTTTCTGCAGAATGGCAGATGGTTGAGAAGAGAAAGCTGAGGAACTGAAATCAACTCACCTGATTTTCTCCTGGCAAACCTGTTCTTTGGAGGCTCTGAAAGAAGAGAAAAGCAAGAACTTATTGCGGCTGTTTCGAATGAAGCAGGTGGTGTTTCGAATGAAGGCGCAGTTTTCAGACCTCATTTGACGCCTGATTCAGAAACCCTGAATTATGCACAACAACACGGAATAAAAGTCCTTTCTTCAACATTTATTGACACTTGGCACGAAGTTAAAACCTAAACAAACACATCAAGCAGGTTGCAACACACATGAACCTCCACACGCAAACCCATGGAATGCCTTCCAGGATAAACAAAGCTTTTGCAGAAGAGACAGCGCAGAATTTCCCAGCTGTGTTGCCAAAAAGCCGACAGAACATGTCTGCAGTTTGATTCATTCTGGACAATAAAAAAGTTTGGTGTGACTCCTCTCACGCCCTGATGTGCCACAAACAAAGCAGGGAATGACTCGGTGCTTTGCCACCAAATTCTAGTTTGTTTCAAGGCTGATGAAAATGTCGGCTCGGCACAAGAAACGCCGCCAGAATTACTTGCAAGTATTCTTGGCTAGCCTTCGTCACTTCAGAATTTTTCGTGCTGGACATCCAGAACCCTGTGGCGGATTCGTCAAGGGACGCATTTTGGAAGCAGTTGCCAGGAGGCATGGGGTGATATACATGAGGAAAACCATCACCGGGAGGCGTCACAAGCTTCTCACAATGCCACACCGGCACCTGCATGGGTTTTTGCAAAAGACACTTTTTCGCTATTCAGTTCTCTGTTTCATGTGCCATGCAACAAATGAGTATATCTATTTTTCTGCTTTCTTATTTCCTGCATGCAGCTGCTAACACTGTGGTGTCTTTTTCAGAAAGACGACACTGTCAATGTACCTTGACCTAGATCTTTCTACGACTGTCAAAACATATCCAAGGTATGACAAACGTAACTGGATCACTGGTAATCTTCCTTGCTTATCAGATCAATAATCAATGGCCTGATTCAATGCTGTGGACTCGTATTTAATCACACATTGCTGGGCGATTTGTTTGCACGCAACTGCTTCACGATGTCTTTATCATTACAAACAGGAAGGCTGCCCACCGTTCCATCTTTCACGTACGATAAGCCTTCAATCTCAGACAGGTTCCATAAATCCTCACACAAGGACGAATTTCAGGCTTGAGCACTTGTGGAAATTGGAAGCATCTTCGCCCCAGTCCTTGGATTCCTCTCTGTGATGTAAGATGAGCTGCTCAAGACACCGCTTCTTGATTGTCAGCGCTTGACCTGAGCATTGCAGATTTCTGGGTAAATCAAGTGGAGTGACGTGGAGTATCCAGATTTGTTGACAGCGTTCTCCGCGTGTGTTTCCACAACGTTTAATTTGTTGGTTGTCAGTTCATACATTATGCATCGTCAATCGTCATGATCCCATCCACAGTTGTAAACATTTACCTTCGTGTCACTGCTGCAGCGACAGGATCTGTTGCGGATTCGCTTTCAGGTAAACAAACCCTCTCTTCCCCATTGTCCGCTGCAAAAACTCTGGGAAAGGGGAAACTAGGGTTCCACTTAAGACAAGAAAGAACCATATCCAGCTGACACTTGGCGTCTCATAACGAAGCTAACCTGGATGTCTTTCACTGAAACATGCTTCACGCAGTGTATCAACTTATTTGTCAGAAGCCCAGCAACTGTCCTTTCCAATCCAGGTGTCAAAAATAGAATTTTTTTCTAACAATTGCTTCTCTCCAAACGCTGGCAACCCAGAATGATGCTCATCACACGCAGTTTGACACTTTTACCTGGTCTGAAATTTTGAATCGAGTCCAGTAACTGTATGGACCCAGCCAGAAAACACAGATTTCTGAGGCCAGATGACATTAACAAAAGTTGACGTCGATGAAATTTTAAGGAGTGTGAACTTGGCCATACCATTCCCATCAACTCTCACCTGTTTAGGCCATCAAGGCTGTTGGCTTCAGAGTCAGTTGAAAGGGCTGAGAGAGGTCAATTGAGCGAAAGAGACTTTTCCTCTTCAGGCGAGCTGGGAATTGTCTGGAGCTCCAGTTCATTCTGTTCTTGGTCTTTTATCTCTCTTCCTTAATTTCTTTTCTCAGTCATTGACCCGAACATGACAGTAGAGTTTACACTACATTCACCATGCAGGCAATGACATGCTTGCAAAGCTCCCAAGCAAAGATGGTTCGGCTTTGGCTTTGCTTCCACCAAAAGACGTCAACGAAGACCTACGTCGGCCAGTTGGCAAATTTTCTAAAGCCTTCAACTGGTGTCAAACATGAAATGCTCAAACAGCAAACTGTTTGGAACAAAACAAAGGATTTCAAACACAAGAGGCCGAAAAAAGAAATTAGTGACAGCCAAGATTTGTGACTCAAAAAGATTTGATGTAGACCCCAACAGAGCATCGATAAATTGATAAAAAAAACCCACCCGCCCTTAAGCATGGAATGGACAGCCACATGGGCGCACTTCAAAACAGAACATTGAATGACTTGGCTTTTGTAGTCAACTCCAGTTTGTGTCGCGGATGGCCAAAGCGTCATGCATCTGACGCCAATCTTTCTTGGCTCTGGATAATCGGGATGTCATTCAGTGGTTTCCAACTTGGTGGTTTGGTGAAACTCTCATCACTCAGGAGAAGGGAGAAGCCAATTGCAAAGCTACACTGCAGCCAAACTGGCCAGAATGATTCCTCTTCAGTAGACAGTTTAAGCACCAAACGTAACGTCAGGAACGGAACGTTACCCAGCAAGAAGAGCTAATGACTGAAGGTAATTTTGGGGGGAGTGGCAAATTGCACACATTGGATTGGCTGTTTTTTTTCTGGGTTATGTTCTGTTCCTGAAGTTACGTTTGGTGCTTAAACTGTCTATTGTCTCAACACGTCACCTCACAGAAACACAGCACCTTTTCAGCAGTGGATGCAATGACCAGGACAAACTTGCAACCTTCCACAAGGATTGTGTGTTTCAGTTGTTTGTGTGTTTCAGGTATCTTCTGCAGCTAAATCATCAGGTCTGGCTCAATCATACCGTGAATTCTCGCTTGCAGTCAGCTCAGAGCTAAATACCAAGTCAGAAAACTGATTGGTTCTTTTTGATGGAAAAAAGGCAAAAGGTCGGAGGGAATCCACCTCAAGCTTTTCAATCATTGCTGGCAAAGAAGCGGTTGGAGTAAGCAGGGCACATCATAATGTGTTGCAAATCAATGTTTTGACTTGCAGCTCAGCACCCAACTTTTCGCCTCAAAAGAGTGTTGAATGTCTGAGCCCAAAACGTTTGATTGTTCGTCTGTTCTCCATTGGTTTTTGTATCGATGTCCTCAGAAGACAGACTGCGAAACGTTTCCACATTTCCACTCAACGGACGATTTCTTAGTGCTTTCCCAACCAGACCAGGCACGACTGTAAACCAAAATCATAGTTCCTCCCAAGCTATCTTCTTCCTGGCAGCTGATTCCTGCCTGTTCTGGACGAGCGTAAAACACATTCAACACAAACAACTGCTGGACTGTTCCCTCGCCCGATCCCACAGGTGTGTCTTTTGTGTGGGGGGTTTTTTCCACTGTTTTTTTTTTGTTTTAAGTGGCAAACACAATGCTAACTGTCGGGCTTATTCAGCCAGAATGTTAGTGCCTGTTGCCCTGTTGCAAGTGTTTCATGACTGCCCCGAAAGCGTCGCAAACCGCACAATAGTGGCGGAAATTACACTGTCGAAAGGCCGCGCCGGGGCGAGACTTTCGTAGACGCCCAGCTGTCGTGAGTTAAATGTCAACGCCATCAACGGATTACTCAGTAAACACATCACATGCAACGCTCACAAAACTCTTGCTTTTCAGGCGTTTTTGTTCTTCGTTTTCATCTTTCCCAAGAGAGAAATAGCAACAAAACACTGGGCTGCACTAAAACATAATGTTCACACCATGACGTTTGAACTTTCGTGCTTGGAGCTCAGGTGGGAGAAGCTTTTTTATGCTCGTCCTTAGCTTACCAATCTGTGGTCAGGTGAAGTGAGGTTGGATTTCTTCTAAACCAAGACCCATGTGCAACGCACGATTGACAGCAGTGCGTGAGCTACGGAAGTATGAAAGGAAAAAGGTGAACACCCAGACTTCTGATTGTTTCGCAACCATTTTCGACGTGTTGCATCAAAAAGCCTCTTCAGTTAAAACACAAGTACCAAAAGAATACGGCTGTGTGTCACAGTACATGCTTAAAACAGCTTCAAATCTGAGGCGCTCAGCAGGATGAAGCAGTCTCTGACAGTGTCGTCTTCTCAAGGGATGCTGTCAGCGAGATGGTGTTCAGCGGCTTAAAAGTGCCAAGTCTCAAGGACCACACTTAGTTTTAAGATTGCTTCAAGGTAAAAAGTCCGAACGCACTTTTTGTAAATGGCTACTTAACCAAAGCCTCCACAGTGAACTTTATGCCTGTGGCTCGGAACTGCAACTGCTTTGAGACACCCCTGGGTCATGGGAGCCGGAGCAGAAGTCGAGCCATGTTCTGCACTTCCTGAGATACGACTTCAAAAGCTGTCAGCCACAGCTGAAGTGAGTCTGGATGACAATGTAAAACTGCCAACAAAAACGACCCCCCCGGCCGGAAAACTGCGTGCAACGAACAGAAGGTGCCAACAGCTTCAGCTGTTTTCAACAGACATCCCACAAGCGGTTGCACCTCTCAATATAAACCTTGTTGAATTTCAAGGGAACATTGAATCACGTCAAACCAACGGCTTTTTAGTTAAACAAAAGCGTTATTGCATGTTCTCAAATTCAACAGGTGCGCAGCTGCAGCACTTAAAGTGTATTAAAAGCGCTTCAAATGACAAGCACCTCTATCTATCTTCATCAATCTGGTTCCGCAATGCTGCAATTAAGCTGTGTTCTGTGTGTTGCAAACGCAGTGATATCCATATTGATAAGCTGCGTTGGCAAGACAGAACACATCGAGAGGTGACTGATGTTGCGGACAACTCATCAATCATGCATTGTCTCTTCCAACTGACTGTCAAGACTTCCAACGGGAACAATCCGTCCAGCATTCGTTGTTTTTTTGTTTTTTTTGTTTTTTTTTGGGGGGGGGGGGATATTTTTTGTTTGTTTGTTGTTATTGTTTTTTATTTTTTTTTGTTTGAGTGGACATGCTCGAAAGACGAGAAAATTCTCCTGCAAGCTGCTTCAGAAACAGCTGAATAGGTGTCTCAGGCACCAAGGAGCAATCAGCATTAGCAATGACACTGGCAGTTGGTAAGGCAAAAGTTGACATCTGCGCCAACCTTCTCGCGCACCAGAAAGATTCACGAAGAACACGTAGGAGGGCCTTTTCAGTGCTTTCTGCTAGCACTTTGAGAAACATTGCACGATTTACCACAATTAGTCTAAGATATATCATGGGATACAAAAAGAATCCGTCACTTCTCCAGAAGTTTTTGTGCCATATGAGGGTGAACACAAAAGCTGAACTGGACTCCTCCACAAAGGCGAGAATCTGCAACTGCATTCACTCACACAAAAGAAACTCAGCCGCACGGCACAATCAAGTGGGGGAAAGCAAATTGCAGGTTTTGTGTGCACTGCTCCGTCAAGCAAAATCTCTCTGAACATTGTGCGTAACGGTGGAACAATGTCAACATCATTTGTGGCAGAACTGTTGGAGACAGCTTTTTCAGCTAACAACGGCTGTAGGATTTACGCACAACCATCACACTGCCCTCATTCCACTGTGATAGCTTCTTGTTGTCTCTGCATGCTGGCCCACTTACGGCCTCCATATTTGCTTCGAACAGGACAGAAACGGAACAAATTTATCCCAGTCTTTTACAATTGATGATTGTTTGCCCATTCTCAGAGATGGACGGAACTGCAAACAAGAACTGGGAACAACTTATTCTATCTCTTTCTTCTGCAACAATCACTCAATGATCTTGCAAAGAACTCCCGACAAGAATCCCTCGCGCCCAAACAAGGGCGCTTATCAGTGTCGAGGCCACGGTGCCATGCCACATGGGGGCTACCATGGCGAGACTCATTTCTGCTCCGTTCGCTGAAGCAGCGCGGCCTGAAAATCTACATCAACGTCATCTTGATTGGGTGAAGCACCAATGCAGTCGTGAGGCTGTCACTTTTTTACTTCCCAACGTGCTGATAACGCGACCGTGATCGCTGTTGTATACAATAAGGAAAACGCAACAAACCCCAAGGCAGGGAAAGAAGATGGGGTCTTCGCTGTACCTGATGACAACATGGCGTCCACTGCTCCACGGCGTTCGCGAGGTCGCGCCGGGGGACGCGGAGACAGCGGCGCCGACTCGTCCACCGTCTCCAGCGACAGTGACACTTTCTTCCGCGCCCGTCGCTCCGCCGCTGTGACGCCGCCACTGCCCGGACCAGGGCCCGCTCCGCCTCGAGTCTGGGCGTTCGCCCCTTTTTCTGCGTCTTCAGTGACATCCTTCCTAGTGGCTCCGTCGCTGGTTGCGTCCGCATGATCAACAGTTCCACTGTCAAGTGTACCCTTGCCACCACAGGACTTTTTCTCAAGTGCATCTTTCATTCTGGCGCCACCATCCTCGCCAAGAGCGTTACACTCGCTCATTGTCTTTTTCTCACTGATGGCTTTTCCCCAGAACTGATTTTCTTCAATGATGACAGTTCATCGTCACGTTTTCTTCAAAACAAACCGAGGGTTTCATCCAATGAGAAAACGTCTTTGGTCCCGTTGGCGTCCTGGAAAGCAAATATTTCTCTTCCACCTTGGGAGGCAGATCACCTCACTCACTGGCTGTTACACAGCTGATCTGAAGGTCCGAGTTGTTTGCACAAATGCGGCATCACTGCTGGGTCTGCTGTTGTTCCCTCAGTGCACAGGTAAGCTGTCCTTTTGCCCATAGCCCTCACATACGGGCCATCAAATGAAGTCCGTAAGCCAATAACTCCCGTAATTTTCTTCTTTTATGAGTCGTTGGCATGTCAGCTGATAACATTTTGATGGCAGATTCACAATGTAGATTGGTCTGGGTGTTCATTAAGCGTTGGTTATTAGGTGTTTTGCAATGGAGAACCGTTCCAGGCATTGAATGGTGAGCTCACATCACAATGGCCCTGACGGCCCAATGTTGCGTAAATCTGTCTTTGCCATTCTTTCACCCAAAAAGACACGACAAACTGGTGTTCCCGACAGAACATCACACTGGATCCGGAGACTTGATGGTTGCATTGAACGTCGCTTGAACGTCGCTTCACTTCTGCTGCATGGTCAGTCACAACAACCTGTTCATTTCTGGTTCTCCCTTGGCTGGCAGTTGTGTTCCAGGGAACAGTTTTCTGTTCAGTTGTCCTCACCACGAGTGGACAATGTCTCCCTTTTGCAGGGCACTGCATCTGCTTCACAAGGGTTCCGATGTGACCGAACTGTCATCAAGCTGACAATATTCCCGTTTACTGAACGCAACAAAACGGCAGCTTTGCTTTGTTGAAATATTCGATTTTTGATAAAATGTTAACACGCAGCTGACAACGCTGTTTACACTTTTACTGCGAGATGCAGATTGTTCTCCGAATCTCTTCACGGGTTGCTAAACAAAACTTCCATTGCAGGTGTGTTTTGTCAATGTGGTAATTTCAACATGATAACACCGGTAAAACGGTCTCTTTCGCATCCTTCTTGTCGTGTCCACTCTGAAGCGCCTGCCGAGCTGGTCCTTGTTTCCTTCTCTCTGACAATAGGTTCAGTGGAATCACAGCTGCAGGCAACACTGTCGCCACATGGCTGTAATAACATCTCCACCATCTCCTGAGCCAGAATATTCCCGTGTAAAATTGGCCATTGGAGTCCGAGACTCACGTCCTGTATGTAACAAGCGACTTTTTTTCCTACCAAACGAATTCACGCATCTGCAGAAATTGTTGAATACATGGCACTGTTAAATCCACGCAAATTAATTTGATCTTCAGAACGTCCTCTGGAATTGGATGAATTCACAAGCACGTTTTGATGCGGTAGCCAATTGGAATCTTCTCAAGTGAGAAAAAAAATCTATAGCAGGTTGTTCAATAATTGGCATTGCTCCCGAAATCTGTTGGCATGAAAAACCAACAAGAAAAACATGACACTGGTGAAGAGAAACCTGGAAAGACAGGGTGTTTGAGACTGTCTCACAATTCCCAATTGACAAACTGGAAGAAAATACGAAATGCACGCACCACCCTCAGTGATCTTAAGCTGTTATTTCGTGCTTCAGTTGCGCCTGCTGCAACAAGAGCCACCTTGCCCCCGTGGGCTGCCTGCAACCCAGCCATTCTGAGCCAGCAGCTGTACACAACAGGCCACGCCATTAACTTCAGCATTATAATTACACGCAATATGGGGAAGCCTTTGTTAAAATGAGATCTGTCAGAATATGGTGTGTCTTGTCTACACTGTCAAAGCTGAGTGTCCAACGTACTGATTCTACCTCGTATGTGTCAATCTTCAGCTTGTTGGCCTAATTTATCAGTTGTGCTGACCGTCACTTGAACGCAGAGACCCACGCAATTCCGACTCAAAGAGGGAAATCCTGTCATTCACTCAGGTCGTTTCGCACCAAGTGGTGCAACCAGTGGATTCCAAATCTACAGAAGGTACACCGAATGCGGTGGACGGAAATTACAAGGCATTACAATAAGCAACGCCTTGGAGCTGCAGCGAAGAAGCGATTTTGTTCCATCAGCTAGGTGACACAAAGCCCTTGCCAAACTATACAGCTTCTTGAAATATGAACGCTTCCAAGCAACCAACATGTCAATGAAGGTAACTTCATGTGTCACAGAGTGTACGTGTCGGATCCTATTGTCCTACTTGTTACGTGTAACATTACCAGTCATTTCCTTCAATAAATTGTTCTCACGAAAATGCTGCTGCAGCAAAAGAAACAAAGCCACCCTTTTTGCTTTCACTGCCTTTGTGTGCTGTTTTTACTCAGGACTCTTTTTCCCTCTTTTCAACTTTTCACGTCAGTTCAGAACTATGTTTTGCCAAATCTCCTTGTTAATTTGTTTCTGCAACATACCCATCAGTTCTTCCAAGGCACTTTCAATGACGCCAAAGCGCACCACGCACCCAGGCAGAGCACTCGTCATGGGCCTGTGTTACAGGTTCAAAATGGGATTCTTAAAGCACAGAAAGTAGAAAACCTATCAAACAGGAGGAAATTTCCGTCAGCCAGTACAACTCGTCGCTTGATGTCTTCGGAGGTAGCAATTTCCTCCAAAAGATAGACCTTGCAGGAAAGATGCACAGAGGCAATCGAATTAATGAGAGAAAAGCTTTCTTCGTTCTATCAGGTATTTGTAGAATGGAAAGTCCTTTAAGGAGATTCCGGTTCAATTACTCCACTGACACGCAGTTCATCATCCCAAAAGACCGCTGCACAGGAAAACAGAAAATTGGCCCTTTGACAATTGAAGGGCCATACAGAAGGAACACAAGGTTCACAAAAGTGTTGCCTTCATCTCAAATTACAAACCCATTCTTGGACACGACTGCTTCTTCAGTGGTTCTAAAGCACACTATGTATGTATTGGGGTTCAATAAGGGCCTATGAAACTAGAATGTTGGTTTGGTGCAGACCAATCCTATATGCACCATCGACTTGCATCTATCTCAAGCAGCAATCTCACTGATGTCTTTGTCTTCCCTGTGGGATGATTAGCACAGGTTCGACACGACCAACAAAAGCACACAAAGAGCCACTTTCAGATTCAGGTAGAACGTAACTTCCTCAGTGTTCCCTGTTGCTCACAGAAGAGCATCCCAAATCCCGTCCCAATGCAAAAGGCGATGGTGCAAAATATCTCCTGATGCCCCCACCGAGGACCCACTCACACACATAAGCTTCATCTGCAGCCAATTACAAGCATTAGGCATGCAGACAGACATTTTCACCACGTCAACAGCAAAAGGAAACAACAGCGAGCTGAGACTCCGTTTTTCACGCAAATCAAAGTCGATAGATCAGCACGTTAGTGAAGCACAACCGTGACCCGATGTTCGGTTCAACCATGAAGAATCCCATTCGTAACGAACATCAATGCGCGTATTCCACCCAAGATGACGACACCACGTTCGCCCTTGAAGAGTCAATCAGCTTGGCAGCGAGGGATCCCCCAATCCCTCGTTCAATGTCACCAGCTTATTCCCGAATCCAAACAGATCAGCACAACCTGTGCACAACCATGGTTCCTGCGCGATTCCCACGCGTTAAATCCATACAGGAGCAACACAGAGCAACAGTTCAACGCCCCACCACGAATCCGCGCTTTCAGCGTGTTGCAACAGCAAGCTGGGAGCAGGACTGACTCAATACAGAAGTTTCTATTTTTGGAACACGAGAGAGACAAGCTACCAGCTTCAAATGCCGGGAGTGTTTTCGCCATACAAGTACACAGGCTTTCTCTTCTTTTTTTCTTCTTCCTTTTTTTTCTTCTTCTGCTTCGACGGCTGAAGGTGAAATACTGTCGTGAGAATACAGGTATGTGTGCCTACCATGTTTTTACCACCAAGGCACTGGCGTAACGAGACTGCGACTCTCCGTTGCGGAATACGAATGAAGCCAATGGCAGCTTTCCAATGAATCCTCGGCCATTTACCAGAATGGACAGTGGGCAAAACAGCTTCCAAATTCACACTGTCTCAACATCCTTGATTTAATCAGCACTTTAATCAGTACCAAGAACTTTCTTTCAGGATCACAGCCTTCGTTTTCCACCACCCTAAGTCAGTTGAAACAAGGGAAGGTTGCACCTCAAGTCCATCTTTCCCATGGCAATTCTGACCAAAACAACGCGCGTTTCTGACGCAACAGCGAAAGCACAAGGCGGTGCATGCCTGAATGACAGCGTGTTCGAACAAGCACGGGAACAAGACCCGGAATGAAGTATTGCTTCGCCCAAACACTTGTTCAGGAAATTTTTGACGCAAGTTGTCACAGGAGATGACACTCTCGATTGTGTTGGTGTGAGAATCGAACTGTGCCCCATTTGAAACACCTGGGAATGCGTCAGAATGTTTTCTTACTTGAGCCTTTCCACTTTGACAAAGAACACGCTGAAGAACAAACTCTGATTCTCAGTAGAATTACAGTTCTGTTATGGATTCCACTCCGCAGCATCTCTTATTCCGCCTTGTCTTGTCTGGATTCCACCGCCTAAGAAAACTGAGACCAGAATGATCTTGCAGGAAATTGCCGCTCATCAGTTCTTGGACGAGTCCACAGGGAAAAAAAGACCTGAAAGAAGGTACCGGTGTGTCAAGAGGCAGTTTTGAGGCTTTTCATTCGTTGTGTAGAGTGTTGCGGGTTGAAACTCGTTTGAGCGATTTCGTGATCTGATTTTGATGCCAAATGAACTCGACTTGGGTGTTCAGTCCCGCCAGAACGCTGCAGTATCAACGGAAATGCAACAGACTGGATGCTTACAACAAACCACGGGTGCTCTCTCACCCTGCAGTTGACCGCTGCATTTTCAGTGGGAATCCATCTGCCATGCAAACATTGGCGTTTCTTTTTGACCAGATTCATGCACATGCAGGACTCAAAATGCCATTCTCTTGTCACTGTCAAAGGAGCTTGTTTCCACTTCTCCCCTGGAGACAAATATGGTCTTCAGTTTTCCTTTGCTTGTCAGGTTAAACTGCCGGGTTGTCATCTGTAACACCTCGTGCTCAATTGTCAGCAACTTGAATGCCTTCATTGCAAAAAGGCTCTGGACGGACTCAGGCCGCTGTGGACAACTCAAGTTAAAGCAACAACTTAAAGATGTTGAAAGCAACAACCCCCCTCGGCATTCGTTTCCTTTACCAACAATGAATTTGCCACCAAGTGAGATTTGACGTAAAAACCGCGGAAGCAATCAAACAAGACTGGACGTTGCGCTCCACGGCTGTCAACCCAGTGATGGCATCCAATGTGCTTTATGTTCACACCTCGGAACGACACCTGCAGGTTTCACACTGGGTTATGCCTGCAAGTGGCAATCTTCTAATGCCCCTCTTTCTTACTGAGACATCAGTTTCCCTCCTTGATTAGATCTCCCCGTCAAGGAAATTGCTGCCATAGCGAGCTAAAGTTGATCCTGTCCAAATGTCAACCTGAACTAATCATGGAAAGGGAAACCTGCAGCGTTGCCACCTGCATGCAGTGATAGTCTCCACAACAGAAGGGGAAAACAACGCTCCCAAAAGATTTTACTGGGACAAACACTCTTTCGTAAGCTTGAGATCAAAACAGAGGTTGGTGTCTGTAGAGAGGAGAGTGAGAGTTGAGAGTGAATGTGTGACAGTGCTCAACCACACATTCACATTTTGGTCGAGTAGATTCAGGTTTCCTCATCCCCTCATGTCGAGACGACTCCAATCGGGAATCGCCCTGGAAATTGATTCTTGATGGACATTGCTTTGCCCTTTCCAGAAGAAGATGGTTAAGCCGTCAAAAGACACTGCATGGCCAACACGGCGCCCTGTGGTCTGACGGCATCCATGGACTAAGGCTGACATTCCGCGTGACAATGCTGATGGGCTCCATATACATGCAGGCTTCGTAGGAAACGACTGTTCTTGCCCAATTTGCGACAATCACACAAGCACATGCCCTGGTATGACAGTGCAGAATGGCAGTTCTCCGATAATAGAGCGTTTTTCTGGCTGATTAAACCCGCTGCAGATTCACTTCAGGATTCTATGAGACCCGGTAATTTGCATGTTTAGATAATCTCCACTGGGGGCCTGCAGCTTCTGTTCTCACTGAGGCTTTCTAATTCCAGCAGCAGTAGGTTTTAAATCTTCATTTTTAACAGCATGTGGGTGTAATTTTGCATCCCATTGGGTTTCCACAAGGAGTCAGCTTGGAATTCACAAAATGCGGCGCTGTTTCTGCAGTAGAAAACGAAAACGCTTGAGCTAGGCATGAGGCGCCAAGTTACCATGCATAATGGATGCACAGTGGAAGTTTTCGAACAGATATATCCACTTCGAAAAGCATTCAATGTTTGGCTGACCATCATCCTTCCAAAAGCGCTTTCGTGTGTGGAAACGTACCAGTTGTCGAGTACAGTTCCAACGCAACCGAAATTTGAAGGATTTTACGGGTTACCGCACGGAGTTCGCAGTGCTGCCCGCCCAGGCGTTAGAAATTTGAGAGAATTGGCACTTTTGCATTTTTGTTGCATCTTCGAGTGAATTTTACTAATGCACTCTGGATTTTCTCCCTCTTGGTATTTGTCAAGAAAACTTTTTAGTTTTCCCGTTTAGGTCCTGGATTCAGCATTTAGACAAAAAATGCGCCTCCCCCACTGTGGAACTTGCGTCAAAGTGATCCAAACAGCCTTATCAATTGAGTGAGGACGATCACGAATGACCGTCATGGGAATGGATCTCTTTTTCGATATCGTGCACTTGACATGTCCCTGAAAAGTCTCAAGTGTCTGAAGTAGAAACAGACAGTACACCAAACGAAGTCCTCGCCCGCGGCAGAACATGCAAACACGCGGACAGATGTAAATATCAATTGTCGAGACTAAGATTACAACTGAAAACGAATACTCGTGCACCAATGTCACGTCAATACACAGTGGTGGATCCAGGTAACGCACTGAAACGAAAACGTAAAAGAAGAAAACTGAAACCTTCCATTCTGCCTGTTCTCTTTCTCACATCTTTTCAAAGAAAATTGAAAGGTCTGGATATGCAGTGCAACCGTGCCATGCTCAGTGCAGCGCTGTGATGTTTGACAGTGTTTTTACGTGCGAGTCAAGAGTCTTTACTGTCTGCGCTTTTCTCACATCAAATCTCCGGATATTCTTCTCTCATTACAAGGCAAAAACACACTCCGAGTTCACAGTTCAGGCGGTCTCGGATCTTTCGCACACAAACCTCAGCCTCCAATTGTCCTTGATCTACAAAGTGCTTGCTTTTTCCCCGAGTGACGACAAGAGAACCAGAGATTTGGCCACAAAGGCCAAGTACTTCACTGCTGGAGTGGGGGGCTGACAAGTCACGGGAGTGACACATCAGGGGGGAGGGTGACATCTTGACTGGCGATGGGAGGGGCTGACAAGCAAAGGCAGGAGGGTTAACCAAAGGTCTCGTCAGCACAAACTACAAAGAGCTCGATTTTTTTTTTTTTTTTCTTTTTTTTGGACTTCTTTGGCTAATTCCAAGCGCCTACATGTCGAACACTTCTTTTTCGTCTTCCCTGCACCATGACTTCTTCCTCTTTCTTTCTTTCTACACAGACCATAACACAAACACGTGCCCCTGACCTTTTCCGACGTCTGCCCTGCATCAGTGGAACACAGGAGAGATCTCTTCAGTGTGTTTCACACTCTAGATATCTGGTTGAACCAGATTTGCTTTACGCGATATTCTCAGCCGAGATGTAAGCGTGGGTCAGGGATTGAAAAATATGTTCTGAGCTTTTGAACACACACACGCACACACAGCCAGCTTGCCGAAAAGTTGTGTCACATTTCACATTTTCAGTCACGCAGGGCGAAGTCAACCGAAAGAACTAGAAACGTTAAATTTTCGGGACCGTCCCACAGAGCCAATGAACAATGCCGCTTATCACCGTCTAGG
>JAAUYG010005880.1_pt1 | contig 15924 bp, 14 predicted proteins | sample 7278091 | NCBI WGS metagenome assembly JAAUYG01 (sample SAMN14350201, study PRJNA611818) | marine sediment metagenome | isolation source: surface marine sediment (0.6m) | place: French Polynesia: Moorea | collected 2018-08 | reverse complement strand
TCTTCTGGTTCGGCTGCTTCTGGGGTAGTAAAATTATCCGCATCTTGAGCAGCATAAAAATAACCTTGAGGGTGGGTCATTTCCCGTTGTAACCACTCTAGCGTATCTGCGATCGCTCTTTGAATTGCAGGTTGTTGTACACCGCTACTCCACAAATTGGCTAAATACTCTAAAATTTGCCCATTATCGTAGAGCATCTTTTCAAAATGAGGTACTGTCCAAGTATTATCTACAGTATATCGATGAAATCCTCCCGCCACATGATCGTAGATTCCGCCTAAGACTAAATCTAGCCCCCGCTGTCGAGACAACTCTTGGGGATCATACGTATATTCTTGTTGGAACCGACTACCCTGCAAGGCGATAGTAGAGTAGGGAATCATCGGGAAATTAGGACGACCAAAATCATGGGGTTTCAGTACCGCAGTATTATCATCAATTCCTTTATGCAATAAATCTTTGGTTAAAGCATTCGCCTTATTAATCGGTAATGAAGCTGATTGCTGGAGATTATTTAAAATCTCTGCTTTAAAAGCTGCTAGTTTTTCTGACTCGTTGTCATAAAAACGACGTATTGCCTGGAGAATTTCCAAAAACCCTGGACGACCATATTTTGGTTCAATAGAGAAATAAGTACCGCCGTAAAACGGAACTAAATCTTCAGGATTAAGAAAAATATTTAGGGGCCAACCACCTTGACCAGTCATCATCTGCAAAGCTTGCATATAAATGCTATCAATATCTGGTCTTTCTTCGCGATCTACTTTGATGGGCAAAAAATTAGCGTTAAGATAGTCAGCGATCGCCCTATCTGAAAATGCTTCCCCTTCCATCACCGTACACCAATGGCAGCTAGAATAACCAATAGAAAGAAAAACAGGTTTATTTTCTTGTTTAGCCTGTTCCAAAGCAGATTCACACCAATACCACCAATTAATCGGATTATCGGCGTGTTTTTGTAAGTAAAGACTTTGAGTTGATTGAAGATGATTAGCCATGGTTGGAGTGTTGAGTGTTGAGTGTTGAGTGTTGAGTGTTGAATTGGGCAATATTTTTTGCGTATTTTCCCGCGAAAAATGTACTTCAGCCCTAATTTTCTAAAATATCTTGAGCTTTTTGGTAGGCTAGCTTTTCTTCTAGAGTTGCAGTTGCTAGACATTCGGCATGGATTTCCTCTAGGCTAACAATATACTCTTGATTCTGATTGAGGAGATTATTAGCTTTAGAAGAGGTAATCATGGCTAACTGAGCTCTTAGGGGGAGTTGGCGGAAGACTGCCAAACGTTGTTCTAAAGATGACATAGGCAATGATCAGAAAGGCAAGTAGGTAATCGCTAACTAGAATTTATTGGCAGTATTGATCTAAATCTATTCCTATTTGTGCATATGTATGTGATGATTTAAGTCTATTATCACTACAGTAAGGCTAAGCCATCACTGAAACCAAACATTTAGTTATTTCTATTATGAGTGTTAGATGGAAAATTTTAGCTCTAACTATAAATTTAGTTAGCTGGCTTAAACCTAGTTTTACTCTAGCTTTACCCCCAGTAGAAGATATACCAGAAGAAGTATTGCGTACTGAGATTATTCTTGAAGGGCGATCGCCAATAGACGGAATACCTCTATCTGCTGGGGAGTATGAAGAATTACAGGCACAATTAGCTCAAAGTACCTACAGACCGCAAATTAAGTCAGATATTCAGCACCTAATATTTTTATTACAGATTAGAAAGTTTGTTAAAACTATAATTCCTTTCTATTAATCCCCTTTATCTAAAAATCAATAAACTTTTTATATATTGCGTAAAAATAGTTAAAGTATGTATACAAATACTTTAAAAACCGCTATCAAATAGGTTCTGCTGTTTTAAGTAGCATCATTCGATGCTTAACCAGAATACTTTTTTTAACAACCTCACTCCTACTACATACTTGGATATTGGTACTTTAATGTCTTCAACTATTGCTCCCGAACAAGTTAATCAGATCGTCCATAATCTTCATCAAGACCCATTTGAAGTATTAGGTCGCCATCCTTATGAACAAAATGGCAAAGTTCAAAGTTGGGTAATTCGTGCCTATCTTCCCGACGCTAGTGCAGCTTGGGTAGTTTTTCCTGAGGAAAGAACTGAGTACCCCATGCAGCCAATACACAACCCTCATTTCTTTGTCTGTACCGTTCAAAATCCCCAACTAACCAATTATCAACTGCGAATCAAAGAAGGAGATAAAGAAAGAGTAATCTATGATCCCTATGCTTTTAGTTCAGCTAAACTGACGGATTTAGATATTCATTTATTTGCTGAAGGTAATCATCATCGTATCTACGAAAAATTGGGCGCACACCCTACTAAAATTGATGGTGTTGAGGGAGTTTATTTTGCCCTTTGGGCTCCTAATGCTCGTAATGCTTCTGTATTAGGTGATTTTAATAGCTGGGACGGCAGAAAACACCAGATGCGGAAAGGTAGCAGTGGCATTTGGGAATTATTTATTCCTGAATTATCTGCTGGTACAGCTTATAAATATGAGGTCAAAAACTGGGAAGGACATATCTATGAAAAGTCTGACCCCTATGGTTTTCAACAAGAAGTTAGACCAAAAACTGCCTCGATTGTTGCCGACCTTGATACCTATAAGTGGAATGATGGTGAATGGATGGAACAGCGTCGCCATAGCGATCCCCTAGCTAAACCCATTTCTGTATATGAGCTTCATCTTGGTTCTTGGTTGCACGCTTCTGCCGATGAACCCACTCGGTTACTATCTGGTGACTCTGAACCTATCCCTGTCTCGGAATGGAAACAGGAAGCTCGTTTCTTAAGCTATTACGAACTAGTAGATAAGCTAATTCCTTATGTCCAAGAGTTAGGTTATACTCACATTGAATTACTGCCTATTGCAGAACATCCTTTTGATGGTTCATGGGGATACCAAGTTACGGGTTACTATGCCCCAACTTCTCGTTATGGTAATCCTGAAGACCTAATGTACTTTATCGACCAGTGCCATAAAAACGGTATTGGGGTAATTGTAGATTGGGTTCCTGGTCATTTTCCTAAAGATGGTCATGGATTAGCGTTTTTTGATGGTACTCATCTTTATGAACACGCCGATCCTCGACAAGGTGAACATAAAGAATGGGGCACATTAGTCTTTAACTACAATCGTAATGAGGTTCGCAATTTTCTAGTAGCCAATGCTCTATTTTGGTTTGATAAATATCATATCGATGGTATTCGGGTAGATGCGGTGGCTTCTATGCTGTATCTCAACTACTGTCGTAAGGATGGAGAATGGATTGCTAATGAGTATGGCGGTTGCGAAAACATTGAAGCGGCTAATTTTTTACGTCAAGTCAATAGTCTCTTGTTTAGTTACTTCCCTGGAGTACTTTCTATTGCGGAAGAATCAACTTCTTGGCCGATGGTGTCTTGGCCTACCTATACTGGTGGTTTAGGGTTCAACATGAAATGGAATATGGGCTGGATGCACGATATGTTGGATTACTTCCACATGGATCCTTGGTTCCGCCAATTCCATCAAAACAACCTTACCTTTAGTATGTGGTATCACCACAGCGAAAACTATATGCTGGCACTGTCTCATGATGAGATAGTCCACGGCAAGAGTAATATTATCGGTAAAATGCCAGGGGATGAATGGCAAAAATTTGCTAACATTCGCTGTTTATTTAGCTATATGTTTACTCACCCAGGTAAAAAGACCATGTTCATGAGTATGGAATTTGGTCAGTGGAGTGAATGGAACGTTTGGGCAGACTTGGAATGGGATCTATTACAGTACGATCGCCATAAAACTTTAAAACAATTTTTTACTGACCTTAACGGAATCTATAAAAGCGAACCTGCTTTATATAGTCAAGACTTTGAAGAAGAAGGTTTTAAATGGATCGACTGTAGTGATAATCGTCATAGTGTCGTTGCCTTTATTCGTCGTGCCAAAGACAGTAATGAATTTGTCATCGCGGTGTGTAATTTCACTCCCCAACCCCACAGCCACTATCGTATTGGTGTTCCAGAACAAGGTTTTTACACCGAACTATTTAACAGCGATGCTCGTAAGTATGGCGGCAGCAATATGGGGAACTTAGGGGGTAAATGGACTGATGAATGGTCTTTCCATAACTTCCCCTATTCTTTGGATTTGTGTTTACCTCCTTTGGGTGTACTCATTCTCAAAATAGACCGTAAAAAAACCCAGGCGGCTTTGAAAGGAAATTAAATTCTGAATCTCAATTACATGAGGATTTCGCAATGCGAAATCCTCTTCGGGATTAGACTATGCTATCTACGGGAGTAGGAAGAACCCAATAGCCAATACCATCTTCATTTCCTTCTGGTACTAAATTAGATAGATTCGCATCTACAAACTCTTTTTCGCCGACGGCAGAGGTATAAAAGTGTGCTGCTGTATCAGTATTTAAATAACGATACAAAGGAATCGCTCCCTCCTGGGGAGTTTCGTAAGCGTAATAAGCAATCCCTTCATCGTTGTAATTAGGTAGATTTTCGAGAATATTTTCTCTTTCTTCTTCATAAATAGTGTACAAGTGTACTCCTGTGTCTCTGTTGAGCATACGATAGACAGGTGTAACTCCAGTTAGAAGATCGTTATCAACTTGAGGAGTGGCTGAAAAAGCAATACCTTCAGAATTAAAATTTGGCAGATTAGTCAGAATATTTTCTCTTTCTACTTCGGAAACAGTATAGAAATGCGCTCCTGTATCGGTATTTAAAAAACGATAGACGGAGTAATTCTCTTCATCTATGTCGTCATTATTCAAAATTAAATTATCTAAACCTGAGATCACCTCTGCATCTTCAATGCGATCGCCCTGCTCAATCTCGTTCACCACATCAAAGCCTTCTGTAACTTGACCAAAAACGGCATAGTTACCATCAAGAAAGTGTAGTTCATCTAAGGCAAAATAAAATTGAGAAGAAGCTGAGTCAGGCTGATTACTTCTCGCCATCGCTATTGCACCTGGTTCGTGTTGTAAAATTACTGAATCACCAGGTAGTTCAGCTTGGCTATAGGTAGGTTCATCATCTCCTGTCAATTTTATTTCTAAGGGAATATTCCGTTCTAAACCTGTTTCTGGGTCAATGAAGCCACCAGTACCAAGACGATCAATTGGAAAATTGGGGTCTTTTCCTTGGGGATCGCCTCCTTGTACAACAAAAGGTTCTGGTTCTCTGATAACACGGTGAAAAGGAACATTGTCATATACTCCACGTTCCACCAAATCGACGAAATTACCTGCCGTTATTGGGGCCTCACTCCCATTAACTTCAATCAGTATGGACGAGTTGTTTACTATCAGCTCTACTGTCGCTGTACCTTGAAGTATGGGTAAATCTTCCAAGGAGTTGGTATTTTGTGTTTCCATAAAAATTTAATGAGATAAGCAATTATCTTTTATCGCTATTATTTATGCAGTAAAAACTAAATTGTTTTTGGTTTTTTTTACCAAAAAGCTATTAGCTCTTGGTTTTTTGCTCTTAACTTTAGTTCGAGCAAAATATCTTCATACAAAAAAAGCCAATCATATAAAAAATATGAATGACATAATAATTTGATTTGCAATTTGATCTCAAAATTGCATTTATTTAGTTGCAATAAAATCAGATTGTGCCTGCAATAGTATCTTGTATGATTTTAAAAAAGTTCAGATTAATTACTGATTTTTAATAATCCATAAATTTATGTTGGACGTAATCTCACTTAGTAAAAAATACCAAGATTATTTTTATATTAGGGGAAATAAATCGAGCAATAATTCCCCATAATTCCCAATTATCCATTATCCATTATCAATTTAATTAAAACTTCTCCCATCTCCTTGCAGCCAACAGCCTTCATTCCAGGTGACATAATATCTCCTGTACGATATCCCAGATCCAAGACTTGGTTAACTACCGTTTCAATTTCACTAGCAACATCAGGTTCATCTAAGCCATAACGCAACATCATCGCTACACTAAGAACTTGTGCCAAAGGATTAGCTTTATCTTGTCCCGCAATATCGGGTGCAGAACCATGTACAGGCTCAAATACTCCAGGACCATCTGTGCCTAAACTAGCCGAAGGCAACATACCAATACTGCCAGTAAGCATTGCTGCAGCATCAGAAAGAATATCGCCAAATAAATTACCTGTAACAATAGTATCAAATTGTTTGGGAGCACGGACTAACTGCATCGCCGCATTATCTACATATAAATGACTCAATTCTACGTCACTATAATCCTGGGCTATAGCTGTAACGCGATCGCGCCATAGTTGGGAGACATCTAGTACATTAGCTTTATCTACCGAGCATAACTTACCCCCACGTTTTTGGGCAGTTTCAAAACCCACCTTGGCAATGCGGTCTATTTCGCCAACACTATAAGCCATAGTGTTAACACCTCGTTGCTCTCCTGTCTCAGTTTCAAAAATGCCTTTGGGCTGTCCGAAGTATATTCCTCCAGTTAGCTCTCGTACTACCATAATGTCTACTCCTTCTACTACTTCTCGCTTGAGAGAAGAAGCATCAATTAGCTGAGGCAAAATAGTTGCAGGTCTAAGATTAGCAAATAGCCCAAGTCCCGCCCGCATTCCCAATAGTCCAGTTTCAGGACGTTGCTGGCGGGGTAAATTATCCCATTTGTAGCCGCCAATTGCAGCTAACAAAACAGCATCACTTTTTCGACAAGCTTCTAAAGTTTCTGTGGGTAAAGGTTCTCCTGTCTCATCGATCGCCGCACCACCAATCAAGGCTTCGGTAAAGGTAAATTCTAGGTCGTGTTTGCTAGCGATCGCCTTAAGTACTTCTACCGCTACTGACATAATTTCGGGACCAATGCCATCCCCAGGAAGTAAAGTAATGTGGTGCTGTTTAGTCATGGTAGCTACTTGAATTATTGTTTACGGTCAAAAGCAATAGCTATTAATTTACCATTTAGCAGCAACTCTAATAAAAGTATTGTGTTTATCTTACTCAGACAAGACAAAACGTTATGATAATTACGTTGTCAATTTTAACGTTTTGAAGAGATTATTAATTTCTCGAAATGCTCTCTTAAACTTCAACTACAAAGGCTGTTGATTATGTTTATCTCAAATATTCTTAATGAAGAATAGCTATCATAAAACTGCTTACACTACATATATATTGATTGCTCTTAATCTACTGATATATGTATTGGAAATAAAATTAGGTGGAAGTCAAAATTTTGTTGCTCTAGAGCGTTTAGGTGCTTTAATTCCCGAAAAAGTTTGGGCAGGTGAGTGGTGGCGATTAATTGGTGCTAACTTTCTTCATTATGGTTCATTGCATCTAGCCACTAATATGGTTTGTCTTTTTTTTATTGGGCGATTGATTGAGTTAAGTTTAGGAGCTAAATCTTACTTGACAATCTACCTTTTTAGTGGTACTGGCTCAATGTTATCTTTTTCCCTATTAGCCTATAAGTTAGAGATGGATAATGTTTTTCTTGTTGGAGCTTCCGCTGCGATAATGGGCTTAATAGGCACTATTTTAGCAATTTCTTTACAAGTTTGGCTACGAAAAAGGGAGTCTCTTGGTGCTAAGCGTAGGCTACAACGAGTTATTTTAATTGTTGTCATGCAATTTATTTTTGACAATTTAATTCCTCAGGTCAGTTTTCATAGTCATCTCTTTGGATTTATTATTGGATTCTTGATTAGTAGCGTTTTAGTATTTATTAAATTTAATTTAAAGCAGACTTAGAAGTCAGGTAAATTTAAGCAAAAAATATCGCTAATACTAAATCATGAATATTAAATCATAAATATTAAAAAAATTATGATTGTTGCTTCATCCAACTGATACAACGCTGCATTTGTTCTTTAGTAGTATTAACATCGCCATGATAACGACGACCATGACCAGGTAATACCCATTCAAAAGAATAATTAGCTAATTTTTCCATTGATTTAATTTGTTCTGACCAGGAATACCCGCAAAAACGATAAAAGGCATAAAGATGATTAAGATAGGGCGACCAAGCTAGATGATCTCCTGTGAACAAAAATTTGTTTTTATATAGTAAAACCGTATGTCCCTTGCTATGTCCTGGAACAGGAATAATTAAGATATCCGAGGTTAACTCTACTGCTTCTGTCCCAGATAGTTTTATTTCAACTTCTTGGGTAGACTCTTGAATATCATCTAGATGTAAAATGCGCTCGCAATTAAAATGTTGCTGAAACTTCTGATGATCGGCAACATCATCCCGATGAGTAAGATACAAATATTTAATGCCACCTAACTTTTCTAGACGTTTGACTAAAGGTGGCGTAAATCGAGGCGAGTCAATTAAAATATTTCCTTCTGGTCTTTGAATAAAATAACTAGCTGCACCATAGGAAGCCTCAGAATGATAGCCACAGTGATAAACATTACTATCTATCAGTATGGGAAAAGTTTGCTGGACTTGTTTGATATCTGTTGGTTTGTCTACTGTCCCAATAGAAGTGGTAGGACAAGATAACAAAGCTTGCATTGCTAGCAACTTCTCTGTTTCCTTTTGTGGCTGAAAAAAGAGTTATCACATAATACTAAGTTTCAAGAATTTTTACATCAATGCAATTTAACTCGCTCTCAAATTCAACAAACAAAGTTGTCTTTTTTAAGACCTCCTTCTCAACGGTCTAAAGCTAGATACCATAATATAGACATTCTAGTAACTTGGGGTCTAAAAGTACTTCAATACTGGAAAAAACAAAATTTTTCTCTCATTAGTACTCAATGGATTATAGATCGAGAAACTTTGTCGCTCTTAAGAGAAGAACTCGACCAAGATTCTTGGGGTAAACTAGCCAAAATCTTAGGCACAGAAGCTTCAGATTTTACCTCTTTTTCTCAAGCAGTTGCTGACCAAATTGGTCGAGAAATATATCAACAAAAAAGTCAAATAATTTCTCGAGCAGCCTCAGTAGGACGGAGAAAATTTTTAGAGAAATTAGGTTGGTTATTTAATTATGAACAAGAACTTAATATTACGGCTGAAATTCTCGAAGTTTTTGCTCTAGCTAAAAAGCAACTTATACAACAAGGACTACATCAAAAATCTCAGCAAGAATGGGAAAATTTAGCAATTAAATTTGAACCTTCTCCTTGGGTTCAAAAATCCCAACAAAAAGTCAGTGAATACTTAGCTATTGAAGGACAAAAGATACCACTTAATCAGGCTTTGATAGCTACATCAGATATAATTGAGTCCCTTTTTGGTAAATACAAAATCTTTTCTTCATCTTCTCCCTGTTCGGAGATTGCGGTGCGACCCCGGCGAGGTTTCCTCGCCTAGGGAACGCGCACCAAGACAATGAAATGATTTTAACACTTATTTTATCTACTATTGAACTAACTCCAGAGCGAGTGCTTCAGGCTATGGAAACTATTCAGATAACTGAGGTTAATGCGCTTGTCAAAAGAAGTTTTTGGTCAATCTATGCTTTCTAAACGAAAATTGGCTTTTTCCTCTCAAAACAATTTCATAAAAGTTGCCTGAATTTATTTGTGATTGGCTTTGCCAGTGCCGAAGGCAATCGCCTTGAACAAAATCAATATCCTAGCTATGAGGTACAGTTTATACTTTGGTTTTCGTTGATTGTTAATCGAGCGTACCTCATGAGTCTGAGAATTGCTATAGATTATTATTAATATTAAACTGTTAGCTTAACGAAAAATATTAGTAATTGCATTTTCAATAGTTCGTTCTACTCCTCTTTGTACGCTGTTTCCCAATACTTTTTTGATCCCAGAAGGCTCATTCTTTTCTTTATCTGAGTTTTCTAGTTTATTTTGTATGACCTTTTCACCAATAAAGGTAAAGCTAACTTCAGTAGTTCGATGATCTTTACTGGAAATATTGTTTTTCTGGCTACCTGTATAAAAAGATTGTCCTTCAAGTAACTCTAACGTAACTTTTCCACCTTCTTTTGTAATCATTCCTGCATGAACAGCAGTACTACAGATACTTGAGTTGGCTGTGTAAATTTCAGTTCCCCATACTGGAGAGTGTATCAAATCATTGGATGCTGGCTGGCAATAAAAACTGTATTTTTGACCAATGTTATCGATTTTATCTAATCCCATGCTACTTAATCGACTACTCCAGCCGATTTCGTGTACACGATTTGTAGAATCTTGAGCATTTACCGCTTTAAAAGATGTTGTGCTTAGCGCGAAGATCGCCATACTAACTGTTAAAAATATTGGATCTTGAGTGATTTTTATAATTTTCATAAAAGTCTCTATTTATTATTAAATCAAATTAATTATTTCTGATTATTGTTGTTTTCTTCATAGTAATTATTTATAGATTAACATGAACTGATTGATACATGTTAGTTTTTAAACTTTTGTTTTATTGCTTTTTCATCACTTTCTAATAATCAAATAACAACAACAAGATAATTATTTGTCAGTGATATTCAGCACTTATCTAGATGATTTAAAATCATAGTAATTTCATCAATTACCTGCCTGATTTCACGATTAGAAACCTCAGAATTATTCAGTAGAATACTAAAGGTCAAAGCTGAATATTTAGAAGGGTATATATATCCAGATAAAGTCCCCACACCTGTGAGAGTGCCTGTCTTACCCCAAAGATTTCTCTCAACAGAGGTGTTTTTAAAACGGGTTTTTAGAGTACCATTAAGCCCAGCAATAGCCAGAGAATCACGATAAGATTTAGCTTGTGATGAGCGCGACATTAATCTCAGAGTTTTTACTAGGGTTTGGGGAGTAATTAAATTCTGACGAGATAAACCTGAAGCATCAACTAAAACATATTCTTCTGAATTTATACCTAGTTTATTTAAGCTTTGATTGATTGCTTCTGTAGAAGATTTAGTATTAAGTTTTATGGCTAGAACTTTGGCTATGGCTTCAGTATATAAATTATTACTTTCTTGATTAATTTCAGCCAAGATATGCTGCATTGAAGAAGCAATAATTGTCATTAATTCTGTTTCTAATTTATTTTTATCAGGTTGATGAACTACAATTCCTCTAGTGACGGCAATATCAGCTTTGGCTAATTGCCAACGTAGAGACTCTAGAAAATAATGAGCAGGATCGACTATGGCTAAATCCCAAATATCAGGAGGTTCATTAACAGCTAATTCTCCTCGAATCTGCAAAATTGGTTGACCCAAAACTCCATCAATTTCTACGTTATAAGGAATGTCTGATGCTCCAGTAATGCCGCGATTTACTACTTGCCATTGTCTGGCGGCGATCGCATCACTCCAATGAAATTTCACAGGCTGTCCTAACTGTTGAGGTAATAAAGTCAACGTGACTGTATTTTGATTCAGAATTGTACTGTTTACCGCCGTGGCAAAGTAACTGTGGACATCTAACCATTCCCAAGTAGGGTTAATTGTCGGTGGCTCAAAATAACTGTCGTCAATTATTAATTTTTCTATCCGTCTAATTCCTTGGTCTTGCAACTGATGTACTATATCTTTTAGATCTTTAGTCGATATAGTGGGGTCTCCTTGACCTTTTATCCGTAGAGAAGTTAGGTGAGGCGGATTTCCGACACCATAAATAGGAGTAGTAATTCGGTAATCTGCACCTAGTTCAGATAGCACAGCAGCAGTAGTTAAGAGTTTGGCACTAGAAGCAGGAGTAAAAAATTTATCTCCGTTCAGACTGTATAAAGAATCTCCGCGCTCTAAAGTTTGAATTTCGATCCCCCAACGCGATCGCTTAAACTCAGGACGATTAATAATCTCTTCGATAGCTGCGGGCAAATCTTGAGGACAAATTCTGGAAGTGTTTTGATCTAGCTGCTGAATAGTTAGCTTCTGCTTCTTGCCATCTGCTAGAACTTCCCTATTTACTATTGGCGTACCAATTAACAAGCCAAGTAAACCAAAAAATCTTAACCAATCAAAAATTGAGCTCATTTATCAAGTACTTCCACTAAAATTAAAATCCTCTATTTTTTAACAAGGAATCAGAGGAATCAGTAAAGCTTAGTAAATTTAAAAGCTAAGAGCCCTCTCAAAAAAACCAACCCAATTTAGTGACAATAAATATTGAATACTGGATAATCTATGAAATATATAAAAGATTTAATCTAAAAACAACACTAGATTCTTATAAAGTTCTGCTAAACAACCCATACTGATATGCCATCTCAATCCATCGAAGATCGTCGTTTTTCTTCAATCATCAACTCTCCGCAACTAGACTTATCTGTAGTCGTACCAATATATAACGAAGCCGAAAGTATTGAGATGCTAGTTCAAGCGATCGCCGATTCCGTGAGAGAAACTCAATTGAGCTACGAAATAATCTGTGTAGATGATGGCTCAAAAGATGGTTCAAGCCAAGTATTAATTGACTTAGCTCGAAGAAGAATTGATCTTAAAGCAGTAATTTTGCGGCGGAATTATGGTCAAACTCCCGCAATGGCAGCGGGATTTGAAACAGCGGAGGGAAAAATTATTGTCACCCTGGATGGTGATTTACAAAACGATCCTGCCGATATTCCGATGATGCTGGCAAAATTAAACGAAGGCTATGATTTAGTCAGTGGGTGGCGTAAAAATAGACAGGATGCGGCATTAACTAGGCTTTTACCATCTAAAATTGCCAATATTATTATTGCTAGAGTAACGGGAGTTAAACTACATGACTATGGTTGTTCTCTCAAAGCATATCGCTCAGAATTAATTGCTGATATGAACCTTTACGGCGAGTTGCATCGCTTCTTACCAGCTTTAGCATATATTGAAGGCGCAAGAATTACCGAAGTACCAGTACGTCACCATGCTAGACGCTTTGGTGAAAGCAAGTATGGCTTGGGTAGAACAATTAGAGTAGTAATGGACTTGATGACAGTCTTCTTTATGAAGAAATTTCTGACTCGTCCGATGCACGTCTTTGGCTTAGGTGGGGTGATTTCCTTAGCTGCTGGAATAGCAATGGGTTCGTATTTAACTATTATAAAAATATTTTTCAATCAAAATATTGGCGATCGCCCTTTACTAATTTTAGCGGTATTATTAATCCTAACTGGAGTACAACTATTTTGTTTTGGTTTAGTTACCGAACTTTTGATGCGTACCTACCATGAATCCCAAAAAAGACCAATTTATCGCATTAGAGAGGTTTTTGGCAAAAAATAAATTTAGCCGTTAACCCGTTAAACATTCTGGAGAAACAAGATACTCTTCTTTCAGCCATTGCACAATTTCGCGAGCATAAGGGCTGTCAAAAGCTTCATACTTTTGCGTTAAATCTTGTCTAATATTTGTCGGAATTTGATCGAGTCCTTGATCTTGAAATAAACATACATCTTCAACTATGGCATGAGCTAATTCAACCGAACATAATTGCTCAACAGCTTCTACAAATGCATCTGAAGGAGAATAATAGGAGTTACGCTGATAACTCATAGCTAATGTCATCAGGGGAATTTGTGATAGATAGGCTTGATTCATCGGATTAACAGCATGACCAGACACTAACTCTGACATTTGAGCAGGGCGATTTTCAAAAGCTTTTAGGTGTAAATAGCGACTGAGCTTCGCGCCATCATTAACTGGGTAATTGTCCCAAATAAAAGGCTTACGACCGAGATATTCTTCAACTTCTTTTAAGTGCGATTTTGGATAGGATTTTGAACAAACCTTTTGCCCAGTCCAAAAGACTTCAATTGCAGGATCTAACTCCTTTCCTAGCGTTTGTAAATAATTATCTGGCTTTTCCCCAAACAATTGGTTCAAAATTGGATCATCTGTATAGTATGTAGGACACATAATGAAAGTTTCAGCATTACTCAACTCTGCAATCCGATGCACAATGTCAACTTGGATTTTAGAGATTTCACTACAATCACCTCTCATATCGTCAAATAGAACAGCTAATATATTTAGGTTGAGATGATTAAAATACCGAATCTTAGTTTCTAAATCTTGAATAGCCTGAGTGTCATAGTGTAGATAAATCTCAAAAGGGCTAAAACCGATTCCCCATTTCAAACCTTCTCGATGATAAATTTCACCAAGCTGAATCAATTCTTGCAGATGGTCATTTGACCAATTTTGTCGCCAATCTTGACGTAGATTTTGATCGGCTTTGGGAGCATAAATATAATAACCGTAGCCAATATTTTTTAGAAACTGAGCATAGTTACGGCGTATTTCCCAGTCCCACGGTTCGCCAAAAAAGCCTTCAATCACCCCAGGGGTAAATTCAGTCATCACAATAAATATACTGGTTGTTAAATTGTTAAATCAAACACTAAATCAATCACATTGCTTTATTTTGGTTGCCAAAAATCTTCAGACTTAGGACGGCTATCGTACTGATTGATTGAAGCATTGACATTAGAAATGTGTTGATATGCCCATTCTCCCAAAACAGCTAGAGGTTCGGCTAAAGATTCTCCCAAACTAGTAAGAGAATAATCTACTCTCGGTGGAATTGTGGGATAAATTTCCCTTTTAATCAGTCCGTTTCGCTCTAGATTACGGAGATTTTGAACTAACATTTTGGGCGATATACCAATAATTTGCTGCTTGAGATCGCTATACCGTTTCTTATCTTGCGTTAGAGCATAAATAATTAAAATCGTCCATTTATTAGCAATTTTATCTAGTATTTGATGACCTTCGCACTGAGTATCAAAAATACCCATCTTAGCAATACGATCTAGGGCTGGTTGAGCTGGATAACTAAGTTCAGATTCGTTGGCATGGGGATTAAAATTCATGGTGACTTACCAAAAGGTTACCGATACACTTTGAGGTAAATCCTTCCAAGTGCTTATTGCTTGATGGTACACAAGAAACATAGTGTTCTGAAGAAAATACCAACGATGAAAGCATTTGTTATTGAGCATTTTGGTGAATCAAATATTTTTCAAGCCAGAGACTTACCTATACCCAAACTGTTACCAGATCATGTACTGATTAAAGTTGCGGCAACTAGCGTCAACCAAGTAGACATCAAAATACGTCAGGGTGCTGTAGCCGATCTTGCTCCTGATTTTCCTGCTGTTTTACATGGGGATGTAGCGGGAGTTATTGAAGCAGTGGGAGATGAAGTAGACGCTTTCAAAATTGGTGATAAAGTATATGCTTGTGCAGGTGGTGTAAAAGGAACAAATGGCGCTTTAGCAGAATATATGATAGCTGATGCTAGCTTAATTGCTCATAAGCCTAAATCTCTGACAATGGCTGAAGCAGCCGCCTTACCTTTGGTATCTATTACTGCTTGGGAGGGACTAATCGATCGCGCAAAGATTCAATCGGGTCAAAAAGTTCTAGTTTACGGTGGTACTGGAGGTGTTGGTCATATTGGGGTTCAGTTGGCAAAATGGGCTGGCGCAGAAGTATACGCTTTGATATCAAGTCCAGAAAAAGCCGCGATCGCTCTTTCCTTGGGAGCAGATGTTACAATAAATTATCATGATACTTCTGTTGCCGAATTTGTCGCCAAATATACTGATGGTATTGGTTTCGACATTGTTTTTGATACGGTGGGGAACGATAATCTACAAAATGCTTTCCAAGCAGCAAAGCTTAATGGTACTGTTGTATCTACTGTTTCTCTATCTAAGCAAGATTTGACTTTAGTTCATGCTAAAGGACTTACTTTGCATTTAGTTTATATGCTCATCCCCCTGTTATTCGGTGTTGATAGCGCTTATCATGGCAAAATTTTGGCAAAATTAACTCATTTAGTTGATCAAGGGCAAATAAATCCACTTTTAGATGCTAAATCTTTTACATTTACAGAAGTCAATGCTGCCCCGAAAGAAAACCTGGACAAAGTAGGACAGGCTTCCCTATTGTAAGCGTTTGGAGGCAAGAGTTTTCGTTGCGAGAGGACAAATCACCCCCTTTTTAGGATTAAATTAC
>JAAUYG010125567.1_pt1 | contig 15928 bp, 12 predicted proteins | sample 7278091 | NCBI WGS metagenome assembly JAAUYG01 (sample SAMN14350201, study PRJNA611818) | marine sediment metagenome | isolation source: surface marine sediment (0.6m) | place: French Polynesia: Moorea | collected 2018-08 | reverse complement strand
TGTAAATGCAAAACTGGGGCCCTGTAAACAAAAAATAGTCAGGTGATGTAAATATTATGGTCATGTGACATTTGTTTTTATTGACTCTAACTCTACACCGTATATAACTCTTAACTCTAACTTCGTGTTTAGGCATTCTCGCCCTGAAGAAAACTTCGTCGTACTTTTCACTGTAATCTAAGCTGATGGTTGAGGCAGGCTTGTCAGTGTGGATTCTGCTGTCATTTGATATCAAGAAAAAGTTTTTCAAATGTTGAAGAAATCATTCTGGAAAATAGAAAGGGAATTGCATTGAAATCAAATTCATTTATCAAATGAACTGGATGATGTTGCTTTCAAAATGAAAATTCTGTTTGGTTTCATTATTCTCTGTTTCCCAAGCCTCAACGAATACTTTGTTGTTGTTTTTTTTTTTGCTCAGGCCCTCTCTGTCCAGTCCGCTTTTCTGAACCTTTTGTCAGTCGGCAAATACACCTGTTGGATTGGGAGATTGGCATCAACTGAGATCGATGGAAGTTGGCCATTTTGTCAACCCAAAAAGTGATACTAGAAAAAAAGAACTCTCTTCTGTTTCTCTGCATTTACCCCATAAACTGATTGCAACGAGTGACAATTGCTGAAGTCGTACAAGACAATACTTTATTGCTCAACACATAAATCATTATGTTACAGTCTGAGTATCATTGCACAGGTCTTTGACTGATTCCGCATTTGTTAGAAGAGACACCAGATTCAACAGATTACAGTTTCACTGCAGGGTATCAAAATTTCAAAAACAACACCAAGGCGAGACGCGTCACAAAGAAGACATCACGAAAGACATGTTCAGCGCAGTAAACGTGGAATGGTTTGGAGAGAGAATAACGTATCACTTGTCAGGAAATGATTCACTGTCTCTGTGCAGAACGATCTCTGTGCAGACTCTTCGTCATCCGACTCTCATGTTCCTTGTTATTTTCTTCGTCTCCGTTACAGTGTCTGCGCACTTATTTCCCAGCAAAAGCATGAACACAGCGAGAATAAAAACGCTCTATTATTTCTTTGGCATGACAATGTCGTCCTACGCATTTGGTACTGAGATAGCATCCCCAGGAGAAGTGGAATTTGCCTCTCATTCTGGAGTTGGTGTGAAAGCAGCGGATGCGTCCTTTTCCTTCCCGACCAAATGTAGTTGTGTTTAGTGTTCCTTGATTGGAATAAAGGACTGAAAAGCACTTTTACGAATGACAAGAATGAGGAGACAGGAAAGTCAATCATTTTCAATGCATTTGCAGATGCAGACGCATTGTCATTTGTTTCGTTTTTCATCAGAAAGATTCCCAGGAGCAGAGTTTGATTTCGGTATGAATGCCTAAAAACAAAGAGCTAAATTGCGTGACCACACTCATCAAAAAGCTGAAGCACCTGAAGAATTCTCATCAGCTAAAAACCTGGTGAAGTACCAGGTTACCTGTCTGGGTGAAGTGGAGTTGAACCAAGTAAAATGTCTACTTCTTTTGGAATCCAACTCAAGCTGTCTTCACACTGCTAAATTTGAAGCAACTCCAGGAGTTCGAAAGCAAAAGGCGTGGGAATGTCAAGAATACAACCGGCTTTTTCTCTTTGACAAACAGTAATGGTTGCACCAAGAGTTAAAAAAACAGCAAGGGTATCTTCGAAACAGTTTCTTGTGTTTCACATGTCGGCCTACAGATGAGTCAGAGTCACGCTTTATCCGAACACGCTTTTTTCGAAACTGAGGAATTTATACAAAGTATTTTCAAAATTATATACATCTCAATCTCTCCTGTGTTATTCAGCACGCTTAATTCGAAGTTATTATTCTTGGTTTTATTTGTTCGGATTAAGCCTGATCCACCTGTGTCCCTTTTGACGTTTCAGACTGTCCAGGACAAACCACTGCTGCTTCACTGTCGGCATCATGTTCGGGATCAACATCCATGTTTTTCATGGGAAATAGTCTCAGGGCCACCAGCTGGGTAGAATTCCTGGGAATCAGCAAGCTTTTTGGAGAAACATTATTCCATAAAGTCTCAGGAGCACATATAAGTTGCGCATGGCTGTGTTCTTTGTCAAAAGACATGCACGAAATCACACACAAGATGCCACAAAAACAATCAAAACGTACAGTTGATGGTTTGTCCACAATATTGTGGCCTTCAAATTAGACTGCAAAAGCACAAATTGTCAGGCGTGTTCGTCTTTTGTGTCAGTATCACCCTTTTCTTACATAGGAATCAAAACGTAATGCCACCATTTCTAGCTCAGTACATCACCGGTGCTTTGGAGGCTGTCATCACCAGAAGTGACGTCACTCCCATGCCTTCAGATGCAGTAGCCTGTGGGCCCAGTTAATGCTGCTCCAGCAGTTCACAAAATGGACATCTTGTGACCCCAGACAAGCAAATGCTCATCTCATCCTGGAACCGTGCCACTGCTATTCAGTTTCAGCTCAGGTTGGTGGACAGTGGGTGGGTGACAGTGGATAGACCTTGTCATCATCTTGTTGAATGTCCAAAGTGTCTCGCCACTGGGCCGCACTAGTCACCGTGATTCTCCATCATTTTGGACATCTCACCTATCTCCCCATTGTTCGCCACCACCGTCACAGTTTTATCTCCCCGCACGTTGGACACAGTAATGTAGCGCGTTGTGTTTCCTCCCCTCGCATTCCCGTTGTTGTCAAGAACGTTTCTGCCGCAGCAAATAACTTCCTTGAAAGCCTTTTTGAATTCCTTGAAAAAACCAACACAAAGAAAAGAATGAGACCTTACATGCAGTGAACATGTGTATCATCACAAGGTAAAGCACCACATCATGACTTCAACGTGCTTGCAAGCTTTTATGGGACTGGGAGGGTTCTCTGGTTCTCCTTGCATCCCGGAACACACCCCAACCAACAATGCAGCAAAAGTTCATGACAGGGATTGGGAAGAAGCAGTTTCATGTCAAGGCACTGATCCCTTAGGCTCAAAAAAGAACTATTTGAAGATCAAACAAAAAACTAAAGAAACCTTATTCTTCCACACAACTCAAAAAGCAATTTGGTCTTTGGCTTCTGAAAAGAAAAGATGCGACAATCAAGTCTCAGCAACAAGCAATCAGAGCTGAAAGAGAGCTGAAAGCTTCCATTGTCTTTGAATGAAGTTGATTCCAGGTCTCAGCTGCTTTGAGGTACAGCATGCATGGGAGTAATTTGATGAAAGCATGTTGATGTCTGTGTCACGTTTAATTTTTCGTCTCTACGGAACGCAATACCAAAATCTTTTCCCTGTGTTATCTTGCTTTGTACAGGGGACAATGTTGTCAATAAGTTTGTAAATGGACGAATGTCGTGATCAAAACCATCATTTGACGAGAATTGGAAGTCAGATGGGGCACACGCTCTCAGAGGCTGGGTCCAAATCAGCTTGAGCAGAAGAACCAGGTTGTCCAATGACAAAATGATAATGTTGTCTTGCGGGGATGGGAATCTGGGGAATCTAGGGAATTCTTCTGACGAATATGGGATTTTGGTCAGGGAGGCCCAAGTTGAGAACCGGAAGTTTGACCTTGGGTATTCGGTGGCCCCAAACTCTTTTTTGTACCCCACCCCAAATTTCAAGCCTTTTTGGCTTAAATCTTGACTGATTCTGAAGAGATCTTGGGGTTTGGGAATTTGGGAAAACAACTGCCGTGGGGCCCGGATACATTGATTTCCACACTTGTCATAAGGGACTGAGAAACTTCTTTACTTTCACGTGTCTATGTATTATGCAAGTCAATTCATTCCTTCTAGTTACCCTATTTTTGCTGGAAAATAAGAAGGGTAACGATACCTGTGAGACGTAGTTGTAGATGAAGGGATTAGCACAGGAATTTGCGTACGCAAAGCAGTTCCACAAAACACGAAACACTTCGTACCAGGCTCCTGAAGAAAAGAACACACGTGCGTTTTTATGTCGAGCAGCTTCGTCAATTTCTCCAGAGATTCATTCCCCTTGAATGGCATCTCTTGTTTTTACCGAAATCAAAGATTCTGAGTTTTTCCAAAAAGCTGCCTTTTTACTGGCTTGCGTTGTCTCTGATTTTTATTCAATGTGCCCGCCCAATGCAAAAACAAAATCTGTCACAAATCCTTTCAATTTTCTGTGAACTGTTGGGTTGCATGGTCACTTACCTTGAGGCAGTTTGCCGTACAAAGCAACAAGAAACTGGACGTGAAGAGGAAGCCAAGACAACCCAAATATCAAGACGACTATCAGAAGGATCTGCAAAAATCACATTCAAATCTTGTTTGCTTTCTGATGGCGAAAAAGAACGTCAAAACACAGATGTTCGATTTTTGTTGTTTGCTGCCAGACTGCGCTTCGGTCTCCTGTCACATGCGGGTGTTTTCGTGTCCCTGAAGGTGTGAGTTCAAGCATTCAATGGCAGCAAATGTCACAGAATGCATCAAGAATCGCAAAAGCAGAAAGTGAAAGTCTGTATTGTGTGGGCCAATTATACTAGAAGCGGAAAAGCAGTCGTGGAGAAATGTCATGTTAAGAAATGGCATTGTGGCTCAAAGCCTCTTTGTTGACATTTGTATGCAAACATGCGTTTAGATCCATTGTGTTGTGCTCAGATCTTTTTCTAAAATTCAACAGCCATCCAGGACAAAGAGCCAGACATGTTATCAGGCAAAGAAACTGGGTTTTCAGGTGATTCTGCTGAAGTTCATGTCCGCAGATCAGACGACAGCAGGGGGAGGCTTCCATGGCTGTCATTGTGTCCTGTATTCGTATCATGATTTTGGGAGTCGCCGTTTTGACAGCTTGTGTTGAGACCAAAGTCTTTGCTGAGTAAGAACCGTCCGAAGGGCAGGGCTATTGCACTAAACAGTGCTGGAGGAGAGAATCACTCGTCCCTGCTGCGCAGATTGGCTCAAGGAATCCCCAAAAGGCCTCCAGTACAGTTCACTGTTTTCTAGCGTGGCTGAGGTTGTGTGTTCTCACTCACCTTGAACACATGGGACGTGCGGTCCTTGCCCTTCTCGTTCTTGGCTGGGTTGGTGGGCATGCGGTGCTTCTTTAGGTGACACACGATCAGCACGTAGAGAAAGCAGATGAGGCACAGTGGCAACACGTAACCCGTGACGAAGAAGGTCACATAGAACGGCTTCCACGCGTGGTCTATCATCCCGCAGTAACTGTATCCAGCTGCATGACAAAACGGAGAGAAGGTTCTGCAATTAGCCTTGCTGACAGGTAGGTCCCGCCTTTGTCCAAATATGCGTCAATCGAAAATGGCGGTTATCCGAAATATATATTTTCAAACCACATCTAAATCCCTGATGTCTTATTCTGCCCACTTAAGTTGAAATTTACTTTGTTTTCTTGAATTACGCGGGAGGTGCCTGTACATGTTTTAACAGTGACAAACAAAAAGATTCCAGGTGGAAAATTCAAAACCAAAAGTTACAGGTAAGTCCCGCTTTGTCCGAAAATGCTTCTGGCGGTTATCCGAAGTTTTCTCAATCCAGGGAACATTTGCATCTGGAAATGCTTCTGGCTACTTGATTGAGGAGGTTCAAAAAATCTCTCTTTGTCCTGTCTGTCATAGAAAGATAATCAACAATGGAAGTGAACAAAAAAACCCAAGCATGTGTCCTTGTGGATGGATCACAGAATGCACCGGCTGTGGCTTTGTGCCGAAGCAAAAAGAAAGAGCATGACTGTTGTCTTGATTTTCGTGCTGAAATCCCTTGATGGTCTTTAAGAATCGTGCCTGCAGTTCTCCGAAGACTTCAACGCCCAATCTCTTCTATATTCTCCGTCTCTCTGCTGGGTTCAGCACATAAATTTTTGACACGAGATTACTTCGCACACAAATGACCCGACAATGGTGTTTCAGAACAATCCTAGACCCAGGCACTGGACCGTTCAATTTAACCCCGCTAATCTCCCTTGCATCTTTACATCATCTCTTGAATGCAGATTCTCTGTTCTTAAAGCTTCAACAAACAACTTCTGCCTTGAATTGTCTCATATCTGAAGCCGCCAATGATCTCCACTGTGCTCAAGCTAATGCTCAAACTACGAAAGCATTGAATGAAAGTTGCTTCACAACCAAAAACACTTGCAATCATGGAAAACCTTTTTGGACTTTGGAATTAAAGCTGAACAGAAAACACACCAAGCAGCTGTCATCAGATAAGCACACGAATCACGAGTCATGTTGGTTTGTTCTCTTCTGGAAGAGGTGATGTAATGTTTCCTAAATCTGGGATGTGATTCACAACGCTGCACAGACTACCACGTGGTCAACAACAGCAGCTATCAATTGTGATGTAAGAGCGCCACACAGAATACGTGATGTTAATTGGGTGATAAGAGGCCATTGCAGCTGCTAATGACGTCCTCAGAGCCTGTTTAGTGTTTTAACTACTGCTTTAGTTTTCCTGAAGAAAAGTTTATTTTCACCGCACTGGACCAAAAAAGAGAGACGCAATGTGACGTCAAAAGAAGACCAAGAAAAAGTGAATAAAAAAGGTAAAGAACACAACGACTCAGAATCCCCAAAACGTAGAGGCCGAGTCAAAAATCAAGCAGGAGAAGCAACATGGCGACACAAGATTTAAGCCATCGCAAAGGAAAATAATTCCCAGATAATTCGAAGTCTATAGAAAATGACTGCCTGTCTCCCCAATGCTAATTTGCTCACTTAATTCCAATAGCTGTTGTTTTTGCCCAAAGAGAATCACTGGGTATGTGAATTTCAAATTAGCCGAGAGGCACCTGTATGTTACAATCTGCTGGGTCTGAGCCTGAGTTACAGTTCAATTTGCTTTCATGTTTTCTGAAGGATCAGCGAGGGCAGAGTACAATGGCTTAATCTAATGCTTCTTTATGCAAGGCCTTCTCGAAGCTGAAAGACCAGGATTTCTGTGCAATAAAACGTCCCATAAATTCAGATTTTCTGTGAACATTTCTGTGAAGTAACGAAGGCACAAAGTCAGCAAAAGTCAACCGGATTGCTGCTGGATCATAGAGAACTGCTCTGGCGGACTGCACACAGTCACGTGAGAAGGCGAAGGATTCAACACTCAATGCTTAACACTCACGATATCTTTGCAGCTCAAACAGCATTACATTATATACAGAAATGTTTTTGCGCCAAAGCCTGTTGCAAACAGTGTCTTTTGTGGGATGAACATCAAACGGATTCACAACGGAGGGATTCCACTCCTTGTTGTGAGCCCTCCTTTTGTGGAAACATCTTTGTGACAAGATAAGCTGGATAAGTTGATGAAGAAGAAAATCAGCTTGTTCTGAGAGACTAATTTTCCAGCTTTGGGCAAGACTTCTCAGTTTCAGAAAGACTCTGCAGAATCTTCTGAAATGCGTGAAACTGAATGTCACTGAACACATGTACCATTCTCCTGGAGGATTTTTAGAAATGTTTTTTTGTCAAAATGCGCCGAGAAACTCAGCGCGGTTTCATTCATAGGATAACCCAACCGTGAGCAGAGGACAAAACTAGGTACAAAAATAGACTTCTGTTTGTGATCTGATTTTTTTTGGAAACTAGGAAATCACACAAAGCTCCCAGTGGTGGTAAATTTGTGTCTCCAGAACAGGAGCTTTGAATCCCGTTTTCAGAACTTACCAAAGGTCTTCACTTCATGCACAGCAGCAGTGCCGATATTCAAAATCCCACACAGCGTCCATATCACCACGTTGAGAATAATGATGTTCTGTTTGGTTCTGAAGGCCATCGTCGAGTTGGAGTACACCACAGTCAGAAATCTAAAATGATGCAAACAGGATTCTTTGCTTGTACGTGGATGGTTACAGAACAAAAGCTGCTTCAAACATCTGCACGTTGACTGAACAGCGGTAATTCAGCAGAACATCCCTTTTGCTTCCTGGATGTCATCTGTCAAAGAAGAAGAGTAATTTTCCCGTCAGACGGCAATTGCAGTCAATACAAAATGGGGGTTTTCATGCATTAAGGAGGAAAACATTGCAATCAACTCTTGTATTCACCTTTCCGTTGATTGCTCTTCTGAGTAGATAGAGGGACGGCTCGACATCAAAATCCATTTGTGATGTTCTAAATCTGAATCTCATAGCAAAACACAATCTATCTTGTGCTCTCATAGGCATTCCTTAATGTCTGCTGCGAGGATGGCTTTGATTATACTTCCCCTCTGGAGCTTTGTTCTTCTGTTAGTTAATACAATTTTCCAATAACATTTACCTTAAGGCGGATATTGCGACCAGAGTGTAGACAGTGACATAGGTCGTCCAGTAGAGAAAGTACTGCCACAACTTGCAGGCAAAGTCGCCGAATCCCCAGCTGGGCGCGGCGTACTTGTAGGCTGTCAGGGGTCCACACATCAGCAGGAATGATATGTCTGCTATCGCCAGATTGAGAAGCAAGAAATTGGTCACTGTAGACAGGTTCCTCCTGCAAAAACCAAATTATTCTCGTGTAATGCAGCAACAAATTAGCTTTGACTTGCACTTACGGTTCAGTGTTTTAATTCCACAGCATTTGTCTGCCTTGTTTCTTTGAATTGCTCATTGGATCTCCTGCTTTGTTTTGAGGGCTGGGAACGCCAACAGAGTTTGTCCTTTCAACTTTCCGTTATTTGGCTGCACGAGAAAAACGCTCTGAACAAAGAACACATGGAAGGTCAGGACTCAGCAGTTGTTTGGGCAGATTAAGTTTTGGTTGCGTTTGTTCATAAATACAGCGTTGTTGCGCGCAAGCTTAAAGCTGCCCAGAACTTTGGGAGAAATCTTTGCCTCAGCGGGGCGCTTTCCTCAGACATCGCCCTCCCCCATAACACCTCCATTGTGTGCAGGGTCCCCATCTGCCAGTGAACTATTTTCAGAAAAACCCTTTGCAGATCTCTTTCAAATCATACTATTTTAGGACATTAAAGGAGGCAGGAAAGAAAGATACCTCTCGACCAACATGTTAGATTTCGTCCCAAGCATCCTCTTAAGTCCCTCCCAGAAGAAGATTCTGACAGGGTGTGTCATCTCAGATCATCAACCCTTGGCTGGCAAGCTTTTGTGATTCAGGGATTGAGTACTGATATCAGTCCCTTTTGGGCCAACCCTTCCCGGCCAACCTTTCTGGACCCACAAGCCTCAAGTCAACGCAGACAATGGCTGATGAGATCTTTGTCACCCGACATGACGAAAGGATTTTCTAAGAAAATTCCCGTAAGCTCTGGTAAAAAATCGGGCTCGTCAAAGAGGGGAATTTTCTATCATTTGAGTCATCTAATGAAATTTCAGTTAAGATCGATGAAGCAGTTGCAGACAACAATCTGTTCAATCTGTGCTTTGAATGTCAATGTCAAGTTTGTTGCTTGCGCGAAAAACCCTCTGAATATTTCGATGCACTGATTCAACTTGAGTGCTCAGATTGAGAGTCTGTTGCTTACACAATTTGAGTTTTATTGCCAGCAAAAAAGGCCACTTCTGGTGACACGGAGAGCTCAATTTTTATGACATCACAGCATTTAGTTTGATGGCTGTGTTTACAGGCTGTCTTTTGCGGTGTACTGCAGAAACAGGCTGTAAAACGGGTGAAATAAATAGATTAACCTTTTACAGAAAGTCATAAAACAGACTGCTTTGTCTCGTGTCGCCAAAAAAGTGAAAAAACAAGAGAGAGAGAGAGAGAGAGAGAGAGGGATATGTACGGAGGTGGATTCTGCATGGATCGCAAAGCAAACCATTTTCAGAATTTCAGAAACCTTGGAAGCTATTTTTCACTTCGGGTGAAATGCAGGTGGATTACTCACCTGGACAGAATGACATAGATGACCAGCATGTTGCCGAGTGTTCCAAGAAAGGTGATCAGACCAAAGGCGATGGGGGCAGCCACCACCCACAGATAGAAGTAAAACTCGACGTTGGTGTCCTCCATAATGCCGCTCTCGTTCCAGCCCAGCCGGGACAGATTCGTCAGGTTCTGGCTCATGTTCTCCACCTCTTGATTGGAAACCGCTACTTCCGCCATTGTTGTTTGTATACCATCAGGAATCAATGGCGTGAGAGGGTTGTCTGAAATTAGAAGCAGCAAAAATAATTGTTTTGCAGCCTACACAATCGATGGGAAACTCTGGCGTGAAAACCCTTGTTAGAAAAACAATTTCAATGTGTGCTGGCGTAAAATTTATCTCCTCACAGGAAACGGCAGTGCAGTGACTGGCTCCGGTGTCAGAGAGGATTTCAATGTCCTCCAGTGAACAATAACTTTGGAATTGTTCTGGTGTGTTAATTTTTCCTGGAGTTTCCACCCATGGTCTGAGCCAAGGGATTCTACTGTTCAAAACTGCAGTTCTCCATGGAATCCCTCGCCATTTTTCTCTTTTTGATCCGTCAGTCACCTTGAAGCGAAAGGATAACTCTAACCTGATCAAAAGTGTTCTCTTCCCCAACTTGTGCTTGCTCCTTCCCATGGCAAAGCTGTGTGATTGCTTTTGTCAAAAAAGAATGCACATTGGGAACTTTTGTCCTGCTTGGCTTTCTGGGATAGATTTCCCTCGCTTTTGAATTTCAAGATCCATGTGCCTTTTACCAGAACACTAAATTTAGAATGTCTCAGAGACGGCGAAAAAGGCTTGGGCAAAGGCAGAGTGAAAGACGAGGTAAAGAAGATAAGAATTTAAAACGTGTGGCAATAAACTGCACCTGTGTCTGTTTACCCAATCAATGTAAGCTTTGAGAGGCAAGTGTGATGGATAGATTTCTGTTTGTTCTTTTCGTGTCTTTGTGTCGCCCGTCTCAACTTTTACAAAGCAAAACAGGTCATTTAGACTTTTTTTTCAAAGTCCAGTTGGATTCAGAATTTGATCAGTGAAGGGCTGTGGGAGGGTGAATCAAACATGACAAAAATGCATTGTTTTCTTGACCTTCTGAGCACAGAATAATGTCCTAGGTTGAGTCCTGCATGTTGAATGCCATTGGATTCTTCAAACCAACAAGCGATTTTTTTGTGCAAAAAAAAACACCGAGTGCGCGTACAAAAAAGAACATTATTACATGATTTGTTTTTTATTTGTCTTCCTCAGAGTTTGTGGTAACGCGCCTGGGCTGATGGATGCTGCTGCACATTTCAGGCAAAAACCCATCCAACCTCGGTCTTGATAACAGAATTGCGCTTCACAAGGAACAGATGACAGACGCTTGAGCAAGAGCCTCACGCGGATAAAAGTATCACCAGGAAAACTGTCACTCTTAGGGGAAGTTCATGCCACATTTTTGAAACGAGTTCCTCTTACTACAGACTGGTGAAAAATAAACCTTTTTTGCGCGCAATTGGCGGTGTCAGCTGATCTGTTTTGGTTTTCAGTTTAGATTTGTCGATAAAGTGTAAGGCCATATTGTACCACATACATGTGTTTCTCAGATTTGGAAAGCATGGAGAAATCAGGCGATGAGACAAAGCTGCTTCTGAGGCCGAGGCCCAGATAGAAACACAAAGGGGAAGAAGGAAACATCAGAGCATTTGTTAATGCTTTGTAACAGCTTATCCTTGTTGGATATCATGTGCCGTGTAATTCTGGATAATTTTACTTGTTGCTTCCCCCAGCTGGCGCAGAAAACACTCCCCACCACATCCTATTGTTTCAATGCGAAGGCGTATTCATGTCGCTGAGGGATGCAACGGGAGCCTGTCTGATGCTAGAATCAATCAGATTGGCACATACACCACGTTTCCGTTGCCTCGTTTGCAGCCAAAACCAGTGATAATCAGGACAGAAACTCACCGAGGGACATTAACTGAGACCCTCGTATCTGGAGACACAGATCTCTCCCTCATCAGTTCTCAGTTCAGTGTCATCTCATTGAATTAACACCAGACTCAGGAAAGCGGTGTGTATGTGTCACATCACGTTTACACCCTGTCCATCTTGCTTTCACTCAGACACTTGCTGAAACGAGGACATTCTGAGGCTGTGAGAAGGATATCCAGAAAGTGATGAGAAAAAAGAACCCATGCTTTTGCAAACAATTTGAAAAATTAACAAACATCTGAAGAACAAGAATTCATTTTTCAGAATGTCTGTCTTGCGGCATCCTCAGAAACTTGAAGTTCTTGGTTATTTGATCAAGGTTCAAGCTTCAAGGACAAATGGGTATTTCAAGTTTGTGTCAACTACAGAAAAGTGTTCTGGGCCATCCTGAAAAGGCTTCCTCTGATTTTTCAGAATGAGTGGCCTGAGTCGCATTTTGAACGACATCCAGAACACAATTTTATAGAAAAGTTTCTAATGCTCCGGAACAAGGAGAAGGGGCAGGAAGAAGCCGATCAGCTTTTGAGACAAAAGATTTCCCACAACCAAAAAAAAAAAAAAACATTGGTACATACATGTGTGCAATTTTGTAGAAAAAAGAAAAAAGTGGCATTGCATAAATTTTTTGACAATGTGACATCTGTTGCTCTTGTTTGTTTTTGTGCAACATTTCTGTTCTGTGAGATTGCAGTAAAACACGCAATGAAAAATGTGAATCTGTCATCAGTGTTGCCCTTCGACAATCAGGTTATTCATGTCAAGTGGATGCTGTAGCTGGCTTCATTATCATCCAGGAAAGAATTGCGGAAGCAACATCTGGAGGTTTCCCAGCATGCCAGGGACAACCAGACAAGGACAAGGACTGCACTCCATCCTCCTTTCTGGGCATTCCAGATGCCAGTCAAATGGATGAGAATTTTGTTTCTGAAGTTTATTTTTCGCAAAAAATTCGGAAAAAAATTCAGTGTTTGCAAATTCAGACCCGTCCCGGAGGGGCTCAGACCCAAAAAACTTAGAAGGATGCCTCCGGGAACCTTCACCAGAGAATGCAATTTTCTGGGCGCCTTTTGCTCAAAACTGCACGGTTTGAACATCTTGCTGTCCGCGGCCACTGCCATGGTCATCAGAAAGCGCAAAAATGTCACATCGGAAAAAACCTCTCGATAAAAGAAAACTTGAAGCGATTTTAGTCAAACGACTCTTGGATTTTAAAACTGGAGACGATGTTATCTTTTGTCTCGCTGAGTTCTCTGTGTCACAAAAACTGATTAGTCATTGTATCCTTCGTGAAGTTGCCTTCGGTGTTCTTCGGGAATTTCCTTCAAACAAGCATTCCTGCAGAAAAAAAGGAAAAGATTTGTTTTGTCCCATATCTGTGCCCTGGAGAACAAGATCATTGAAGCCTAGCTTGTTCACACAAACAAAAGAAACATCAGACAGAACAGACACAAAACGACAATCCACATATTTTGGCAATGAGGCACAAGTTATGCAGACAAAAAAGGACACGTGTGTATTTGTGAAGGAAACAAAAAGAAAAGAGCGACGGATGCTAACTTGCTGATGGGCAAGAAGGGAACAATCACTTTACAAGATGCAGATCATCAACTGTCATTGTCGTTTTTACTATTTGTTTGACAGCATCGCGAGAAAATTTGTGCGGGTTCCCAGCAACTGATTCCCACGCAAGTATGTACGCCTCCAATGATTTACCGCAAAAGAGGGGACAAGTCCTGCACAAGGAATTTGTGGATACGTGGGAACAAGAACAGAAACGTCTGTGGTTCACACACAATCCCTTTAGCACCCGGGAACAAAATATCCCAAAAACACGGGATAGATTCCATACAGTCGTCCCGCTTAATTCAAAACTGTTTTAGCAGATTCCTTTAAATTGTGCAGATATTTTTTTGCTTTGTGAAGAGTTTAGTTCGAATTGTGTGGGTTTCGAAACAAAGCGATGAAAATTACGCGGGTACCACTGTACCTTCCGGACAATTTTGAAAACGGACAAGTGGCATTCAAAGGGACAACCCCAAGCCATTTACCTGACAGTTAACCCCTCGTCCCTTTCATGTTTTCTCCTTTTTTGAGCGGTCTTGTTCTGTTGCACCGGTGTCATTTCAGTCGCGCCTTGCCACTGGAAGGGGCGTCTTTTTGGTCACTGTGTGACGTTGGTCCCCACGTTTGTCTCTGTGTTTGTCTGTCCGTGGACCCCAACCCTCCACCCCCACCCACCCCCATGATCAAACTGGCAGATAGAACTCATCAGGTGAACACTTTTGCCAATGGAACATATGCTCAAATCTGGCAAAATGTTGGCCAAAATGGCTGCCAAATGTCCAAAATAGCCCACTCATGAGCTGTTTGCTAACTTTAAGGCCCTGTGGCTCAGAGAGTTTTCCCCCTTTTCCAACTCATACACAATCACTGCTTCTAGTTTTCAATTATGTCAAGCAAAATCAATTTTTCATCTTGCACTTTTTGTCACTATAATTCCTGCGTAAGACTCGCACCATTGTTATTTGTTCTCAAGGGCAATTCATCACCCATAAATTGCATTGTTCTGCAGGAATGTAATCACTTGTAATTCCATTAAACATCTGATAGTTTTCAAGCTCCACCGCAGACAGCTTTCAGTGAAATTGCCTTGCATTTATCACACCTAAATGGACAAGAATCTGAGCGAAGAATCGTTTGGCCGTCCACCCATCTGTTCAGCATCAAGACTTGCGGAGTTCTGATCAGACTCTCGCTTGAACCTGTCTTGCTTTCCTCAATTTGTTGGCCTTAGCAGCAGAAAAGTATGATTGCTGGTTTCTCAAATCCGCAAAATCAATTATCAATTCGAAACATCCATGAATAAAGCTGCCAATCTTTACGCAGCTTGGAAGGAAAACACTTGTGGGGAAGTGATAAATCCAGACAAAGAAACTTTTTGCTGAGTGACGAAAGGAAAAATTCTTCGGTTGTGTTTGCTTTCTGTCTATATGTCGCAAATGCTTGTCAGACAAAATTGTTCGTTTTTGTTCTTTCTGTTCAGGTTGACAGCTGCTTTGCCATTTGAACTCACAGTGACACATAAATGAGCTATTGCGTTGCCCGGAGAAGACCTTTATCTTTTCCCACAGGTTGTTTCACTCAAGCCCTCCCATGCAAAAGGACCTTTGTCTCCCAATATGCTGTTCTGTCAGGAATTCAGTGCCGAATAATTCTACCAGTTCAGTTGTCCTGTATCTGAAGTTATATAGCACAATTACAATTTTAATTCTGTTGTCAACAAACAATTCTCATCTCAATGGACCGACAGCCAAAACACAGCCTTGACAGCGCTATTTAGGTTAGAATAACGATCTGTGTTTTGAAATAATTACAAGCACTCTGAAAACCACTTATCGCAATGAGACTGGACAAAAGTGATCTCGAGAGACCAATTGCAAGGACAATCGTCAAGCTAAATAGGAAAAATAATTGTTCAGAGCCAAGGTTCCCTTTTTCCTCTAAGTTTCTGAAAGGTCTGCATTCGTTTCATAGCCCTCCTGAGGAGGAAGAGAATGAGTTGGTGGTCTCACAAATACGCGATCTCCTGGCCATACAGTCCCACAAATCGCCTGCTTAAGGCCATTTCCAGATGTTTATTGGCATAAATTCGTGTTGTATTGCAATCTCAGGGCCCCAGAAAGCATTGAAATTGTAATGATAATTTCATGTCTCATCACTCATTCCACAGGTCCAAATCTATTTGTTGCTCCTGGCGTCTTCTTTCTCAACTTCGGAGAACATAGATACGGTACATATGGAAAAGCTTTGAATGGCCAGGATCTTGCACCAACAAGGACATTTTTCTTCTTTGGAACAAAAAAAATCACTTTTCATCCCAATATCAGCACAACAGACATTTTCCCCGACGACTGAACTAACATACCAAAACAAAACTCCTGCCTTCCTGGACATTGACACCAGGAAAACCATTTTTGCCCAAAATCAACCGAGCAGACTGTCAGACCAAACATGGAATGTGTCCGGAGTTCCAGCTGGGGTGTAGGGAAAATGAAAGAATCACCCTACCTTTGAGCGAGAGAAGTTAAATCCCGTGAGTTTGCAGATTCTCTCCCAAAAGCAAAGAAGAGTTCCAACAAGAAT
>JAAUYG010205289.1_pt1 | contig 15933 bp, 11 predicted proteins | sample 7278091 | NCBI WGS metagenome assembly JAAUYG01 (sample SAMN14350201, study PRJNA611818) | marine sediment metagenome | isolation source: surface marine sediment (0.6m) | place: French Polynesia: Moorea | collected 2018-08 | reverse complement strand
TACTTTTCCTTCTGCTTCTACCCAGGCGTGAGCTTCTAAATTATTGTCTTGCCCTTTGGCAACTCCTATATGAAGTTGGCAGGGAAAACCATAAATATTCATTAAAGTGTTGGTTGCTAAAGCTTTAGCTAGACACATCACTGTACCCGGACAAAAACGGCTGCTGCGATTTATAGCTTGGGCGATACTTCTCGTAGCGATCTGAGAATCAACAGGTTTTACGATCTGGCTAACTCTGACTGAGATCTTCTTTAATCTCTGAAATGGGAGAAGAAATAGACCAAGACGAATGAACATCAACAGTACATAAGCCTGGATAAATAATTGCCGCTCTTGTTTATTTAAGTTAAGAAACCTGACTAACTTGTTCATTTACTGTTTTGATCAAACCAGTATTTACCATTTCTTGTAATAAATTTTGTAAGTCATCAGTTGCTTGCTCCAAAATCACATCGTATTCCTCTAATAAAAGATCGAGTAATTCAGATGAAGTTTTAGGCGTTTGTAGCCAATGCCAAATTTGATTGCCTGTATCATTTAAGCCATAGTAAATTCCTGATTGAATATCAAGAATTACTGCTTCTGAATCAATTTCTGAATAAAGATATTCTGAAGATGCTATATAAGTTATCGAAGAATTTTGAAACATATTTTTCATTTTTTCAATTCCTAACAATGTTATCTAATAATTAACTTTGATGAACTTAAACTTAAAAAGTACAACCATAGAAGATTGCTTTGAAAATGTAAAATTAAGCAACTTGTATAACTGCATTTAAATAACTTTACATAGCATCGGATTTATCTAGCCAATTAAGTAGTAGGTGATACATTATTTTTGAAAGTCTCATTAAAGTCCTATTTTGATCGTATTTTAGAACATCTATTTGAGACATTTTATCATTGCTTTCTCTGTTCTAATCGTCATAAGAAAGTAACCTAAAAGTTATTTTCTCTCGATAGCAATGACTTAATATTATGGTTTTAAATTTTTAATTAGCCTGAAATTAAACCATGAAGATCAGCTTTGCTGGCATTGCGCGATCGCTTGGGCAAAACTAACTAAGATAGTTTCTAAAGAAAAGTTAGTCTTGGCATTAATATAACCCTGTTGAGCTATGGTTTCGGCTAAAGAGCGATCGCTAATCAATTTTTGAATTAGTCGTCGTAGAGCTATCGCGTCTCCAGGGGGGAATAAATAACCATTTATTCCATCTTCAATTAACTCTAATGCGCCTCCAGCAGCGGTTGCGATTACAGGTTTTTGGGCTAACTGTCCTTCCACAATCACACGACCAAAAGGTTCTGGTTCAGTAGAAGTATGAGCTACAATGTCACAGGCTTTCATTAAAGCGGGAATGTCATCACGAAACCCTAACCAGTGAACTCGACCTGCTAATTCTGGCATAGCAGCTAAAGTTTTAAGCTTAAATACATATTCTTGTTCTCCAAATAAAGCTTCTCCTACCAATATCACATGGACTTGAGGTAATTCTTTAATTGCGTCTAAAAGAATGTGCTGTCCTTTCCAATAAGAAAGACGGCTAAATAAACCAATCAAAGGTGCGTTACCAATACCTAACTGAGAACGAATTGTTTCTATATCTTGAATAGCTACAATGTCGAACTTTTGAGACTCAAAACCGTTATAAACTACTTCTAATAATTCTTCTTTTCCTCCTGCCGCAACAAAAGCTTTACCAGTAGCCTGAGAATTAACCAATACTTTAGCAGCAAACCGATTTGCCAAAAACACTGCAACCATGCGGTTGATTCTACTAAAATGCTTGGCAGTTAGAATATCGTGTAAATACCACAAAACTGGTGGACTACCTCTTAAAGTTGCTATAGCAGCGGTAACAAAAGCTTTTTGAGAGTTGGCTAAGATCAGATCGTAACCTTTTGCTTCTTGAGTCATGTGACCTGCTATATTCCAGAGTTCTGGAACTGTTGTCAAAGAGTTCAGTCCCCCAGAAGTACGGAGATTAAGCATGGTTTCGGAAGCTTGAGCAATACTTACTTTTACCTCTGCCTTTTCTAAACGGTCACGTAAAGGCCCATCTTTAAACAAAAGCACTTTGCTGGTTTGAGAATAGGCGGTTGCCAAATCTAGCAAGCTAAGTTCTGCACCTCCCATTACAGCCGTATGGTCGACAAAAAGAATTTTGTGTTGTTCCATCTATCTATTTTGATTAATTCAATTACGTATTGATATTGAATTTTCGCTCTTGATAGCTTGCTTAACCAGTTTTCTGCGTAAATAAACTTTCATAATCAGCATTAGAGAGTAAGTAGCATCACGTTTGATAATCAGCGATCGCTTGACTAAAGAATTGACACTTTGTAAAAATTTTAGTTTAGGTCGAGACTGTTCCACATGCTTATTCAATTCTTCCAGAGACATGGGAAAACAAGAAATTGAAAGCCAGTAAATAATTTCTTTATCTAAATCCGATAGATAAGACAATTCTTGCTCTAGCAAATTACTAATTTCTTCCAGAAGACTTAGATCTTGCACGATTTGCTCAGTATTTTCTTCAGAAAAACCATCCAAATGATTATGAATAATTTTCAGTAATTGAGGATTACTTTGCAAAGTTGCAGATAAACTCAATAACTTTTTCTCTTTTATTGAAGAATTATTTTCTAACTTCAAAAATGTTCTAGTATTTTGAACCTTTAATCCTTTCAATTCCAGAAACTTCACCTGATTGCCAGCGTAGTACTCTAGCATTCTTGGCTTGATACAACTAGTGGCAATCAATAAGCTTTGATGATCGGTAGTTATGATAGAACGTAAAAACTGACCATATTCTTCAAAGCCTTGTTTGTAAGAAATATTTGTCCGATTAACATTAAAAATGTATTGTAAGCCATCTAGAATCAAGAGAATTCTTTGTTGCTTTAAACAAGCAATAAATTCGGATAGCAAAAAGCTCAATCCCAAAGATTTTTGCTCTATTTGAGCCTCAGAATGCTGACTTATTGTTTTTAAGTAGCTATTGAGAAGGGTTATTAGGGGTGGTGGCTGAAGTAAAGAAAACCAGATAACATAATCAAACTGGTTTTCTATTTTCTCGGCAAACTTAGTTGCTAAAGTAGTTTTGCCACAACCAATCATACCTGAAACAACAATAAAACGGCACTCAAGATCTTGACTCCAAGACTTTAATGTCCCGATTTCTTCTTCTCTACCCACAAAATGCTTTGTATGAGGAGCAGTTGTCCAATTACAAAATTTTTTATTTTTAGCTTTAGTAGATAAAGATGGAACTTGATACCTTTGTGACTGTTCTGTTTTGTCTTCAAGTAACTTAGTTATCTTTTGCCTCATAAAAGGGACAAAATTACTTTTGTTAATATGTTCATCAAAAGCATGAGAAAGTGTTTGCCATAGATTACAGCCTACAGTTTTAATATACTCTGGGTCATAATTATAGTCATAAGCCATTTTTGAGTATGTTTTACCATTCCAAACTTCTCGAAGTACGATCTCTTGAGTGGGGTTTAGATAGCGGGGGCTAATCGCTTGATCAATTAAAGATAAAACTGATTCAAAATTAATCGCTTTGTTCATTTTTATTCCTCGTACCAGACTCGATTTGTAATCAAAATTACTTACCAGTGTTTTTCAGCTAATTTAGAGATACCTTTAGCTGATCTATAGTTTTGTATCGCGTTTTACTTTTGAGAATTGATAACCAAGCAACTTTTAAAAAAATTTTTGGTGAGTAATCCTAAACTTATCTTAAATTAAATATTTATCTTAAATTAAATATTTATATTTAGATACAAATACAGGAAAGTAATCGAATCTACGTACAAACACGTACAAATACGGAAAAATGATCGAATTTACGTACAAACAGATACATTTTTACCAAATTTTTGATGATGACAGTTTGGTTTTACTTATAATTTAATTTGATTTACTGTAACTTTAATCACTTTTGTACTAAGATTTTAGATACAGTTGTAGTTATATCAAATAATTTTCGTGGGATTGAATGATGTTATTTTGCGTAGCATAAATATATTTTTTTCTAATTAGTCTCAAAGTCTTGTTTAATACGATTAAAGTAAGCATGAATATGATGGCAAAAATGGACTTTGTGACCTACGTCGTTACGGTGAAATACCGTATTATCAAAAATCAAAGTGGAATTGGACCCTAAGCCCAATTTTAGTTGTTTTTACCTCCTATTAACTTAATTCTCTTAAATAAATATTAATACCAACCATTCAATATGTTGAAGGTTTTTTCAGCTAATCTTACTTTTATATAACTTTTTGCTGACTAAAAAAGGATTTCTTTTCTTAGATATACGATTTATGTTTATGAAGTGACAGAGATAAACAAACATAAACATAAACATATAAAGTAATGTTTTTTTATTAGCCAATTTTCAGTAATAGAAATATACGAAATAAATTTAAAGCCCAAAATTTTTTGGGGGAAGAATTATTTCATATTTCTGCTATTTCTTCGGTGATCAGGCATTAGAACCCATCACAAAAGCTAACTGATAACAAAACAATGAAAGTAGCCTTAGTACATGATTACTTGACACAACAGGGTGGAGCGGAGAGGGTTTTTGAGTTACTATGCCAATTTTTTGCTCAGGCTGATGTTTACTCATCTATATATGACCAGCAGAATACCGTTGATGTTCAACGCCACTCTGTCCAAACAACTTTTATCCAAAATCTACCTGGAGCTAAAAGAAACTTTCGTCTTTTTGCACCCTTATATTACTCAGCTTTTCGCAAGCTGGACTTGCAAGATTACGATCTAATAGTAAGTAGTACCTCTAGCTTTGCAAAAGGGGTAAAAAAGAGACCAGGGGCAATGCACATTTGTTTTTGTCATAATGTGACTCGCTTTCTCTGGGATACGAGAACTTATCTAGAAGAGTATAGTAGCTATCAGAAATTTTCTCCTCTGATCAAGCCCATACTCCAATCTATGCGGAAACAAGATTTGAAGTATGCTCAGGAACCAGATTTATACATAGCAAATTCTACTACTGTAGCCCAACGGATTAAGCAAATATATAAAAGGAAAGCACTAGTAGTAAATTATCCTATTGATACCAATAAGTTTGTTTTTTCAGCCGAAAAAGAAGAGTATTATCTAATTTCGTCGCGAGCAATTAGTTATAAGAGGTTGGATATTGCGATCGAAGCGTTTAACTGGTTGGGATTACCTTTGATTGTTACTGGGGATGGCCCAGAGCGTAACCGTTTAGAGGCTAAGTCTCTAGACAATATCAAGTTTCTAGGTTATGTGGATGATCAATGGCGTACTCATCTGATGGCAAAAGCGAAAGCGGTAGTAGTCACTGCCCTTGAAGATTATGGTTTGGTTCCTATAGAAGCTAATGCCAGTGGTACTCCTGTCATCGCTTATGGTGCAGGAGGAGTGTTAGATACTCAAATTTCAGGTGAAACTGGTATTCTCTTCAACCCTCAATCTCCTGATGCTTTGCAAGCAGCAATCAAGCAAGCAGAAAGCCAAAAATGGGATTATACAAAAATTCGCCAGCATGCAGTCAATAGTTTTTCTGAGTCAGTTTTTTTCCAACACATATCAAAAGTTATTGAAGAGTTTTGTGGCCCGTCCTTTTTACATAATTTAAAAATCAATTCGGAGTGGATAGCCAATCAGGTTGCATTAGGAGTCAAAAAATGAGTCAGACTAACTGGGAATCAGAAGCACAAAATGACTTGGGTTATGGACAGATATTTGCCATGTTGTGGCGTCGCCGTTTGTGGTTTGCAGGAGTTTTTGGGGGTGTCCTAGCTATTGCTATTCCTATATCTCTGATGAAAGAACCTGTTTTTCAAAGTTATACTCAGGTATTGGTGGAATCTAACTATCAAGCCAAAGGATTTACCAGTAAAGTTAGCGATCAATCTTTGGAACAAGAATTCGTTGATGCGACTATTGAAATTGATTACGCCACTCAATTAAAAGTATTAAAGAGTTCAGAGATCTTAAAAAGAGTTGTCGATCGCTTGGGATGGGAAGATTCTGAAAAGACAGAGACCGAAATCATAGAAGCATTGAGACTTTCGTTGGTTGTATCTCAAGTCGTAGAAGAAGGTAGTTCAGCGAATGAAGGTGAGACTAGTATCATACAAGCTATTTACACTGGCAGTAGCCCCTCTGAAACCAAGAGGGTTTTAGAAGTAATCCAAAAAGTTTACTTGGAGTATAATCTCGAACAACAGGAAAAGCGTCTTAAAGAGGGATTGACCTTTATTGAGCAACAAATTCCTCAAGCGCAGAATGATTTGACTAAAGCCGAAGCAGCCCTAACTGCATTAAGCAAAGAACATAATTTAATTTCTCCAGAACAAGAAGCGATCGCCTTAAAAGAAAACATTAGAAATATTGCTCAAGAAAGAGAAATACTTAAAGCGCAAAGTAATCAAACTATTGGAAATTACACAACTTTACAACAGCAATTGGGGTTATCAGCAGAAAACTCTCTAGCTTTATCTCGCCTGAGTCAATCTGCTCGCTACCAAAATTTATTGAACAAATTACAAGAAATCGAAATTAACCTTGCTACTGAGCAAACGAAATTTACTGATGAGAATCCGATAATTCAAAATCTCATTGACCAAAGAGATAGTCAAAGGACTTTGTTAATTAAGGAAGCAAAAAAAGTTCTCGGTAAATTACCTGGTAATTTTCTTCCTGTTGATCTCGAATCCATAGAAAAACAAAGGCAATTCTTTGATAGTGATAATAAGTTTAATGACCAAATCACTGAATCTCAATCGAACATAACAGGCATCCGCGAGCGAGATTTGAGTCTGGCGAAAACTGAGGCCGAACTTAGACAAAGATTAGTTCAATTTCCTGAATTGATTGCTCAATACAGAAGTCTTACTCAAGAAGCAGAAATTAAAAGAGAAGCTTTACAAAGACTGTTACAAGCCAAGCAAGAGCTAGAAATAGAATTAAATCGTGGTGGCTTTAATTGGCAAATAATTGAGCCACCTCAATTAGGAGTGCAAATTGCTCCTAGCTTATCCCAGGATTTGTTACTTAGTTTGGTGGTTGCTTCTTTTCTCGGGGGAACGGTTGCTTTTTTCAAAGAATCTATCGATGAACGGATTAATGATCCCAAGGAAATTGGACGTAAAACTTCTTTGCCTGTTTTAGGTACTACTCCTGGACTATCTTTATCTTCATCTAATCTTTTTTCAGCTCAACTACCTTTTTCCTCTAATTCTCACCTTACTACCGACATTAAAGAAGTAATTCAGTGGCAGCCTTTTCGAGAATCTTTAGATGTAATTTACGAAAATATTCAACTATCTAACATCGCTTTATCTTTAAAATCTCTAGCGATAACTAGCGCGATCGCTGGAGAAGGCAAATCTACTTTTATTTTGGGTTTGGCTTTGAGCGTAGCTCGCCATCGGCAAAGAGTCTTGGTAATTGATGCCGATCTTCGTTGTCCTAGTCTTCACAAACCTTTTAACCTAAGCAATCAGTCTGGTTTAGCTGATTGTTTGTCAGGGGAAATCGAGCATCCTACCATTGAGGAAGTTTCTTTCCTCGGAGAAACCATTAATTTAATTTCCTCTGGCTCCAAACCCCAAGACCCAGTTAAGTTACTAAGTTCTTCTAAGTTCCAGAATTTGATTGACCAATACAAACAAAACTATGACCTAATTTTAGTTGATACTCCTCCAGCGATCGGGATGGTAGATGCGATTAGAGTTGCTTCTATCTGTGATAGTACTGTGCTGATGATGCGCTTAGATAAGGTTAAAGCTTCTGAATTGATCGAGGCTGAAGCCTTATTGAGTAAGTTAAACGTTTTGGGCATAGTGGCTAATGATTCTAAACAATATGAAACTCAATCTCAGTTTTTATTGCCACAGCCAGCTTAATTTTTTGATGAGGAAATAATGATGACAACTAATATCGTACTCCAAACTTCCAAAGTGCTTACTTTAGATTTAGACTCATCTAGAGTGCAAAGTTATTTACCCGCCTGCGACTTAAAATGGCGTCAAAAAAGTCTTTGGGTCAAGAACATTCCTAGTGATGGTGACTACCGTTTTCCTGCTTTAACTCGAAGGTGTTGGTTAGAGAATTGTCTACGTAATTCTTGGATCAAAAGGATTTGCGTTGATAGAGCTTTGGGGGAACAAGGAATCAAGCTTTGGGCTGATACTTGCCATCAAGTGAATAAGCCAGTTTTTATCCGTATTCCCTCTAATAGTCGCTTGCCTAGTTGCCGTCAGACTACCTGTTGGCGAGTTAAAAGAGTTTTAGATTGGTTGGCTGCGGCGATTTTATTAGTATTAATTAGTCCCTTAATGCTTTTGCTGGCTTTACTAATTAAAATTTTTGCCCCTGGTCCAGTTTTCTTCCGTCAGTGGAGGGTAGGTGAGCGGGGTAAGCTGTTTCAGGTATATAAGTTTCGCACGATGACTGTAAATGCTGAACAGCATCATCATAAATTAATGGCAAATCAAAATGGCTTACACAAATTAGAACAGGATCCTCGCGTCACTTTTGTGGGTAAATGGTTACGCAAATACAGTCTCGATGAGTTACCTCAGTTATTTAATGTGTTGCGGGGGGAAATGAGTTTAGTAGGTCCTCGTCCCTGGGCTTTATATGATGCTCTGCGTTTGAGTAAAACTGCTAACTCCAGGTTGAATGCTCTGCCTGGAATTACTGGTGCTTGGCAAGTAGAAGGACGTTCTAATCTCCTAGACTTGGATGCAGTAACTAAATGCGATTTGGAATATTTACATAGTTGGTCGTTAATTCGAGATTTAAAGATTTTACTGCTAACTGTTCCTAAAGTTCTTTCTGGTTTTGGTGCTTATTGACAAAAAGCTGTTAGCTGTTAGCTCTTAGCTTTAGGGGTCACAAATTCTCGATCGTTTTTACTATTTTGACTCCCGCTTGGATAAGTAAATAGACAGAATTGATTACAAAATCTTTTCTCCGATTGCCGATTCTCTGTCTAAACCAATGAATTTAATTTTGTCTAATTACTTACTATGTTAATTCGTCCTAAAATTCCCGTTCCTATCCGCAAGCTACTCAAAGCCACGAGTTTTTGGCGAGATAATTCCATAATCCTGCGAGAATTTAAGCATTTTCGTGTCATCGCTATTACCGCCCTGACTTTTACATTGCTCGCTGCTATTTTTGAGGGTACTACTGTCGGCTTAATTGCCTCTTTTTTACAGGTATTAACCAGTCCAGAAAAACCACCCATAGAAACTGGAATTGAATGGTTTGATACTAGTTTACTAGCCACTAAGGCATCAGCAGAAGCCCGTATTTATCGCTTATCGGCTTTGGTTTTAGTAGCTATTTGGTTAAGATCGCTCTTAAACTACTTCGGGCTTTATTATTCCAGATTATCTCAATCTAATTTGTGCGATCGCCTTCGTAAGCGATTATTTGAGCAATTACAGAGTTTGAGTTTGAGTTATTATTCAACCAGCCGTTCAGGAGATTTAATTAACAGCCTGACAACTGAAATTAATCAGCTCAAACAAGCGGTTGGAATATTTTCTAGTTTAATTACTAGAGGTTCTACTCTAATCGCTTACGTAGTTTCCATGCTTTGGCTATCTTGGCAACTTACATTAGCTGCCATAGCGCTATATTTTCTTCTTTCTGTGAGTTTATCTTCCCTAATAGCTCGCGTTCGCGAGGCGAGTTTTAGTGTACCAAAAGCCAATGGACAGTTAGCTTCAATTGCCATTCAATTCATCAATGGCATTCGCACAGTAAAAGGTTCAGCAACCGAAGACTTTGAGCGCCAACGGTTTGACAGAGCTAGTACTGATGTGATTAAAGCCGAAGACCAAGTTGCATCCATTTCTGCATCAGTAAGACCAATAGCAGATGGAGCAGGTAGCACAATTTTAATTGTCATGGTGGTTGTGGCATTTAATCTTTTTATCTCTCAAGGAAGCTTACAAACTTCATCGCTACTTACCTTTATGTTTGTTCTATTTAGGATGATGCCATTAGTAGCTCAAGTAAATTCAGCTAGAGAAAATTTAAGTCGTTTTCAAGGCTCTATCAACAATATTCAAAAACTCCTCAAAACTGATGACAAACCTTACTTAGATAATGGCTACCTGCAATTTCAGGGACTAAAGCAAGAAATTAGTTTCCAATTCGTAAGTTTTGGCTATGAACCTACTAATTTAGTGTTACGGGATATTAATCTCACTATAGAAAAAGGTAAAGTTACTGCTTTGGTGGGGTCATCGGGGGCTGGTAAAAGTACTCTAGCCGATCTAATCCCCCGTTTTTATGACCCAACAGAAGGATTAATTTTCTTGGATGGAGAAAACCTAAAGCATTTCGATATCAGTTCTGTCTGCCGAAAAATGGCAATTGTTAGTCAAGATACTTTTATTTTTAATGCTTCAGTCAGAGACAATATTGCCTATGGTTTAGAAGGAATTTACGAAGAAGATATTTGGGAAGCAGCTCAACAGGCTCATGCGGTTGAATTCATCGAAGAGTTACCAGATGGCTTGGATACAGTACTAGGCGATCGCGGTGTACGCTTATCTGGAGGACAAAGACAACGAATTGCCATTGCTCGTGCTTTACTGCGTAATCCAGATATTCTGATTTTGGATGAAGCTACCAGTGCCTTAGATTCCGTAACCGAAAGACTGATTCAAGAATCATTAGAAAAGCTATCTAGAGGAAGAACAGTAATTGCGATCGCCCATCGATTATCTACCATTGCTCAGGCAGATAAAATTGTAGTGCTCGAGCAAGGAAGAATTGTTGAACAGGGAAGTTATCAAGAGTTATTGACAAGTAAAGGTGAGCTTTGGAAATATCACAATATGCAATATGAATTAAATGCAGTATGAAGGAGTAACAATGAGTTGAACAGTTAAATAAAAATAAATTTTGTTGCCATTATTATTTCGATTTCAAAAAAGCTTACAGTATGAAACTATATTATTGTAATTTCCCAAAAAGCAATACCAATAATTTTGGAGACGATCTTAATCCTTGGTTATGGCATAAATTGCTACCAGACGTCCTTGATGAAGATGATTGTTCTAGATTTATTGCTATGGGGACGTTAATAAACAACCGATTAAGACTTCGTTTTCCAAACCCGACCAAACTTGCAATTTTTAGCACTGGAGTTGGATATGGTAGCATTCATTTTGGCGATTTACCCTCTGATAACTTAATGAAAATTTACTGCCTAAGAGGGCCTTTATCCGCAAGTGCTTTGGGCGTTGATTCTAACCTCGCGATAGCAGATGGAGCATTACTAGTAAGACGATTTTTTGATATCGGTGATTCCCAAAAATCTTACAAATTTTCCTTCATGCCTCATCTTTCTCAAGCAATCCCTGCTAGTAAAATATGGAAAAATATATGCAATGATCTAGGTTTTAGATATATAGATCCTAGATGTTCAGTTGAAGAAGTTTTATCTTTAATTAGTCAAACAGAAGTATTGATTACTGAAGCTATGCATGGTGCAATTGTTGCTGATGCTTTGAGAGTTTCTTGGATTCCAGTTTACACCAATCCTCATATTTTTAGTTTTAAGTGGCTAGATTGGTGTTTGTCTATTGGAGTTAAGTACCAGCCAAAGGCTTTACCAAATCTATCTTTTAACCCATATGATTTGAGAAATATTCGCTATTTTGATTGGAATAAAAAACAAAAAGCTTTAAACAAGTTAGCTCAAATTGCAGACTTTTCAATTCCTAATTTGAGTGATGCATCTAAAATCGAGTCTCTTACTATTCAACTAGAAGAAAAATTGCAGATGTTTAAGAAAGATGTTGGTAAGGGATATTTTCAAACAACAATATAAATTAAAAACAGAAATTTGGGAAATATATGAGATTATCCGCTTGCATTACTACCAGAAATCGGACAAAGGAACTAGATGCTTGTCTTAGGGCACTCTGGAATTCTACTGTCAAACCCCATTCCGTCGTTGTTTCTGACGATTCGCCAGGAAAGGAAGTGCAACAGCAAAACTATCAAATTGTCGAACAGTATCCTGGGACAACCTACATCACAGGTCCCCAAGCGGGTGTCTGTGCCAATCGTAATAATGCTGTCAATGCTATTGCAAACTCAGAAACCGATTTAGTAACCTTCATTGATGATGATATTTGTGTAGAACCAGATTTCATTGCTCGTGCTTTGGAGCGATACAATAAAATGTCTTTAGAAGAAAAGAATCGCATTATCCTTTCAGGAATGAGTCAAGATTCTGATGGTCATAAAAAATGGCTTCCTGGAAAACTGACCTTTCGAGGATACTTTACTTCTAGCGATGCTCCTGAAACTGTAGCTATCCATGCAGCCGTCTTCCCCAGAGCCTTTTTTGAAGAAGAAAAGTGGGACGAAAATATTTTCTTTGGTTCTGAAGATGCTGAACTTTGCCTGCGAGCATTGAAACAGGATTATCGCATTCTGTATGACCCTGAGCTTAAAGTCCTTAATACTGGTTTCCAAAGAGGAACCCTAAATCGCTTAGGGAATTTTGACGATTACGATATTTACGTAGAGGCAGCTCGGCTTTATATCGGAATCAAACGCTATAAATTTATATTTCCAAATCTTTATAAGTTAGTTGCTTTCATATTAGTTTACATCACCCACATGACTATATATCTTTGGCGAAAAGGAGCACTCAACAAATGGCCCTTAATCATTCAACGTTCTAGTATTGATAAGTTATTGCTGTCGTAGGACTTACACATAAAACCGCAAGAAAAATTAATGATTTAGGCAGAGGGTTAGGAAAAAAGCTGAAAATCCATACTAACCCATACACCCAATCTCAACAGATAAACTCGCTCCAAAAGTTCCGATATAAATGGAGTTTAAGACATCAACTTTATGGTAATACCTAACTTTCTGATTATTGGTACTGCAAAAGCTGGAACTAGTTCAGTTTATTCCTATCTGAAACAACATCCACAAATTTACATGAGCCCCATAAAGGAGCCAAGATTTTTTGCTCCAGAACTTTTTACAGAACATCGCGGAGATGCTTCAAGAAAAGGTATGTGTAGAATTCGAGAACGTTACAGTGTGCCACTAAGCTTCGATGACTATTGCACTTTGTTTCAAGAAGTATCGAATGAAGTGGCTATTGGTGAAGCCTCTACAGAATATCTTTATATTCCTAAGACTCCTGAACGTATTAAACAATACATACCTGATGTCAAACTCATAGCCATACTTCGGAATCCAGTAGAAAGAGCTTTTTCTGCTTTCTGCTATTTAGTCCGAGATGGTGACGAGAAGCTTAATTTTGAGCAAGCACTTCGAGAAGAAGATAAGCGTATAAACCAAAAGAAGTGGCCTTGTTGGTACTACAAGCAAGTCGGTTTTTATTATGCTCAGGTAAAGCGATATTTCGATACTTTTAGTCGAGAACAAATTAAAATATATCTCTACGAAGATCTTGAAACTAAGACTATTGATGTAGTTGAAGACATTTATCGTTTCCTAGGTGTAGATGATACTTTTACCCCAGATTTAACTAGAAAGAATATCTCTGGAATTCCCAAAAGTAGATTTTTACAAGATCTGTTTACTACAAAAAATCCCATCAAAACTGTGTTTAAGCCTTTTGTTTCTAAACAGCTACGCTTGAGTATTGCTAAAAGCATACTCAAGCGTAATCTAGGAGCCAAACCAACTCTATCACCAGAGATTCGTCAGGAGTTAATTGACATCTACCGAGAGGATATCTTAAAGCTGCAAGAGCTTATCCAAAGAGATCTTTCTGAATGGTTGGCATAAGCTAAACTGTTACGCTGTTAAGTTCTGGTCTGTTAATTACTTCCTTGCTCAATCAATCTGCTCTTCTTATTTTCCTCCTTACAGGCTGCCCTGTACACACAAGTACTTATCTGTCTGGTTTTAGACTGAATGACTGAATTTAGCCCCCTAAATCCCCCAACTTTGGGGGACTTACTAACTCTTTTTCCCCCCAGAATTGGGGGGCTAGGGGGGCGAAAACCACTAATTTGGTTTTTTTGAGTACTTGTGTATACACCTTAGCCTTACTGGAGAGGCGAGGAGAAGTTTATTAAATATTTATGTCAATCAATATAATCGTACGCAAATAGGACACATGAAGACTGAATCTATAACTTATAACTCCAAAAGCAATCCTGATTTTAAAGCTGTTAAAAAACAGTTTGAATACTCAATAAATGTTGATTACAATGTCATTTTAGGTTGTCCTAGATCGGGCACAACTTTTTTACTTGATGCTTTAAATCCTCTACCCTATTCTGAATGTATTTCTGGTCACTTACTTCCCCTTGCAATACCCCATATTGTTAATCAATCACTCTCAGCAGACATTTACCAGTGTCTTTCCAATAGTTTTGAGTTTTCCCTACAGGATTTTCTTGAATCAATACATAAAGCGAGAGTTGGCTTGGTACATAGATGGCTCACCCAAGGGATGACAACCAAAGAGTTTGTTCAAGCTCTTCAGAGAAAAAGAGTTATTCAACGTATAGTTTACAAAGAGCCATTTCTTAGTTTTGCTCCAGAATTTACCTATAATTCCTTGCCTAATTGTCGCATTGTCCATATCTATAGAGATGGAAGAGATTGTGCTGATTCTCTGATACGCAAATATCAAATACTTACTGATGAAAAATTAATGACTCTGCGCACAGCGGAAATGCCCTTGGGTCGGCTATATGACCATCGCTACATACCTTGGTGGGTTGAGGACGGTAGAGAAGAAGAATTTCTTGCCTGTACACCCTACGTCCGAGCGATCTGGATGTGGAAAGCAATGGTTCGCCGCTGCCACGATTTCTTTGCTCGTCCCGATGTCATTGCCAGTGGTAGGGTTATGTTGTTGAGATATGAAGATCTAGTTAGCGATCCCCTCAAATATGGAGAAGCAGTAGTTAAACACTTTGGCTGCACGATGAATGATCGACTTCGACAACGATTTAAGCAGGCTAGATCGAGTTCGATTGGCATCCACAAAAGACGAGATGCTCAAGAAATTGAAGCTGCTGAAAAAATTACCAAGACAGAGCTAGAGCTTTACGGATATATGGGGGATATACCTAGCAAAGTTTTAGTTTGATCGACTTTTTCGTACTCTATTTTCGGATTAAATTTTTCCAGATTTATGGCTAAGCTCTTTAAATCATGGCGGACAGTATCTAAACTAATTTTAGCCATTGTTGCGTGTATTATTGCTGTTGCTGCTAGTTACCTAATTCAACAACCAGCCCAAGAAGAGTTGAATCTCTCGGTCAAGAGTAAGCATTGGTTTACTTATAGTCCCATACTCACAAATGTGAAGGCTCTATTCGATCTTGGAGTTGTCGATATCAATTCAGATAATTTTCTCGATATATTTACTTCCAACCATAGTGACAAGCAATACTTGCTGCTCGGTGAAGGTAGTGGCAAGTTTACTGATAATGCAATCTCTCAATTTGGTCTCGATCAGCAGCCTGAATTTCCAGGTTTAGAGCCTTCTGGCGATCCTTTAATTAAAGCTTCAGGACTTTATATTTTTTGGCAGGGAAGAAACTTAGTTATTAAGAACTATCATACCGACAAGATCGATTCATTAAGTGGTTCAATTGATCTGTCTGCACCAATGGAGGTAATACAGGAGAGCAGTTATACCGTAGAGATTAAAGAAGATCAACTATCCACAGGAGCAACAGCATCAACTACCAAATTTACAGCACAAAGTCATGACGGTCGTTTAGTGCTTGGTCCCTTTAACCAGGCCATTCCTATTTCTTTTAAGCTTAATGACCACATGCCCCTGGAACAGGTATACATCGGCAATCAAAGGGTCAATCCAAAGTCTCATGACTTTGTCTTCTATTTGAGGGATCGTCATGGCATGGCTTGGGCTGACC
>JAAUYG010020487.1_pt1 | contig 15936 bp, 14 predicted proteins | sample 7278091 | NCBI WGS metagenome assembly JAAUYG01 (sample SAMN14350201, study PRJNA611818) | marine sediment metagenome | isolation source: surface marine sediment (0.6m) | place: French Polynesia: Moorea | collected 2018-08 | reverse complement strand
CTATTTTGTATCCTTGATAACAATTGGAATGCTTTATCTTCATTTGATAGCAAAGGCGACAGTTTTTTCTGAGAGTCTCAACATTGCGAATTGTCAGACACGTAGGAGGGAAGAAAAAAGGTGAAGTAATTTCTCTGAGGAGACGTGTTATGATGCTTGAGAAGAGAAATACGCTTGTAATTTACTCGCGTTATGGAACACTTGACATGATGATAATGACAATACAGCCACATGGGCGAACACTTATGTTCGCTTTGTGTTACATTGTCAACAGCTTGGCAACCAGTGCTATCAGGCCATGCCCAAAAGAAGTGAAATTAATGCATCTGGAAGTGAAGCACCCTCGCTTGCCATGTTTAGGTTCTCCTTGAAAAGTCGACAGGCCAGCTTTTGATCTTGGCAAAAAGTGATTCTAAATAGCTGCAAATAAAGCAGTATTTTTGTTGTGTTCGGTTCGTTCTTTCCTCCACCACTGCCTCTGCACCGGCAACCCTTTTGATTTTCTAATTGCCATTGTGTGGGCGCTTCGTTAATTGCATGTGCTTGTTACAAGGAGGAAAACATAAGATGCAGGACACACAAGTGATGTATTTGCCTAGTCCTAAATTAAATAGCAGGAAAATGATAGATTTCTCTGTGTTAATTGAGGGACATTCCACGAGTAATCATGGGCTTTTGTCCAAGAAGGAATTCGCTTGATTAGAAAGAATGCAGAGATTTAGGAAGAAAGAGGCGCATTTGGCAGGTTGTCGTCACGAGAACCTTTGGAAAAGAGGAAGTCAAAGGGTCTTGCTTAGAAAACAGGTGAGACACCACAGGATGGTGGTCCCTTCTGCGAAGGTGCGTCTCCGCAGCGTTGCGTCTAAGTGCTGAAAGAGTGGCATGAGGAATAAAACGGTCGTTTGGAAGCAACAATTGGGCCCTGTTGGTGATCATTAGCAGTAAAGTCCACACGGGGACAGATGTGACACCGTCGTGCTACACACGGCTCGCCTAATTAGTTTAGTTTGTAAATCTCTCCCGCAAGTCTCGCACCAAGGTGGCAGTGAGCTCATAAAATGCCGCCGAGTGGCTCCTTCCGTCGTCTCCCCAGGTTTTGTGGCATCAGCAGCAAAAATTGCTGCCTGAATACAAGGGGTGTCTGTTTGCGAATGTACGGGCCTCTTGTCGCTTTCTGTTCTAGTGGCAGGTCGAAAAATTGGTCATCTGCTGCGAACTGTTATTTCCCAACAGGTTCCCACAAGGTTTCAGGCCTTTGTTGAGCAAAAAAGCGAACTGGGAACAGTTTGGATGGTGTTACATTTTTTGCAGCTTTCAAGACACATGGCAAGTCATTCCTTTCACCTCCCCCAATTTGCTTCTATTTTCCTGCCGGATCATGTTACAAAGGACACTGGCTGATGACACCTTCTTCCACCGGCAATGGCGGGTGAAGCTGAAAGCTGAACAGCTTTGTGTTTTCTACATCCTTTTTGGCTGGTGAGGGTGGTGAGTCACGCATTGTTGTCAGCAAGACAGGGATTGTCGCCCATTTGGATTCCGTTTAAGCCCGAGACGATAATTCATTTATAGTTTTGCGCGTTCGGCCTCGGCTGGAAGGGGAAGCTGCAGGGTCGGTGAAACTGTCTCAAGTAATTGTCGCACAAGATGGATGGAGTTCCAATGATTAGTCAACCCAATACCCAAATGGATTGTTTGCTCAAATGCTTGAGACGAAAGATTAAAAACGAAGACCTCAATTTCTTTGTGTTTTTGATTTCCAGCGTGGATTTTCAAAATGTGCGCCACAGGGGGAACGAGGAATTTTTCTTCCCATTGACCTTATTACACAGGGGGCAGGTGAGGAGGGTAATCACCCCCTTATAGGGGTAATAATGACAAGTCTGCCATGGTCATAATCACCACTAATGGCATAGAGCCATCAAGGTGGTCATGGGTTGGTCATTTGGCCTTTGAGAAGAATCTGGGCTGCATCACTGGGGCCTTTCAGACAGGATTCGGTTCACTCAAAATGCCATTTGTTTGACAGTCGCGAAGACGAACTTGGTACAGGGTCGTAAAATTGCATTATCTTGCCGATCAAGCAAATAGCTCGTCCCTGTGTAAGGTATTACATCTTTTGAAGATAAGAGCGAAGCCTGTCCCGAGCAAACAGTCAAATCGCATTTCTTTTTCCTTTTGTTCGGTGGACGTAGGGATCCATGTGAGACTGGAATTTCGACATCTGGCTTCCTAAACTTAGAGTCGCCATCCCCTTGTCAGGCAGCCAGCCTTATCTTCTGTTCATATAATTCAATCAACTGTATCATTTGCAGAAATTTTTCACCGCTTGCCTTCCGTCTGTGAACGAGATGGAGGGGAATGTAATTATAAAACAAAAGCAGCGCTCTAAGTTAATAACTCACCAGATGTTGTTGGATTTTAATTGTCGTCTAATTGTCATGTAAGCTTGTGGGCAAATGAGTGAACACTCGCCAGGTTTGGTTGATGTCCTTTTATCATCTTTTTTCACAATGTGACTTCGGAGCAGTTCATTTTACACTTTCCCAAAAAAGGTCTTGAAATTTAAAACGACTGCATTTGGCCTTTGAACAATTTCCCAGTCTGGAATCAAGCACTTAAACACGATTTGCTGGCGCTGAGACTCTGTGAAGTACGTACTGAGTGTATTTATTCAATCTGTTAGGTGTGGGTGATAAAAAGCGGATCTTCCATTATGATTTATTATTACTTGGTGCGTTTTAAGTATTTCCTTATTTGCCAAAGACGGAGGTATTAAATTTCAAGTGTTAGAACTAATTTATCGCAATCGGTGGAAGTATGAGGACCCTGTGCGTATGATTTTGTTGGCGCAAGTGAGATAAATGGCTCAGTGATAATTATAAAGCTGACGGTTGCATTGCATATCCTGTCTTTATCGGTGCAAAACACTTTTTACCATTGAGAACCAGATTGCAGAGATTGAAGATAATGAGCTGTAATGGGCTCACTCAACTAAGCTTGTTTGCGTGTAATTCCCAGCTCTTTAGGCGACGATTTTGGCACATTTGGCGAAGGGAGAGCATAACGGTGCTGGAGAGTTTCGTCCCCAAGCTGCTGCAATAATTCCTGACTCGCTTTCCAAAACGGTGTCGGTCTGAGGACTCTTCCGCTGGTTTGTAATGCATTTCCCCGTTTCGCAAATGAAAACACACATCATTCCTGTTGAAATGTTCCTTTCAGGTATGCATAATTTTTCACATGAGAATAAAAGGTCACTGGGTGTGTACACACTGCGTACCTTTTGCGTGTCGAAATTAATGCGAATGCTCCATTGCAGTACGTATCTCAGAGGCACGTTAGCATGGCTCCATTTTCCTCGGGGCATTACTGTGGACCGACTGGGTGCTACCTGGTCTATACACGCCGTAAATGTTGTCGGCGGGAGGTCAACTTCCGTCTGCAGAGAAAGATACAACCCACACAGCACTGGCCATTGATTTTAATAAAGTTTTAATTAGTTCGCTTCAGGACTCACCGCTTGTGTGAATGGTGGAGGTTGGTACACACTTTGTGCCTACAAATCTGAATTTCTATCTTGTACAAAACAGACACACAGGTTTTGAAATGAATAGAAAGAGCAATGCCTCATTGAATACTTTGCATTGAGTTCAGACACAGATGAATGATGTTGATACAGATGAATGGGGCCTAATTGTGCTGTACTGGGGGCAAAGATTTCACTCTGGACAGACGTGAGCTGAAAGAAGATCATATTCCATGAAAAATGTATGCAATTTCAATTGGACAGAATAAACAAAGTCTGTCTGGGGATGAATTGCATTGCATTGGCCAGTCGTTGTGCTGATACAGAGAGTACAGTGGCTGTTGACGGCACGATCTATCTCTCGTATTTATTGAGTCGAATAAGATTAAGAAACGGCTGTTTGTTTTTGGGCGATACATCATGGTAAGCTGACGGGCCAGGCGCTCGACTGTTGACAATGCTCTGCAGCTAAGCGATGCTTGGAGTGCTCGCCTGAGACTTGTGTTTTCCCTCGGTCTCTTTGCCTTTGTCGTTTAGCATGTTGTGCACGGCATCGCGGGACTTCTGGGTTTTGTAGACACTTCTCCCAGAGCTTCTGTAAAGTTTCATGAAAATTTCATTGCGCTTTAGAAAAATCATGCTCCACAAATAAGGCCCCTTGAAGGAAAGCAATTTCTGCATTTTGTTTTTCCTGCAGTTTGCTCTGCTTGCAGATGGAAGGGAACATATTGCAGATGCTTGGGCCGTTCTGCCGGGAAGTATCAATTATTTCCTGTTATTGAATAAGTGGCTGAGGATTATGGATGCTGAAGTCTGATAGCCTGGTTTTTCCTCAGGTTCTGCAGGAGGCAAACATTTGGCCGCACTCGTGTTGCATTCCTTGCTGAACTCTGCAGCATAATATACACTCACCCCAGCGATGCAAGAAGTCTGTCGGTTACAGACCATTCGTGTTATGTCGGAGATTTGGTGTAAATTCGACTTGATTCCTGCGTAAGCCTGTTGCAAATTGAAAAAGCTGCTGGTTTCTTTCTCGGGTGCCGTGTTCAGGGCATTAGACGTGAGCATCGGGTAATCTGCGCGCTCAAAGGTGAAGACGTATCTTTCGCATTTGCCTCACTCTGTTCTGTTCCGCAGACAAGTTTGATGTGAGTTTTTACAGGCACTGCACACGCATTTGCCTTTTCGGTGGATAAAGTCACGTCACGTCACGATGTTGGTTGGATCTGGTTGCTTTTCTCAAGAGTTTTTGGATTTACTAAGGGGCTACAAAACGCAATGTTCCCAACAACAAAGATAGAAGTGAAGTTTTTACCATTGTGTGCACTCAGTACCCCTCGTATTTCTTTGGTTTTACGCTGACAGGGGGGTAAATAAGAGGGTAGCAGGGTATACAGTTAGCATGTTGCCTTGAATAAATACAGGGTTCATTGCCATTTTCCTGCCACATTTTCCGTGTGGTGGTCAGTTTTGGGAGGCGAAGCGAAAGTGCCGTGGCCAGTCACAAAGTGCAACCTTGAAAAGATGCGACATTCATCATTTTGACAACTGGTCATTTAAAAACCAAACAGAAACGGTGCAAAATATGGAGATGTTCAAGTGCAACTGAAATACCGTAATGATTCATGCGTGGTCCTGTTTCTCTGTGCGAACCAACACTGGCCAAAATGCCTCTTCACCTTCTTTGCCCAAGGGTTGTCTGCTTTGCTGGTGGGCGGCAATCTGAAAAACACTCCCCATTGAAAAAGCCTTTCAGTTACAAACACAAAACTGAAATGAAGCTGCAGTCGTTGGGAATATCAGCTTTTTCACTTTGAAAAACATGAATGATTTGAGACGGGAGATTCAGTCGTATCTCTGGAACAATTAGTCTCGTCATCAATCATGGACTCGTCTCTGTTGAATCAGAAGATTAAAAAAACTTCTCGGTGCGTATTGTGTGCGCAGTCAGCAGCTGTGGTGGGGCGCACTGGGTCTCAATTAGGTAAAGTCTCTGATGAAGTTGTTGACCCGCGACCTATGAGTATCAACCGCAAACACTCAGTCCTTCTGCGTCTTTACTTTTGGACGCCTAAAATGGAAAGGCTTGCTACCTGCGCAGAATAACAATCAGAATCCGTCTTCTGTTGCCGCCTTTGTGCTGCCGTTCCTTTAGCCACTTGTTGTTTTGTGTCAATTCATATTTTCTGTTGGCATCTGGTTGCGAAAGACGTCGGCAGCAGCTTTCCTCCCTGCAAAGAATTGTCTTATATATTCACCCTTGCAAATTTATCAAGCATGGGAAGCAGTGTTGCAGAGCGATATTCACCTCGTGTTCTGCAATGTTCCATTTCAGGAACGACGACTGACACATGATGAAGTGTGTTTTCATGCTACAATGGAGTTTTGCCTCTTCTGGTGTTGGATTTTTTGTTGTGCACACAAAATGTAAATTCTTCGCTGTTGTTGCCCTTGCCACAGGTGAACATTGTATTCAGGTCACCCGTGATAATCTTACGCCCAGTGCTTTTCAGTGCACAGGGGAAGAGAGTTCTGTTGACGAGCAGAATATAAATATTTGTGATAGGGAGTCGATAGATCAGAGCCGAGCGCGAGGTCTGTGGGTATGGATGAGTCCAGTGATACTCCTTCTGTACCAGGTAGCAAGGCTCAGGTATACCCAAACATACCCTGAATATCCAAGTACTCATCTGTCAGTGCGCATCACACAACTCTCAGCCCTCCAATTTACAGCGGACAGGGATGTGTACTCACCGCGAACCAAAAAAAAAAAAAGAGATAGCTGTTGAAAAACGAATGTTCACGATTGGAATCTTTTTGTTCTGCTGTCTTTTTCTCCCCTGAAAGATACAACTCCACAACACTAAGAAGTGTTCTGGGGGGTAAAAAGCCATGGTTTATGCTCCGTTTTTGACACGTACTGAAGTATTGCAGTGATGATGGTTTTCCCTTGAGCACACATTGATATCAAAGGTGATCCTGCTTGGCGTGAAATGATCTCCAGTCTGGTACGAAAATCTGTGGTGAAAAATGAATTGGTAAGTGGGCAACAGTTGTCGGGGGCTAGCTTTCACCTTTCACACAGATGAGGGGAAGATGTAGATGCTGAGATGCAGCTGATCAAGAGAGCAGTTGATCTTGATGGATCTGCGACCTGACTTGACCAGCGCAGGTTGAGTGCGGCTATAGTAGGTCCATCGCCACATTCAGGTCACAGGTTACGTTTTAACACACGACCTCAATGGGCCCATGCACGTGACACGAGTACACCTGGACCACTCATAATGAAACACAACTAGACGAGTTCTAATATTGATTGATCATGTCTCTGGCCCTTCATACAGTTGATTCAGCTTTGTTGAATTACACAGGGCTGCATCCTCGGGACAAGGCAGTGTCGTGTAAAGTGTGAGGACAAAGCTCTTGAGTTGTCACTTTGTTGTAGCTTCTCACATAAAGCTTAAGTCTGGAAGTATAATTGATGAATATTGTACTATCAGCAAAGTGGATTGATTAATACACAGCGGGTCAAGAGTCCCTTGCACTTGCAATCCATATCTGACATTGTGTGCAAATCCTTTGCAAATGAAGCTCGAGTCCATTTCTATTGTAATGAGATTTAATTACTGTATGCTCAGTGTAAGGTGTCCATCCGACTGCACCATAGATTAATGATTGATTTCTGTGACTTATGACCCCACGACTGTAATGTTATCAGTACCCCAGAGGTTGAAGGGAATGGGGGCCACGGCAGCAGCCGTGACAGGCTGGTAATGAGCAATGTTGAGGGTCAGTTGCAAACAAACAGTACCACATGTTGTACAATACCTGTGATGGATGGGGCTTCCAGGTGATTAGACTGAATACAGTGTCCAGAATAAATTTACATACCCACAGCTGGACGTCTGGTCAGCGGGACTGCGGTGTATGATTTCCTGGCATGCCAGATGGTCATGAACTGTGACTTGTATTTTGATAGGAGGGTTGGGTTTGGTTGTCTTAATTTGCAATTTGCAGAGAACCAGTGGCATTTCTTACACCAGGTGTGGTTTTCCATGTTATCCCGGTGGAATACGATGGATTGAATGGCATGCTTCTCACTGACCAGCAAATCAGAGCGTCAACTGCCATTTTCAACTGCTTCATGAAGTGCATTATCGGAAGCCGAAATCTGGATCTCTTTCCATGCCAAGTAGTTCGTGCAGGAAATTCATTAAAATCTTACGATGTGTTTTGCCGGTGACAGTTTACAATCTATTTCCCTGCATTATATTTTCCGTTAATTGTACGTGGTGTATTTTTTGGCATAAATGCGGTGTTGTTATGTCCCCACTTTTCCTTGTTTTACGACTCGGCCGCATGCAGCTTATTTTCACGGCAATTTGTATTCCAAGCCGTGAACTATTGCCTCCCAAAGTCTTCATTGAAATTTCCGGTGCGCCGGGCCGGGAGGCGCCCGCCTTCCGTCGCCCCGTGATTCACGCGCATCGTAAGCTCTCTCGGCCGCCTCATTAGACGCCGTGGAAATTCTGCTCAGAGACCCTGACATCCTCTGACTTGGCCAGATAAATGCCAGCAATAAGCAGTTAAGCCTTACTTGCATGTTTTGCACACACTCGTAAAGGATGTCCCCATCAGGCAGTGAAACTACTTTGAAGTGACTTTTCTCTTCAAGTGGTGAGGTCACCCCGATGGCTGAGTTTGGAACATTGCGTGCCTTTGATGGAATAATGGTGGCTGGAATATCCGTGTGCAGGTTGGTAAATGAAGTCACAAGTACTGAACGTCGGGATGGGCTGAAAATCTGGATGTGGAAACTGGAAAGAGCAGCAATCAGTTGCTCCTTTGCGGCCCAGGCCTGCCTGCAACTGTTCTGCCGGAAGAAGTTACTTTATCTGCAGGAACCTGTGTGTTGTTTCTACACGCCGCCGTGTGATTTATCCCGGACAGATGAGCGGAGTCTGCTGTTCCATGCAATCAAGTGGTGAAACATGCAACAGCTTTTCTGGCACAGTTCACAAGCAACGGGGTCTGCGGGATCAGGCATCCCTAATGGCACGGGGACCCCAAAGGGTGAAGATCTTTACCCTCTTGGGGGGTTTTCATCTCTGTTTCCCGTCCTCTTGATCACCCGACACTTCTTCTCGCACCGCACAACTCAAAATATGTCACTCTGTTATTTTTCTCCCTTTCAACCTCAAGGAAGATGAAGTGATACAGAAATGACATGACACCGGGAACGTGTCAAACTTAATGGCTTCTGTCATAGTTTGCATGTCTGTGACTTATGCGCATTTTTTTTGTTATTATATTCCGAGACAGACTTGGGTTTCTCATGAGGATTCCCTGCTGCATGGGATTTGTTTTGCCAAGAAGCACTGCATGTTCTTTGTGTCTCAGCGATGGAAAAAGGATTCAAAAGAGAATCCTGACCTACAAAGTGTTGGCCTAAAGCTTTGCTCAATTTAGCTGAAATGGGCCTGAATTCTCAAGACACAAAAAGAACTGTGATCTGCAGAAATGAAAGCAAGTCTTGAGAAGCAGAATTGCGCCTCAGCAGCTTCAGTGCCTGAATGTTGTCAAGACACTGAGGCCGCGGTAGAAGTGCTACCAAGGTGAATTTTGACACTTTCCTTGAGAGACAAAGCGGATCTGTCATCACGTGTATTGGGAGGAACACGTCCTGTAAATGGTTCTGGGTAATTGATCTGATAGGATAGAGATAGCCGCTGTAATCAGCGGGAATGCGGGGTCGGATTGCAGATGTGGTTTGGAGACGACGGATTGATTCCGTCAGCTCAGGAAGCACTGGGTGATGTCAGATGTCAAATTGACCGAGAGTGGGGTGTTGCGAGACTCACACTCTGATGTGGACCTGCTTCTTGCACCTCAAACGCCCGTACCTGTTTTCAATCAAACCTCTAAAAGTAACACTTTCTAATCAAGTGATGATTAATCCGAATCCAGTTTGAGGATCCAGAATTATCCTCAGCGGTATCTCTGTCGGATAGTTGTGACGCGTTCAAGGTTTGTAAACTTTCTAGGACCACTAAATACTTGAGCTGACCGATTGAACATCTGACCAGAAGCATACTCGTCATTCCTGGGCAAATGTGCCGCGTGCCCGGAGCCCAAGATCTGTGTAACACTTGATTGACGCGCAGAGCTCCTCTTCATTACCTGGTGTCTATCTGGAGCTGAAGCAACAACAACCCATGCCGCAAATGAAATTTACACAATTTCGGACTTGGCTTTCATCCTGAGGTCCGCCTGGAGAGATTGGCAACTGGGACTGTTGGAAAAATTCCTATCCAGGGCTGTGTGTTCTCAAAGTCCCTTTCTACGGTCTTGGCTGTGCTGTACGCAAACAGCATTTAGCAGGGCTGTGTTTTCACTACTTTCAACCACAGCTAAATGGAATGTTGACGGACTGCCTGAACGACCTCAACCACATTTTGACATTTTGTGTGGAAATGTTTCTTCTGTTACAGTTTAGACCACAATATCCGTGCCTTGGTCTTTATGGACGCCGATTCCGTGTTGGCAGTCTGGGCCACCCGCCATGTGACTGAGTTGTGTTCCAGAATACAGAACTTCGACTGCTGGTTTGGGCTCCTTGAAGTCCAAAAGATTGTGAAAACAGATTTTCTCGAGACACGCGGGGCTCTATTTTGGTCTTCCGATTCTGGGTCCGGTTCAATACTCAAACTGAAATCAATGTTTCGCTGCCGACCTGAGGTTGTGTAATCAAATTGTGGCTCAATGTTTCCAACTTCCTTGAAAGGTAAATCAAATCAGTGTTTTCCTGGAACCACCCAAACTCTTTGCTGCATTCATTGAGGTTGATCTCTACCCATCTACTTCCAAGAAAAGACGCCTTCTGAAAAGAATTTTCTTCTTCTTTTTGGGTTGCCCGTGATTCTAAATTTCTTGGTGGGCACGAAAAATGATCTTCTTTTGGTTTGCTGTTGTTCTGTTGGCGCACTCAGAACTGGCTCATCGTGTGATGTTTTTCTTTTATTGCCGAAATCTCTTCTCACCGTAACAGTTTTTCTCCAGTTGACGTGCAAACTTTTGCCAAATATTTTGAGGCAATTCAGTTGGGAATTTCAGAAAATCTCTGGTTTGGCTCTCGTTTATTGTTGTTGATTGGGCAATTTACTTTGTTTACATTTTCTCAGAAAAATGGTAACGCAGCTGGATAATCTATCTGGAAAGGAATAGCAGTTTTCTTTGTCGAGAACGTGAAAAGAGAGAGAAATGAAAACTCCTATTTGGGTCAACACAATAGCTTTGTACTGACATATTTTATTACTCACATCTATGATGTCTGATTGCTTAATTAACTCCAATCGGCGTGGCTAATTGTCTGGAGGATACGTCCTGAATCAACTATTTTTGTCCCGAGTACGTTTAGGTACCAATTCAGATGTTGACTACATAACTGTGTAAGCTGGCTCCACTTTGTTGGCCCTGGCGCAAAATGAGTCAATTTTATTTTCAAAAGAAATTATTATGATGTGGAAAATGTCCCATTTCATGTCAGTAAACAAAAACTGGCAGTAAAAACGGCTTTGCATTCATTACCGAGACCTCCCTGCAGGCATATCTTGTGTCATGGGGTGCAGCCCACTTGTAGACAGCACCCCCTGTAGGCCTGTCGGATCGAGGCGAGATCACTGGGGGTCAGAGGTTGACATAGCCAAGCCACAAATTTGTCAGTCAACTCCAGAAGAACTCGCCATAACACGCACCAATGCAATTCGAGAATCCTTCATGCCAACGATCAAACATACGCCAGTTTCCAGACGCCATGCCAAACTGCTATTCTCCTGTTGAATTCATAAATTATAAAGTGGCAATGCTAACTAAGATATCATTTTGATACGCTCTGTGGCAAATAAAGTGCCGGTTTCAAGTGGGGATCCTTACGCCTGTTGCCGTGATCAGCCGAGCTCAACATGAGCTACACGACCAGAGGAAAGTGTGTTGTGCAGCTGCGGGGTGCACACGCAAAACATTGCACAAACACAGGGCAATTTTCATCCAACCCCCTTTGGCTTTTGTTGTCGACACCCAAGACACATGTGCAGCCCTGGGAGTCTTCACCGACCACTTATGGTTATGTAATGCAACAGGAATCATCCTATTTCAAAAGTATCAGTCCCGTAACTGAGGCACGGAACAGCCCTGGCATTCATTTACATTCCCCTATCTATTTTTGGCAAATAACTGGGCACGAAGGTGGTTATTTTGACTCCTTTGCTTCAAATGCCTATCCATTTCAAAGTTGTTCAGACACGAGATATGGCTGAGGGTTCCGGCTAGTTAAGCGCAATTTTGGTTGGCATTTCTTTGACAGACATTATGAGTTGTTTTGATGAGAAGTATTTTTCAGGCCACCCGTCTGGAGCGCAGGCCACGAATAATTAGCCCAAATCCCCATCCAGAATTTTGAACCAGCATTTCGTCCAAACTTCATTTACCTGTTGTCAAAACTTATCACGATCAGTGTGTTTCGGCACCAATGGAAAAACAAATCCATCGACGTCGTTGAAAAGGTTTGTGTTGAAAAAAAAAAATGAAAAAAAGACTGAAGCAGCTTGTTGGAACACAATGTGCAACTGTCATTTTCATTCACTCCTTTTTTCCAGATTGTTGTTTGCATCGGTGTGGTCTTTGGGGAAACACATTTGCTGTGCACATTGTACTTTTCACAACTCCCTTGGGGAGTTTTTGGCCTCCTGATAGCAGTGCGTGTTACTGCGCGGTCTGGGTCGGGACCCACTGCAGGGTCACAAATGTTAGATAAATCTCTACCGCATTACAACACCTGAGCAGCGTGCTTTCTTACTGATACAACATACTCCAGTACAAGTGATTTACAAGGCCGTGTTTTCTCGACATTTATTCCTTGCAAAAATTTTGCAAGGAAAAAATGTGGGCTGCCTCCTGCGAACGCTAAACCTGCTTTTCCTTCACGTCTGAATTTGTTGTTCGCTTTGGATCTGATGAATGTGAGGAAAGTTCCGTGTTGATAACTTTCCCCTGACAAGAATGACTTCATTGTTTGAAAAACAAATGCAGTTTGAGCCTGCACTGTATCAGAAGAGGCGTTTTTATGCTGCGGTTTTTCTGTGTAAATCAGTCTCGTCTAATCGGGGTGTGATAGTGATGGCGAAAGTCTTATCAACACGTCTCTGGCAACAAGGTGCTAACAGTTCTGCTGGCTCTTTTTTGCAGACAACTGTAACTCATTATCAGATACACAACACTCAACTAAGGTTCGTTAGTACAGCAATTAGTATTCAAAATGACTTCGTATTGATGGTTTTTATGATGCATAAGCGAGTTCACAGGGTGCCCTTTGTTTCTATCTCGCACGAAACATTGAAAAGTGTTTTTCAGAAATTTTCCGGCTGGCTGTATGCAGCAGTTTGTGGCTGAAAAAAGCGGTGGTTCCTATCGGGGACACGTGGAGAGAAATAATTTGACCCTGTCGACCTGAGTTTGTTGATGGGAACAATTTGTGACCCGAGGATACTCTTGACCAGTCGTACCAGGCAGATAGAATGCCCTCACACTCAGCGAGTATTGTTTGCATTTCCGAGATGCGAGAGGTGTTTATCAGTGATATGTGCAACTCTAGCTCCACCTTGTGTTGCAGAGCTGTAAGTGGAGAATGTTTATACATTTCCTGGGGGAACATCAAGGTACTTGGTTTTTCAAGTGGTCAGCTGTGCGTTTCTTCTTGACCTCAAATCACCCATAATTTCCAGTACTGTCGTTTTACAGAGAGATTGTTTGGATTTTCCTGCCATATGTTTAGACAAAATATTGCTCTCATCATGGGGCAGCTGTCATAATTTCAAAGACATCAAATGCACTTGGAACTGAAATAGAGTGATTGCGTTTTGCCCACCAGTCATCAATATTGAAGTCGGGGAATTTTCTCTGTTTACTCGCACTCGGTTTTATCTACTGCGATTTATGCGACACAGTACTTCACACTGCTGTGACCGCGACAAAGAAATGCAATAATTGCCCACCCGTATTTTTGTAATTACTTTTTTTCCATCCCATAACGGAGCTCACTGGTACAAACATTGCATCAGAGTGAGAAAGAGGTTCTCTTTCAGTCTCTTTGCCAAAACTGAGAGCTGATTTCGTTTTTGATACAGAGCTCGATCCCAGTCTACCAGGTGATTATTAGCAGTCGGATCGGGTGGCCACAAACAACCATTAAAACGTTTGCTACAAAAGGTTACCGGGTTTTGAAAAGACAACCCCTCGGTTTCAATTTACCAATCAAAGGTCGCCGTCATCCCCGCAAATACGCGCATAAATCTGTTAGTTTTTTTCTGAACAAAGTCATGATAAACGCTCATGACATCTTTTAAACCCTTGACCCGAGCTGAGATGAAGCCAAAGTGGTGGGAGGGCTGTTTTTCTAAAATATTGCCTCAGTAATGACAAGAGGTCGGTGACTTTGATCACGGGCCCGTATCTTGTTCCGTTCCATAATTTTTAAACTGTCAGATAGTGCTTTGGGCGCAGTGATGAACAACTAATGACATTTGGTGAGCAGAATGAGAAATATCCCCCGTGAATGAATCAAAAATAAAAGAACTGGCAAAAACCGAACTTTGCATTCGGTTCAGGAGGTCTGTGGTGGGTGGGCCGCAGGTTCGACACAGACTGATGGCAAACTGTCGCTCCGAATTCACCTGCTCACCTTATTTGGTGCGCAAAAACCTGGTCATCAAGCACAAAACTCAGTGCACATTTTCTGCCATTCGAGGGTTCTTTTTTTTCCAGACCAAATGTTTCCCATTTCAGCAGCATATGGCAGCTGTAGGCAGGCAATTTTGGTTTTACCACTTGGGTGGTGCGTGTGGCGTAATTTGAATGGGCGTGTGTTTACGTCAACAAAGAATAGGAATTTATGCATTTGAAGGTAATTTGTACGTGGTTTGCCATTAAGCCTCATGGCTTATCTGTGATTTAGGAGACACAGGTAAAGATTTACGTTATTTCATTTTTTGGTGAAGCAATGAAAACACATGATATTCCACATCAATTATTCAGACGTACTTTTCTCAGAAACTCATTACATGAATATTCTCGTCTTGCCAACCTACTTTTTGTGCCTCACATGCTTGTTTTGTGTGAATTGTCAAATGGGTTTTAGTGTAAACACGGAATGTACAAAAAAGGACAAAAACTCTTTCCACACACACTGGCACGTTTCTCAAATATCATCCCATGCCATATTACACTGATCCGGGAAGTCATTATGTGTGCGCCATATTTTTAACGCATTTGAGAACAGACAAAAAGAGACCCAAGACAGAGACCAGAAAAAAGCTAGTTTACCTTGCCCAAATAGGCGCGAATTTTTACGAGTTTGAGATTGAGTAAACTCTGGTAAGAATGGCATGGGGACAGTAGTATGCGAGATATGTGTACAGTAGCATGAGAGGGGATCACGAAACGTGCAGAAAGACAAAAGCGTTAACGTGTAAATGTACGGTGTACGTAACAATGAGCATAGTTTTGCTGTTTACTTTGTGTTTCCTCTGGACGCGTATTTTCCATAAAAAAATTTGAATTGAAGAGAGAGTTTTGAATGAAGCAAGCAGTGTATCTCCTGTGAAGAAAGAATCATTGAGAAAGAAATCACAAAAGACATCTGCCATTGTTTTGCCACGAATTTTTGCTTTGAATTTGAGCTTTGAATGTATCTCATTTACTGTTGCGGTGGAAAAGTACACGATGCGCGAGAAAGTAGGTCAACCAGGATTCCTGGTCGGGAGAACTCCAGTCTGCAGCATCGTGTCTGCGAATGCATTTTACGCACCACCCCCAGACCCACGTAATGAGTTGTGAAGGTCAGAATGCACAATGCTGGAAAAAAGACCCAAGGTTCTGGCATTGAAAAGAGGAGGAGGGGTGTTTTTTATCAGTTTACAAGTGAGGTGTTGAAGGATGCCTGAGCAAAGTAAACTCTCGCACTTTTACATTCAGTAAGCAGCAGAAAAAAGTTTGGAGAAGCGGCGAAGACGGGAGACTGGTGTTTTACAAGTGATAAGAATGGGTGCTTATTCACTTATCACCTGGCGCAAGTCTTTCACTATCAAGACAACTTACCTGTGTTTTCTTCTGGCGAGGAATCTTTCGCCTTCCAACTGTGCAGAGCTTCATTGAAAGTGACTTGTGCACGAGCAGCATTACACAATATACTAGATGGTAAAAAATTCTTCAAAGTGAAGTGCTGAAGCGCCACGTACAATTACCACATCAAATGCTTGAATAACGTTTAATCTCAAGCAGCGCTATCGTATGTTCGACAAAACAATGGAAATGACATTCTCTTGAATGCAGTCTACCTCGAATAATCTCCGACACTG